>Ga0070741_10003670_pt1 | contig 37358 bp, 39 predicted proteins | sample Coa_R1_4_FD_66440 | JGI IMG/M metagenome (GOLD analysis project Ga0070741, IMG submission 66440) | Surface soil microbial communities from Centralia Pennsylvania, which are recovering from an underground coalmine fire - Coalmine... | ecosystem: Environmental > Terrestrial > Soil > Unclassified ... | reverse complement strand
AAGGCGAAGCTGTACAGGATATTAAAAAAAATGATAATGAATTCACTGTTGTCACAGATAAAAATCAGTATCAAACCAAGACTGTACTGATTACTACCGGAAGCCAGCGACGAAAATTGGAAATCCCCGGAGCAAAGGAATTTGATAATAAAGGCCTCACATACTGCGCTTCATGCGACGGACCGCTCTTTGCCGGCCAGGATACCGTGGTCATCGGCGGAGGCAATGCCGCCTTTGAAACATCGGCCCAGCTTTTAGCCTATGCCAAAAGCGTCACCCTTTTAAACCGGAGCGAAACGATTAAAGCCGATGAAATTACCGTAGCCAAAGTCAAACAGCATCCGAATTTCAAACTGATTTTGAATGCCATTCCAAAGGAAATCAAAGGCGATCAATTTGTAACTTCTATTGTATATACGGACGCAAAGACCAATACCGATCATGAAATCATGGCGCCGGGAATTTTTGTGGAAATCGGACTGATTCCGACTACTTACTTTGCAAAAAATATTTTAGAGTTAAACCAAATCGGCCAGATTCCGGTTGATCCCCGAACCCAGCAGACAAAAACCCCGGGCATTTGGGCCGCAGGAGATGCCACCGACGGGCTGTATCATCAGAACAACATTGCCGCCGGCGACGCCGTGAGAGCACTTGAAGATATTTATTTGCATTTGCATGCGAGGTAAAAAAAATAACCGCGTTGCTAAGCAACGGGTTGTATGGGACGTGGCCGACTATCGGCCAGAGAAAGGGAAAAGAAATAAAAGAACGGATTGGTATCAATGCAACGAGGCAATGCGACATGCAAGGATACCCGGAAGAACAATGAATAAGGTGGAAGAGAGGATTTGGAGGGAAATAACGATATCGTTATTTCTACCAAAATATCATCCCAACTTATCCATCTGCCCATATTTTATTTGATTCAAAATTTTTTGTCAAGCCAATTAATTAAATCGTTAAATATTTTATAGATTGCATTAATACATTGGATAGCTAAAACTAAGAAGCCCATCCATAAAGTAATAAAAGTTACATAAATAATAAATTCACTAAATGGTTCTGGTTTTATTAGAAAACCTATACTACTCCCAGGTTTCATTTTAATTGATAAAACGGCCAAGCTATGGCCGGTAATATTGTGGACTCCGATTTCACGTTTTAATACACATTGATTGTAAATTCCATCTGCATATTGACGATCTGTACCATTAGGGTCATTTAATTGAAGATTAGCTTTTAATAGAGTTTGAGTATTAGAGGGAATATTGACTTGCCCACACACTAAGACCGAAGGTAAAACAATTGTCTTAACCTCATTACTCTCTATATCAAGATAACTTACTTCTGGTGTGGAATTATTAATTAAGTATAATTTGTATTTAATGAGACTTGGATTTATATTAAATAAACTCAAATAACTATTCATTCGATCAAAGTCAATAAATTTTTGGTCATACGTAAAGCTAACAAGCGAAGTTGAGGAACTGATATTAAGTGATGTAGATGGCAAACTTTTACTGGTATGTATGCTCCTTAATTCATATGTTTTAATGGACTTTTCAATTGTAATTCTTTTTATATATAAGTTAGCCATCATTACAAGAACAATAAAACATATGAAACATGGCAAAAGAATACCAAGTAACTTTACTTTCGTGTCCATAATATAATTAGACATTTTCTGTGACCCTACGCGGAATCGAACCGCGCTTCCAGCCTTGAAAAGGCCGTGTCCTAACCGATAGACGATAGGGCCGAAACTGACAAAGAAAATATAGCATTTTTTGTATAATTTGCAAAAATATGATAAGTTATTTTATTGCGCGATTAGCTCAATTGGCAGAGCGTCTCATTGACGTTGAGAAGGCAGCAGGTTCAAATCCTGCATCGCGCACCAAAGTTTGTGCACTTATTCGTTATTATCTCTACTTTATTATGTCTATAATATCCATCGAAACTATTGAACATAGGATTCTTTTCATTCGTGGTCACAAAGTCATGCTCGATCGGGACCTTGCTGACCTGTATAATGTCAAAACAAGAGCTTTGCGACAGCAAGCCAAACGTAATTCAAAACGTTTTCCACCAGATTTTATGTTTCAGCTTTCCAAATCTGAGGCTGATATTTTGGTGTCACAAAATGTGACACCAAAACGACGAAGTTTTGGTGGTTCGCTGCCATACGTATTCACTGAACAAGGTATTGCCATGCTTTCTTCAGTGTTGACCAGTGATCGAGCAATAGAAGTTAACATTATGATTATGCGGGCGTTTGTAAAACTACGCGAACTACTCATTACTCACAAAGACCTTGCTAGGAAAATCGAAGATCTTGAACGAAAACATCAACAACACGATTTAAACATTCAACAAATATTTGCTGCAATACGCAAACTTATGACTCCAGAACCAGTGCCTCCGAGACAGCGGATTGGATTTAGAGTAGACTAAAGTCACTTTTAAAATAATTACGATGAAAATACTTGCGATCGAAACAAGCTGCGATGAGACGGCGGTTGCCATAGTGGAAGGAAATGGAGGATTGGAGCATCCGGTTTTCAAAGTGCTCGGCAATGCTTTGTTTTCCCAGATCGATATCCATAAGGAGTACGGCGGAGTGTATCCGATGATTGCCAAGCGGGAGCATGCCAAGAAACTGCCGATGCTGATTAAAAAAGTTCTGATTGACACCGGGATGTACATTAAAGACTCAAATTCAAAATTTGATCTGGATGAAAAAATTTTGGAAAGAGAGGAGGGTTTATACGAAGGACTGAAGCGTGTGTTAGAAGGAATAAAAAAACCGGAGCTGGATGTTATTTCGGTCACATCCGGGCCGGGACTTGAACCGGCGCTGTGGGTGGGCATTAACTGCGCCATGGCTCTGGGAAAATTGTGGAATATTCCGGTGGTGCCTGCCAACCATATGGAAGGCCATATTGTTTCGGTGTTAGTGGAAAATGCCGATACCAGGAACATTGAATTCCCTGCTCTGGCGCTTTTAATCTCGGGCGGACATACCGAAATCGTGGAGATCGCAGACTGGGGAAATTATAAAATCCTGGGACAGACGCTGGACGATGCCGTCGGCGAAGCCTTTGACAAGGCGGCCCGGATGCTCGGACTTCCCTATCCCGGCGGCCCGGAAATTTCTAAACTAGCAGAACTCGCAAGACAAAATGATATGCCTCATATAGCTCATTTCCCTCGGCCGATGATTCATTCCGATAATTTGAATTTTTCTTTTTCAGGTCTGAAAACGGCAGTGCTGTATTATATTCGGGATAAATTCAAAGTTTTAACTGAAAATGATCGTGCCGATATTGCCCGCGAATTTGAAGACGCGGCCGTCGATGTGTTGAAAGAAAAAACCGAAAGGGCTCTTGCGGAAACAGGAGCAAAAACTCTGATTATCGCCGGCGGAGTAATCGCCAATAAAAAACTGCGCGAAACATTTTCTCAATTCACGCATGTCATCGTAAAGATTCCCACTCTCCTGCTTTCAACCGACAATGCCTTGATGATCGCCTCGGCTGCCTATATTCGGTTATGCCTCTATCCGGAACTCTTGAAGAAAAATGACCCCATCATCGCCAAAGGGAATTTGAGGCTGGAGTAACTATGTATTGTCTTTGTTCAGATCGATTTCTTCGTTGGCTTTTTGCATTTTCTTATGATTGCGATACTCGCGATACCAGACATAGGCCAGAATGAGAATGATGATGAGCAGGATGAGATTGAACCATCCGCAGAAAACACTCGAGCAGGAATTAAAGCCAAGCGCGTAAAGGACATTCGCGTAGAGACGCGACAGTATTCCCGGACCGGCCGGAGGAAGATTTTGTCCCACAACATTCTCCGGAGTTGTAGTAGTCGACGGAGTAATCGGAACTGCCGGCTGATTTTGAAGCGGAGCCTGGATGCCGGCTTGCTTCAAACCGAGGAAGAAGTTTCTGTAATTAGTGACTTCCTGCTGCTGGTCCGGAGTAAGCGGGAAAACAGTGCCACAATAAATTTCATTGACTTTCTTTCGAGTTAGAAGATAGACATAGCTTGTGCCGTGCGTGCCGTCATAACCCCACGGAATCAAAACATCTTCTTTGTATTTCACCTGAAAGGCATTGACTGCCGCAATAGTCTGATCATCGTAAACTCCGGTGATTTGAACATTGTAGCCTTCAATGTCGCGCAGGAAGAGCTGAAGCTTTGTCACTTCCTGGGGATCATTATTGAAATCTTTTCGGAGGAAATCATGGAGGTAATAGCATGATCCGGAAGTTGTGGTCGCAATTTGTCCTTGAGGATTAAGGACAACTTCCTTGCCTACAGCTACATAGTCCGGACCGCCTGTCGTGGAAGAGGCTGTGGAAATCTCCCGGAAATAATATGTCTTTGATGAATCAATCAGTATTGACAACTGATGAGCCGTCAGAAGCTCGCTACTGGTAGCAGTAGTATAAGCATATCCGAGATTCGGTGAACTTGAAGCGATAGCATCAAGGACACTATGAGACACTGTGTCGTATACGACACGCCGAGTTGCCGGCAAATTGGTGTTCCAGGAGACTACGGCAGTGCCAGAAACAGGCTCAACCACTTGCTCGTTGAATATGGTCAAAGAGTTAGGATTGACCGGACCATTTCCGCCGCCTCCCCCGCCACCTCCTCCAGGCGGAGTGCCGGCAACACCCGGAGCATTGGGATTTCCACTGCCGATACCCGGACTGCCTCCTCCGCCACCTCCCCCTCCGCCACTGCTTGGAGCATTGACTGTCAAAACCAATGTCTGAATTGTTACTCCGCCAATACATTGATTGACCGCATTGAGAGTGATATTGAATGTGCCGGTTTGAGTGGGAGTACCAGTGATTTGATTTGCCGAAAAGGACAGGCCGGCCGGCAGACCGCTGACTGAGAATGACGTGGCTGTTGTCGACGAAGCGGTAAGAGTATATGTGAAGGGCTGTCCCTGAGTGGCAGTGGCCGACAAAGCCGAGGTCACTTGAGGAGCCGGACAAACTTGGCCGGCATTATCAACATCAAACATGACCAGTGTCCGGTTAGCATTGCCGGAAACAAGAGTGATAGATCCGGTCGAATTTGAATTTGTGCCGTATGGAAAGAAGTCTGATGTGTTATTGATCGCTTGAGTAGTTTGATCATTGTACTTAGGCACATTCCACAAGGAACCGGTAACGGCAAGCTGAGAATAATTATACGTGCCTAAAGGCAAGTTTCCGTACGTGATGCAGTCAGCGTCCGGCGAACTCAAGATAACTTTTTTATTTGGAGAAAAGCTGGTTGTGTTCCAGGTTTTTGTCTGCAAAGTTCCCGTAGCGTTGGAAAGATTTTCAATGAATAATCCCGGAGGCAAAATGGCCGAATTGGTGGCGATGCCAAGGTTGACATCGGCAAGCATGAGGCAGACGGTCAAACTTCCCGTAGGATTTCCGCCCCCTCCGCCACCTGGGTTATTAAGGACACTTATGGTGAGGTTAAAGGACGTTGTCCTTGAGATTCCGCCGCCTGTTCCGGTTACGGTAATAGGATATGTGCCCGTCGGCGTGGAAACTCCGGTGGACAGAGTCAAAGTTGTAGAGCACGTCGGGGAACATGCGGTAGGTGTAAATGACGAGGTGACTCCAGCCGGCAATCCCGAAACGGAGTAAGAAACGCTTTGAGATGTGCCGGAAACAAGAGTTGCATTTATGACATTATTTACTGAATTTCCCTGGATAACCGACTGATCCCCCTGATTTGACAGAGAGAAATCAAAAGACGGCGGCGCGGGCGGAGGTGGTGGAGGTGGCGGAGATGCCGGCGGAGTACTTGAAGCCTGAACAATTAATGTGGCGGTGTTGCTGGTGCAAAGCACTACGCCCGAAGAATTTTCAACATTGAAATACACGCTATAAGTGGCCGGGGTGCTGTATGCATACGTGCTTGAGGCCACAGTCGATCCGCCGGATACGTGAGTTTGATTTGTCGGACCACTGACAAACCAGAAAAATGGCAGACCGGCAGGCGTGGAACTGGCAGTCCAGGTGACACTCGCTCCCTGAGTAATCGTAGGATTGGTGCCGAGATTAGACGTCAGCGAGCAGGAAGTAGACGGGGCGGCCGGCGGTGGCGGAGGGGCCGCAGTGACTGCTACTGTTTGCTGAGCCGTGGCTGATACTCCGGCGCTATTTGTGGCAATGTAAGTAATTTTATATGAAAAACCGGCGCATGGAGCTGGTCCTGCGAAAGTGCCTGAAGCGGAATTGCCGTTAGCCGGTCCGGACCATTGAGCAGCAACCGTGCCGCAGGTATCTTGCGGAACCGTATTGCCCGCTCCGTCTAAAATATTCAACGTCCAGGCGAATGTACTGGCATTGCTTGAATTCCACGCATAATTAACATTGTTTCCGACTTGAACGGTTGACGGCGTTACGGACAAAGTTGCGGTCGGCGCCGGCGGCGGACATCCTGAATTAGTGAACGAAATTGTCAGAGTGTTTAAGACGGCACCCGTGCTTGCATTGGTGACATATAACACCATGCCGTCGGTCAGCCAGGGAGCATCGCTTGAAGCCGAAGCATCGGCTCCGCCTGACATGAACAATTGCCCGGTCGGAGAATTGACGTGAACTTCCCAGTTAACATTGGCTTGCGCGGTAATAGTTGCATCGCCCGTGGTAGCCGAACAAACCTGAATCGGATTAACGCTCGCGGAAATAGTTGCCGTCGGAGTGACATCGCGCGTGGTTTCAGCAAGAAATGAAAGCTGGGCATCCTGATCAAGATTGAAACCGATGCCGATAATCACTCTGCCGGCCGGAGCACGGATGACATTCTTCAGCCAGGAAATGTCATTGTACTGACGATCGGCGCAGGTGCCGGTATTCGGCTGGCCCCATGTGAACGTTGCTCCGGTCCGGAGATTCATGTATTCCTGATATACACATTCATCCGGAGGAAAACTGTCCGTATCCGGACTGCCGCCGGAAGTGTCCGCTCCCCAGCTCCAGCCCGTGACAACATAGCCCGGAGTCGGTTCAAAATATTTTTCAAAACCAGCATTGTTTGGTCCCGGAGCCCCTCCGCCGCCATCCGCAGTTGTCGGGCAGTTGCTTACTTGCCAATTTTGATCAGCTTGAGTGAAATCAACCGAGCCGTCCGGATTAACCGGCGCCGTTTTAATTTTCAGCATGCACTTCCAATCGTCGGAACCGTAGCCGATCGCAGTCAGTGCATAACCAGGAGGCACAGTCTGAATAGCTCCAGCAGAATAAGGAAAATCGCTTCCCAGCGTATTTGGAGTATCGGCGAAGACATGGCTGCCCAATCCCAGAAATAAAATCCCGAGAAAGACAGAAAAACCAAAAATTTTATAAGCCGTGTAAGTCTTATTCATGTAACGCCCTAATCTTAATGAAGAGGTATGAAATGAAGATGAATGCAAACTTCAGATTATGCTTTTTCATGAGGTTGTCAAAAATCAAAAAAATTAAAATATCCTTATTTTAAGCCATATTTTAATAAATGTCTTTTATAAAGCAAAAAATGTCTCATAAATTTTCATGATGACCTTTATTTTAAACGGTATTTATAAAAGACATATAAAGGACTTTCTTATGTCTTTTATAAATATGATAAAAATGATTTTCATGATAAAATTTTTGTATGGACGAAATTTTCTTATCCCCATATAAACCGGAACACTCTGAAGAAAAAATTTACAAACTCTGGCTGGAGAGCGGATTTTTTAATCCGGATGTGTGCATCGAGAAAGGAATCGTCAAAAAAGACGCGGATTATTTTTCTATTGTGCTGCCTCCGCCGAATGTAACCGGCACATTGCATATCGGAGGAGCATATATGCTGGCCGTTGAAGACATTATGGTGCGGTATCACCGCATGCGCGGCAAAAAAACTTTATGGATTCCGGGAACCGATCATGCGGCCATTGCAACACAATCAAAAGTGGAAAAATTAATCCAAAAAGAAGAGGGTAGAAATCGCCACGAGCTTGGACGCGAAGAACTGCTGAAGCGAATTGAAAAATTTGCCGAGGAAAGTCGCAACACTATTATCGAGCAGACGAAAAAAACCGGTGCTTCCCTGGATTGGTCACGGGAAGCTTTTACATTGGATGAAAAAAGAAGCCTGGCGGTTCGAACTGTATTTAAAAAAATGTATGACGACGGAATTATTTACCGAGGATTCCGAGTTGTTAATTGGGACCCAAAAGGCCAGACGACTATTTCAGACGATGAGATCGTGTATCAGGAAGAAAAAACAAAGTTGTATACATTTAAGTACTCGGAAGACTTCCCTATTTCAATCTCCACTACAAGACCGGAAACAAAGATTGGTGATGTTGCCGTGGCTGTCAATCCCGGGGATGCGAGATACAAGCAATATATCGGTAAAGAGTACGATGCCAATTTTGCCGGAGAGAAAATTCATATCAAAATAGTTGCGGACACTTTGGCCGACCCGGAATTTGGTACAGGCGCAGTAGGCCTTACTCCAGCACACAGCATTGCGGATTTCGAAGCGGCTCAAAGATGCGGTTTGCCTCTGAAACAAGTTATTAACGAATACGCAAAGATGATAACCGAGTCGCCACTTTTGAGAGATAAAAAAACAAAAGAAGCCCGCGACATTGTAGTAGGGTGGCTCAAAAATAATAATCTTTTGGAAAAAGAGGAGGAGATAACTCACCATGTTGCCACAGCGGAACGCACCGGCGGCATCATAGAACCGTTGCCCAAACTGCAATGGTTCGTTGCCGTCGACAAAGAATTTGAGAAAGAAAGTAAAAAAACCACTTTGAAAAAGATGATGCTGTCAGTTGTGGATAATAAAGAAATCAGTATTTTGCCCGATAGGTTCGAGAAAGTATACATACATTGGATTGAAAATTTGCGCGATTGGTGCATATCGAGACAGATTTGGTATGGCCATCAAATCCCGGTGTGGTATAGAAATAACGAAATATATGTTGGAGTTGAAGCCCCACATGGTCCGGGCTGGGAACAAGACCCTGACACGCTTGACACCTGGTTTTCTTCCGGACTTTGGACATTTTCCACCCTTGGCTGGCCGGAACAAACCGAAGATCTCAAAAATTATCATCCGACTACGGTTCTCGAGACCGGTTATGATATTTTATTTTTCTGGGTTGCCAGAATGATTCTCATGTCCACATATGTTCTTGGAGATATTCCTTTCAAGACTGTCTATCTTCACGGCCTGGTCCGCGACAAAGACGGCAAAAAAATCAGCAAATCGCTTGGCAACAACATTGACCCGGTTGACATCGTCAAGCAGTCAGGAGCCGACGCCTTGCGGATGGCTCTTATTGTGGGTGTCGGACCGGGAGCGGACAGCAAGTTTGACATTCAAAAAGTCAAAGCCTATAAGCTGTTTGCCAATAAAATTTGGAATATCACCCGCTTTGTTCTGGAAAATACAGAAAGTTACGAAGGCCAAAAGCCGGATTCTTTAGTCGGAAGCGACGTCAATCACATTTCATATCTTGACGATTTTGTGAAAGAAATCACGGCTGACATGGAAAATTTCCGCTTTTACTTGGCCGGAGAGAAGCTGTATCATTATGTCTGGCATACCTTTGCGGACAAAATCATCGAGGAATCCAAAGAAAAAATGAAAAGCGGTGATCCGGATGCGGTCATTTCGGCCCAATACACGCTCCGTCATATTTTGCGGACCTCTTTGATCCTGCTCCATCCGTTCATGCCGTTCATTACCGAAGAAATCTGGCCGCACATTAAAAACCGAGATGATAATCTGCTTTTAGTAACACAATGGCCTTCATAGAACACTATCCGTTTATTCTCGCCTTTCTTCTCGGCCTGGTGCCGGCCCTGGTGTGGCTTTGGTTCTGGCTCAGGGAAGAAACTCATCACGAGCCGTCGAGGATGGTGACGCTGTCATTTGTCGGAGGCATGGTTGCTGTTCTGGTCGTGCTGCCTCTCGAGCAATTTGTCTACAATACCGTTCAAAACAGCCAGACACTGTCATTTATCCTCTGGGCGGCCATCGAGGAAGTTTTTAAATTCTTTTTCGTCTATATCATCGCCCTGAGAAATAAAAATGTGGCTTCGGCTCCGACGGATGACATTTTGTATTTGATTATTTCAGCTCTCGGCTTCGCCACATTTGAAAATACCCTGTTTCTGCTCGGTCCTTTGCGAACAGGCGACATATTCGGCGCCCTCATAAACGCCAACTTACGCTTCATGGGAGCCATGCTCCTGCACGTCATGTCCTCGGCTGCCATCGGCATTTTCCTGGCCCTGGCTTTTTATAAATCCCCGGCAGCCAAGAAAATCTATGCGCTGTTCGGCATTATCCTGGCTATTGCCTTGCATACCGCTTTTAATTTATTTATAATTAGCGGGACGCAGTCGAATATTTTTTGGACATTCGGCATGGTGTGGATAGGAGTAATCATTTTGCTCCTCGTATTTGAAAAAATAAAACATTTAAGAAAAACCACATGAAAGATAATCGTTCTTTTTTTGAAAAACTGACCGGAAGCCAGAAAGACGAGGCTCCCGAAGAAGAGACGGACATTGTCGCCGCCGGCGATTCGGTCAATGGCGATGAAGAAGGCCAGCTGACCGTCGATATGTATCAGACGCCGACTGAAATCATCATCAAAAGCATGGTGGCCGGAGTGAAGCCGGAAGATCTCGACGTTTCCATTACCCGCGACGAAGTCACCATCAAAGGCAAGCGCGAAACCGAAAAATTCGTCAAAGAAGGCGATTATTTCCACCAGGAACTCTATTGGGGCACATTTTCCCGGACCATCAACCTCCCGTCAGAAATCATTCCCGACGAAGCCGAAGCTATTGAAAAGCACGGACTGCTGATTATTCGCCTGCCGAAAATAGATAAAAACCGCCAGACGAGGTTGAGAGTAAAGAGTTAAAATTGGTGCCTAGAGTCAGAATTGCACTGACGACCCTTCCCTCTTCAGGGGAATGCTCTGCTAACTGAGCTATCTAGGCTTTATTTTGTCTGATTGAAATTCTTTACGAAATTATCGATATAACTGGATCCGCTTGCGCCGGTAATGGCGTGAATATACGGCTGAATGAGGTAATAGGCGCCGAACGACAGGCCTATGATAATAAGCCAATAAATCCAGGTCATTAATCTTTGCAATCGAATATGCCGTTCGATTCTGCGTAAAATCTGATTGTTTTCCTCACCCAAAGCGATGCTTCGTCTTAACAACTCATGTTCATCCGGTGCCATATGGCTATGTTAGCAGGTTTTTAAAGAAATTCAAACTGAAAGGGTATAAAAATCTGTTCCAAAAATACTGGTGAAGAAAGTAAAATGACCTATTGGAGGGAGCGTATTTTGCTTTACCCATGCAGCTAGTATAAGAGGAGAAGCTGGATCGATGGGATTATATACTCCATAGCCAGGAGTAATACATTCTGTCATTAAAAGACGGACTTCGGCTCCGAGTCCCGTATTTAAGGAAGGTAAGGTAATTTTTTGGGATTTTATCTTATCAGTCATATTTTATCTAAATGTACCTTTGTTCCATACTTGTTGCAAGCATCCGTTACTTTTTGAACCCAGTCATGTGTCACTAGGCCTGTGCTTCCTTCAGCCCATTTTTCTGTTCCCTCGACAACATCCTGTTTCATATCAAGTTCGTCACGCGATAATTCGAGTGGATTATAGTTTTCGCTTGTTGGTCCCTCCCACAATATCATTTTATTTCCCTGCAGCCAGAGAACCCATGCTATTTTACTTTTTGGATTACTAGCAAGAACCCCTAAAATACAAAAGTCATTAGTTTTAAATGGATAATTTTTAACAAAATCTTTCATAATACTTTCGTATTGCCCAAAATATGCATCCGATGGTATATCAAATACTCTCGCATCATGAACTGAAGCAGTTATCCATGTGATTTTAATTCCATCTGATGATTGTCTAAGTGTGGCAACTTGATTATTTGATGATTTATTCCTAAACGCAAAAACGACTGTTGCCGCAAGCAACGCAATAATGATTGCAAAAATAATTTTTTGAAATTTTTTGTTTAGCATTCATTTATTTACCTTTATTGTGCCAGCGGCAGGAATCGGACCTACATTTTCTCATTAGGACTGAGAAGTTCTATCCATTGAACTACGCCGGCTATTTGAAAACTGAAATATCTAAACCGCAAGTCTTTATAATCGCATTCAGTGTTCCTTTCGGAATATCCTTACCATGGTAAGCAACAGTGACATGACTACCAGTTTCTTTATTATACAAGCCGTAATGGCCACCAGTAATATTATTTATGATAAAACCATGCTTCTTGAGTAACGCAATTAATTTCTTCGGAGTAAAAGGACGGATTTTAGGCATGAACTGGAGATAAATCCACAGTCGATATAAAAGTTTCGGTATCCCCTTTTGGAATTTTTTCTCCAGCCTTTACCATTGAACCAATATAGCATTCAATGGCATCAAGAACCATTTCTTTGGCAATTTTAAGAGTTTTGCCATAGGTTATACAGCCAGGAAGTGACGGGACAAGAGCGGTAAAACCGCCTTCCGGTTCTGTCCGAAAAATTACATTAAAAGTTAGCCTTTTTTTGATATCTAGTTTCATTGCTTCAATAGTATCTTAAAAAGTGAGAAAAATCAATGAAGAATTCCTACTTCACTCCCAACAATTGTTTTAGTTTCGGCTGATCAAAGCCGATGACGATCTGGTCGCCGATGACGATCACGGGCACGCCGAGCTGGCCTGACTTTTGCATCATTTCTTTCCTTTTCTCCATGTCCGTGGCAACATTGTAGTCCTCGTATTTGATTCCGTTGGCATTGAAAAAATCCTTTGCCATATGGCAGAAGTGGCAGGTAGGAGTTGAATAAATGGTGACGTTTTTCATATGAAAGAAGTATACATTACTTGGTTAACATTTGCCAAATTTTTTGCAAAATCCCCTGATTCTGATTGCTCGTCGAGGCCTGATTGGGATCCGGAACAACCACCACCATATCCTCGCCCGGCTTGGCTACGTCAAATTTAGAGCGGATTTCGGCTTCAAGGCCTGACGAAGTCTGGAGCCTTTGAACATCGCTTTGCAATTCGGTGTTCCTCTCTTGAAGCTCGGATTCATGAAGCAAGGCAATATCTTTGAGAGTCTGGCTTTCGCGCTCCTTCTGCCATACTACCCAAGTCGAATGAAGGAAAAATAAAACCAGGATCGCAAGAATAATCAGGGTTATTTTATTGTACAATACCTGGCGAATCTTGCGTTTTTGGACGAAATCGAACATAATCAAGCTATAGTATCTCTTGATTATATGCTGTTTCATAAAAAGAACAAAAAATTGATCAATACCGTCTGGACCGTCATCTGCGTGTTAGTCATTGCCGGAATGATTCTGCTCTATCTGCCGAATCTGCTTACTCATTAGTATGTAGGGCGATTTCCGCCATTTTAAGAATGGCTTCCTTGGTTTTGGCAAATGCGATAAAAAGATTGTTGTGAGAGAAAATTGCCCCGGGAACTCCGGTCACGTCTTCCAGCTCCTTGTCGCGCTTACCCGCCCAGGTTTTCGGCAAATTTTTACGGGGAGTAAAAGAAATTTCATCCTTTTGAATCGTGTCCAGCACCCAAACCCCGTCATTACGGGGAAAAACCACAAACAAGGGTTCGGGAAATTTAGACAGAAATTCGCCTGAAGGATAGTACGTATCCAGTACTATCAGGCGCTTGTCGGGAGCATTTTTATACGCCTCTTCCACGGCCCCGCGAGCCTCGAATTTATCGCGATGCTTGATTATTTCTCTTTCCAGCAATACTTTGGCGTATGAAACCGCTTCCATAAAGCTGTCATCGACATGGTCGAAGCCTTCTTTCCAGCTTGGAACCAGGGCCCGGAAAAAGTCGCTCAGCTCATATGGATAAACGCCCGGAATTTTCGGCTCATACAAATATATGCCGTTATCATCGGCATCAAGCGTCTGAACCAGGCTTTGCTCGAGACTGTCTGCGATTTCCCTGCCGCCACATACTATTTCTCCGAATTTTTTCCAGACCAACCCGAGCGCCGAATATGGTATGTCATTTTCTCTGACACCCGCCCCGCCCTGCTGATGATGGTCAAAACGGTTTTTATCCGGATCGCTTACACCCCCGACATCAACCACATAATCGGCTCTGGAAATAATTTCCGGATCGCGAGTCCGTATCACAGCAACATTGTGATCTTGTTCAAGAATCATCATAAGCACAGCCACGGCAAAAATATCGTCGCGATGAAATTTATTGTCGTGCGTGACAATGGTTACCTTATTCTTTTCCATACAGGTACACTAAACTCACCGTAATGATGTATACAAAGGCGGAAAGGGACATGAACGGAATGGTGATGTAGCCGTAAGCATTGACATACACTTTGGCACATTCCCCGCCGGCGGCCGTGCAGCCGAGAAGCGATGAGTTAAAGCCCCAATTAACCAGAGACTGGTAGAGAGCGACAATGCCGCCGAAAATTGCCAGCCAGAGAATATACAGAGTAATTTGTTTTTCCTTTCTCAGAAGAGCAATGAAAGATACGATCGCAATCGGAAACATAAAAATTCTCTGGAACCAGCAGAGTTCGCACGGGGCGAATCCGATAACATTTGAAAAAATCAGGCTGCCGGCAGTCGCCAACAGAGAAAGCAGAAACGTCAAAACTAAAATATGCCGGCGGATAAAATTGATATGCCGATTTCTGAACTGCCCGTTGCCAAAAAACAAAGGTATGTGAAATATAAAGGCGATATTGGAAATCAAGACCAGAGTTGTAATCAAAGAGACGATCATTGCGGCAGCATGCAGCCCGTAGCCTGGGCCAGGTCGGCCAGTTCCATTACGCCTTCATGGCGATAGGTTGCGGTGGTGCTTGCGGTCGTGCCGGTGGCAAATTGCCATGTCGGATACGTCGTAATATGATTCGCAATGCATACTGGAGTCTGGCCCTGGCCGTCCGGAGTGGAACATTCGACATACGGCAGATATTTTTCCGAAGTGCCGAAAAGAGCTTTCTGCGCGGCGCAGTGCGGACACCAAAAGGCGCCGAAAAATGTGACGGTTCCTTTGTTTTTTATGCATTGGGCAAAGGCGTCATACTTGCCAGATTTGCCCGGCGTGACAATAAGCCAGACTACCAGCACAAAGAAAATAATACCCCCTAAAATCCAAAGAAATGTCTTCATGCGATTATGATAGCACTCTTAATTATTTTTTCAATGAACTCCTGTATACTGAACATATGCATATTATAAGTCATGCGTTTCAAAACAATGGCGACATTCCCAGAAAATACACCTGCCAGGGAGACAATATCGAACCGCCGCTTTCCATTGCCGACGTTCCGGACAATGCCAAAAGCCTGGCAATCGAGCTCCGCGATCCGGATGCTCCGAGCGGAGACTTTGTCCACTGGCTGATCTGGAATATCGACCCGAAGACGGCTGAAATCATGGAGAATACCACGCCTGCCGGCGCCCTTGAGGGCACAAACGATGCCAACAAAGTCGGCTACATCGGCCCGTGTCCGCCAACCGGCAAACACCGGTATGAATTTCATCTCTATGCTCTCGACGGAGAATTAAATTTGTCCGAAGAAAGCAATAAAAAAGTTTTTCGCGAAGCAATTGCAGAACATATTATTGAGGAAAGTGTACTAGTTGGATTGTACGAGAAGAAAAAAACACTTGAGTCAAGTTGACTTTAGTATTCGTGTTTGTTAAGTTGTTACAACGTCAGCATGGTCTACGTATAGACCAAAAGTTGGGTGTCCAGAAAGGTCCTTCGAGTCCTATTAAGACTTGAGGGGCCTTTTCTGTTGTGTGATTTAGTTAGAAAAAGCCCGCACAGTTGCGTTAGCTTTTTCTGTGCGGGTTGTCCATTTTTAGGAGAACTAATCCTGATCACGTTCTCGCTGAGCGTCTCTCAAAAGGTCGTAATGGGCTCGAGCGTCAGATCTTTCTTCTTGAGAGATCGTTGTTGTGATTTCAGAAATCTGCTTTCTCACGGATGTTGATTGACGATCACAGAAATGGGAAAATCCCAATCTGCGATATTTTTCGACATCCGCTTCGATCGGCATGTAATTCCAGACTACGATCGTTTTCGGTTTCAACTCGTCGGAAACAAGTACGGCAATTTTCAATCCCGACAACATGTTGTTCCCGATGATGATAACATCAGGTGAATCCTTGAGAACTTCTTTGATTTTCTGAAGAGTCTCTTCGCTGACGTTATATAAGTTTGAATTAATCGGCCGCAACATCCCCGAACGAAATTCCTCCGGGATGTAAAAAGCCTCGTGATCAAGTAGCAAAACTTTCATTATTCACCTCTAAAGGAACTTTGAATTTGGGATGTTATTTCTCCCGCCAAAATTTTCAAAATTTAAAAACTTTGGCAGGAGACCAACAAATTCGTTGGTCTTGTGTGAGGTGGATCTCATTGGAGGTGTCCTGTGGCACTGAGGATATAGATAATAATCGCAGCGCCGGCAATGGCCCCGATGATGAATTTCTTGTGTTCTCGCCATGCCCATCGAACAAATTGCCGGATGTAGCCGCTGATCTTTTTGAACGCCTTTTTGAGAAAAGCGTGGTAGGCTTTCTGAGCTCTTGGTCCCATGGACTTGGCAATGACTTCACCGCCAATACCCATGATTACAAAGATGAGAAGAAATCCGAATAGGGTCTCTTGAGGGCCCGTGTTCATTTTGCCTCCTTATGCATTGACACAGATTTTGGTTAGATAATCTTCCGTGATCAAACCCTTTTCAACAGCATCAAATAGTGCAGACAGCTCAAAGAGGACATCATCGCCTGGATCAGTGATGATTTCATCCGTAATCATATTTCACCTCAAGGAACTTATCTCAAGTTGAATTATATATAAAATGTGGTTTTTGTCAATAGCACAAAAATGCCTTTGTTTAAAGCATTTTTTCAGCCATCCTCTTCTGATGCTCCTCTGTATTTAACTCACCGCATTTTTTCCATTTCTTGCCGCTTCCGCACGGACATGGGTCGTTTCTGCCGATCTTATCCCCTGTTACTACCGGTTTCGACTCAGAAGTTAAATCCTGAGCTCCTTCCAATGTCTCTTGTAGTTTCTGCGGAGCATCGACAAAAATCTGATTGCTTTGGATTTGCGGAATCAGTTTCAAAATTTCCTGCTCGATGCTTGCTTCCATATCTTTAAACAGCCGCAGTCCTTCTCTCTTGTATTCAACAAGCGGATCGCGCTGGCCGTAGGCGCGCAGATTCACGGACGAGCGCATATAGTCCATGGTTTCCAGATGTTCAATCCAGAACATGTCCATGGTCTGCAAAATAACTCTTCGCAGGTTTTCGACAGGCATTGTCTTCAATTTTTCCTGCATCTCCCCGGCCTGCTCCATCGGGGCGATCTCATTGATATAATTTTTTACCGTTTCCTCGCCTCCAAGCAGAATATTTCTTCGTCTTTCATACATTATCTTTCTCTGAAAATTGAGCACATCGTCGAATTCAAGCACGTGCTTTCTGGCATCGAAGTTGAAGCCTTCGATTTTTTCTTGGGCGGATTCGAGAGACTTGGTGATCATGCGGTTTTCAATCGGCTCGTCTTCTTTTATGCCGAGCTTGCCCATGAGGTTTTTAATGGTGTCGCCGCCGAAGACTCGCATGAGATGGTCCTCGAGCGAAACGAAAAACTGGGTCTCGCCCGGATCGCCCTGGCGTCCGGAACGGCCGCGAAGCTGATTGTCGATGCGCCGGGCATCATGACGCTCGGTGCCAAGAACAAACAATCCGCCGAATGATTTAACTTCTTCATATTGTTCCGGGCTGCCGGGATTTCCGCCGAGCTTGACGTCGACGCCTCGGCCGGCCATGTTGGTGGCAATAGTCACCGCCGATTTCTTGCCTGCCTGAGCAATAATTTCCCCTTCTCGAGTATGATTCTTGGCATTCAAAATCTCATGCGGAATGCCTTCAGCCTTGAGATAATTCGAAAGCAATTCATTTTTTTCAATTGAAACCGTGCCGATCAAAACCGGCTGGCCTTTTTGATGCCGGGCTTTGACTTCGCGGGCCACGGCCTTGAATTTGCCGGCTTCGGTCTGAAAAATCAGATCATTATGGTCGATACGCTTTGACAGCACATTGGTCGGCACCGAAACCACCTTCAGGCCGTAGACTTTGAAAAATTCTTCTGATGAGGTCTGAGCCGTTCCGGTCATGCCGGCAAGCTTTTTATACAGCCGGAAATAATTTTGAAATGTCACCGAGGCGAATGTCCGGCTTTCTTTCTGGATAGCCACATGTTCCTTGGCCTCAATGGCCTGATGGAGGCCTTCAGACCATCTCCTGCCAGGCTGAAGCCTGCCGGTAAACTCGTCGACAATAATGACTTCTCCGTCTTTGACCACGTATTCTTTGTCCTTATGATAGAGCGCTTCGGCTCTGACCGCCGTTTCCAGATGATGCACGTACTTGATTCCTTTTTCCGTGTAAATATTTTCAATGCCGAGCAGTTTTTCGGCCTGGGTAATGCCCGAATCGGTCAAAGAAATGGTCTTGAATTTTTCATCGACGGCATAGTGTTCGCCCTTTTCCAGTTTCTTGGCGATGTCGGCAAAGGTTTTATACAGCTGGTCGGAATCGCCCGAAGGAGCCGAAATAATCAGAGGAGTTCTGGCTTCGTCGATTAAAATCGAGTCGATTTCGTCGACAATGGCGAAATTCGGCTCGCGCTGGCGCAAATGATTTTTGTCATATTCGATATTGTCACGCAGATAGTCAAAGCCGAATTCATTGTTCGTGCCGTAGGTAATATCCGCAGCATATGCTTCGCGCCTGCTGACCGGCCTCAAAAACTCAGTTACCACTTTAAACGACCCTACCAGGCGCTCCTCCTCTTTTTTATTTTCGGTATGGCTCGGATCGTAGACAAATGATTCGTCATGATTTACAACGCCGACGGAAATGCCCAGGGCATTATAAATTTGCCCCATCCAGACGGCGTCGCGGCGAGAAAGATAGTCGTTGACCGTGACCACATGCACTCCCTTGCCCGAAATCGCATTCAAATACGCCGGCAATGTCGCCACCAAAGTTTTGCCTTCGCCGGTGCGCATTTCCGAAATATTTCCGCGATGCAAAATGACGCCGCCCAGAAGCTGGACGTCGAAATGTCTTTGATCGAGGGTCCGCTTTGACGCTTCGCGGACGGCGGCAAAGGCTTCAGGCAGAATATCGTCCTCAGTTTCTCCTTTTTCCAGACGTGCCCTGAATTCGGATGTTTTTTTCATCAAATCTTCATCAGATAACGCTGAAAAACCGGCTTCAAGAGCGTTTATTTTTACCACAATCGGCTGAATTTCTTTCAGAACCCTGCTCGTATCATTGCCAAAAATTTTGTCTAAAAATGCCATAATATTTTTGGATTATATCACAAAAAAACGAAAAAATCGACGGGACGTCCCGCCGATTCTTCGAGAGAAATCTGTAAAAGATTATGCTCGCTTCTTTGTTGATTTCTTCTTTGCTGCTTTTTTCTTTGCCATTGTGATATAGGTCGCGACTTTTACTTATAAGTGAGAAAATTTTCTCGACCTGCAGTAATTATAAAACATATATCGCCTAAAAAAATATTTTTAACAAGAAAAGTGTGGATAACTTTTTATAAAAAGTTTTTGGAACATTGCGAGTTCGACGGAACGAGCACGAGGAATTTTTTAGCAAAAAAATATCCGTTTCCAAAAATTTTTTATAAAAAGTTATCTTTATTTGCTCTCAATCTGCTGAATATACTGCTGACCCTGAGTCTTGAACGACGGATTCTGGTTTATCATCTGCTGAACAATGCCGATGGCGGTCTGCTTGTCTCCTTCGGCGGCATAGGCATAGGCCAAAGAAAGCCTGTTCTGGAGATTGGTCGGGTCCTTGGCGATGCGGGCATTCAAAATATCGATGACTGCCTTGTAATTTCCGACTGAAGCATATGCGGAAATGATCCGGTCGTCGGAAAGAACGACGCTCGGATCGATCTGCGGCAGAATGGAATTGATGACGGAGACATTTCTGGTATAGATGGCGCCGAGAAGATAGATGACCTTGGCTTCGGTGGCCTGAGGATCGAGATTATAGGCTTTTTGGAATGTCTGGAACGCCGTTGCCGTATCGCCCTTATTGAGATAGGCCGAGCCAAGCTCGAAATAAATGCTTTCTTTCTCCGGACTCAGAGCTAATGCGCGATTAAGATACTGGAGGGCAAGATCGTATTGGCCGATGCGGTCAAAGAATGATCCGCCGAGCACGAAGTACCGGGCGTCGTTCGGAGTATTTTTGGTTTTCTCCTGGATTTTTTGAGCGGCCAGGTTAATAAAATCCAGCTTCGACTGCGAATCACCCTGATTTGCCGGAGCGGCCGCGACCTGGACGGCAATCTGGACAAGCTGTTCGGTGATTTCGTCATTGCCGAAAGAATTATAGGAATAGGCTTGTTTGAAAAGCGACAAATTGCCCTCAAGACCCTGCGGATTCGGTCCCATGGCCTGGATTAAAGTTTCATTGGCCAGAATAGCCGGGACGTTGACGAAATAAATAATGAGGACAGTAAGCAATAATACTATAGGTGTAACAATATAGTTTATAGTTTCTCTACTTGGAGTCTTAAATTCCATTTGTCTGCCGTCATCCGACCGGACATGTATGTAGGCCAGGACCGAGAAAAACAAAATGTAGCTGACAAGATTGTCGAATACGAAAATATTATTGAATATGTAGCCGGCAATCAGGCCGATGAAAAGCGACTTCTCCCACAGAGCCAGCGGACTCTGTTTTCGCCATATATAATAGATAAGAGCGGCATACATGGAGGCATAGGCCAGAAGACCGACAAGACCGCCGGCAACCAGCCAGTCAAGCACGATGTCGTGAGCCCGGTCGAACCATTCCTCCATGCCGTACATTTTCGGATTGTAGTATTTGTTGAAGACGAAATTAAAGCTCTCCTGGCCCCAGCCGATCAGAAAGGTCTTCGGATTTTCCGCAAAACCTTTAATGGCCATCGGCCAGACATAATACCTGCCCTGAGTGGTCAGTTCGCCCGGGCCGATTGAGGCGAAACGCGTCAGAATCGGATTTTTCTGGACGAAACTGGTATTGCGGATAAGCAGGAAGCCGACAACTAAAACCACGATAATACCCAGAAAATACGACGCCGCCTTTTTTAATTTAATATATTGCTGCTTTTCTTTCCAGACAAAAAGCAGAGCGGCAAGAAACAGTCCGCCAATCAGGCCGAGAATGGCTCCGCGGGTAGCCGTGTAGTAGAGCATAGCGCTTTCAAAGACGATCGCCGCTCCGTACATCCATTTTTTCCAAATCTCTTTTTCGCCGAGCAGCAGCCATATCGAAAAGAAAATATGAAAGACGAGATAAATGGCAAAGTACGAAGCGTTGCCGAACGTGCCGTCGATGCGGTCGGTGCCCTGGTCGATTTTGATATATCCGGTGAGCTGAAAAAGCCCGTATATGGACATGAGCACGCTCGCGATAATCGAAGTGTTGAAAAGCTTTTTCCAGAGAGAATCGGTGAGCAATACCGACGAGGCCACGATATAATACGCGAACAGATGGATGAGCAGGACGAAACCTTCCATGCGCTCATAGTTCGACCAGAAACTTTTCGAGACATTGGCGCTGAACAGATCGGCAATGAACATGACGATGATGAAAATGCCGGCCGATTTGGTAATCCAGGAAATTTTCGGACGATATTTCGGCTCAAGAAAAGCCAGGATGACATAGAGGCCGAAAATAATCTCCACTAAAATCCTGAAGGTAAAGCCCTTTCCGGTAATAAACGGAAAGAGCATGGTATTGGAAATGATAAAAGCGATGAACGGCGTAATAAACAGGCCGGTAAGAATGGCGTATTTGAGAAAATTTTTCATGCGGCCAGTATAGCAAATAAATTTATTTTCTGCTATATTGCCGATAATGAAAACAGCTCTCATAACCGGCATTACCGGGCAGGACGGCTCCTACCTTGCTGAATTCCTGATCAAAAAAGGCTACAGAGTTTTCGGTCTTATCCGCCGCACATCCACCGACCCTTTGATGCGCATCGGGGAACTATACGCCGATAAAAAGATAACTCTCTTAAACGGCAATATGCGCGACTCCGGTTCCCTGAAACGAGTTCTGGAAAAATCAAAACCGGATGAAATCTATAACCTGGCGGCCCAAAGCGATGTCGGCATTTCTTTCGACTGCGCAGAGGAAACATTTGAAATAAATTATCATGGTCTCGGCAGGCTTGTACACGAGGTTCTTGAATTCAATCCGAAAATAAAAATATATCAGGCCTCAACGTCCGAAATGTACGGCAAAACAAAACCGCCGCAAAACGAAAAATCCCCGTTTCAACCGGTCTCCCCCTACGGAGAAGCCAAGCTCCGTGCCCACGAAGACTATGTGGTCGGCTACAGAAATAAGCACAATCTTTTTATCTGTTCTGGCATTCTTTTCAATCACGAGTCTCCGCGCCGCGGCAAGCATTTCGTCACCAGAAAAATCACCGTCTCGCTCGGCAAAATAAAAGCCGGCGAGCAGGATTATTTCACCCTCGGAAACCTGGACTCGAAGCGCGACTGGGGCTATGCCAAGGATTATGTCGAAGGAATGTGGATGATGCTTCAGGCCAAAAAACCGGATGATTATGTGCTGGCCACCAATGAAACCCACACCGTTCGGGAATTCGTCGTCGAAGCGGGCAAGGTGCTCGGCATGGATATTGTCTGGAAAGGAAAAGGTCTGAAAGAAATCGGCGTTGATAAGAAAACTGGAAAAACCGTGCTCAAAATCGATCCGTTCTATTTCCGCCCGCGCGAAGTGGATTTTCTCAAAGGCGACTATTCAAAAGCCAGGAAAAAACTCGGCTGGAAACCGAAAACAAAATTCAGGGAACTGGTAAAGATAATGACCCTGGCCGACTCTGAAAATAAAAAATAGCCATGAGTCTTAAAGATACCGCTGTTTCAAAACTCAAACAGCTCGAAAAATACACCAAAATCGACATGCTCTATCTGACCAGGGGCGGTTTTTGGGCTGCCGTAAGCCAGATAACACTCTCCGGCGCCACCCTGCTTCTTACGGTCGCGTTCGCTCATTACCTCTCCAAAGATACGTACGGCCAATACAAATACATCCTCTCTGTCGCCAATATTCTTAAAATATTGATTCTTTCAGGAATTGGAGGAGCCGCTCTCCAGTCTATCGCACGAGGCTATGAAGGCACACTCAATTATGCCTTCTGGCAGAACATCAAATGGTCGGCTTTATTCTTCCTGGCGGCAGGCGCCGGAGCAATTTATTATTTTTTTCACGGCAACTCGGTGCTTGGCATATCCCTGCTCATTATCGGCTGCTTCTCGCCATTTTGGACAAGCACAAATCTGTACAGCGCATATCTGACGGCCAAAAAAGATTTTCGGCGCAACGCTCTGTATTTTGATATGTTGGGCAATCTTTTTCCATATGCCTGCCTCTTCCTGACTATGATGCTTTCAAACAGCGTCGTACTACTCGTTTTTGTGTACTTCGCCTCAAACACCTTGATTGGAATAATCCTGTACATACGAATTTTAAAAATTTATAAACCTAATGCCAGCGTCGATCTAGAAATGCTTCATTACAGCAAGCATTTGAGCGTCATGGGTATAATCTCCGTATTGTCTGAAAATATCGACAGCATACTGGTATTTCATTTTATCGGCCCGGCTCAGCTGGCTATTTATACCTTCGCCACAGGCATTCCCGATCAGATTAAGGGACCGCTCCAGAATCTGGGCAATCTGATGTTTCCGAAATTCGTGGAGCGCGAAAATAAAGACATACGCGCGGGAATGAACAATAAAATCCTGCTTCTGTTTATTTCAAGCATCGTCATGATAGTTGTCTACTGGTTTGCCGCGCCGTACCTGTATCATTGGCTTTTTCCAAAATACATGAACTCGATATTTTATTCGAAAATATACGCGCTCTCGCTCTTATGGATAATATCTGTACCTGCAAACACATACCTTTCGGCCAAAAAAAAGATAAAAGAACAATATATAAGCACGACGCTCGGATTTGTCGCTCAGGTGGTTTTGATGCTCGCGGGAATACTGTATTGGGGTCTTTTGGGCCTGATTATCGCCCGAGTGATTATCAGGCTGATCATCGCCCTGATCGCTTTGGTGCTCTACAATACATCGTCACAGGAAGTTATTTCAACACCTTAAACTTCGGAATAGTCGTAGCCCATTTGCCTTTATACTTTTTTTCCTTGCTGCGGAAATAATCCAAAAATCCGTACGGAAATACCCACAAATATTCGGTGCCTTTCGGTATTTTGTCGACGATCAGCGCGCCCCAGTTTGTATATTTGCCGGTTTTTTTCGGGTTGACATCTACCACCACTTTTGGACCGACGCCGCAGAAAGCGACCATAGTCCCCGCTTTGGTGGAAGCTCCATAGCCGACAATATTTTTATCAGCTACCCACTTCTGAAAAGCCTTGCGCGATTCGTCCATCCGGGAAAAGAAAGCCTTGAAATCTTTGAGCGTGTACTTCAGCTCTTTAATCTTGATCGAACCCTTTGCATAGTGGCGGGCGAATATGCGATACGATCCGCCGTTTATATTGTTTTCCTCAACCTTGAATATTTCCAGGCCGTTTTTCTCAAATAAATAGACAAGCGATCGATACGAATAATACTCGAGATGCTCATGGCAGATATTGCCGACATCATTCAGTTCGAGCATCTTGGCGAGCGACTGGAACTGCGAAATAAATATTCCATCCTCCTGCAGATGCCTTTTTATATTTTGCATAAAGGCATTCGGATCCGGCAAGTCGTACAGGCAGGCAACGGCGGTGATGACATGCGCCTTGGATGTCCGGGCGTCTTCCCAGTATGTATTGATATACGTGTCGCTCGGACCGAGATATTTCGGCGGAATATTTGACGGGTCGACGCCGATTTTTTTGTCGGCTTTTGAATGTTTCAGGAGCGTGCCGTCGTTGCAGCCGATATCTATATGGGTGCCGCGGCCGTGGCGGGCGATGCTTTTCAAATCCTCGACAATTGCCGGATTGATGCCGGACTCATACCAATAATTCTTATACATGAGGTCGCGGGGGCAGTTGTGAGCCAGCTGGAGCAGGGTACATTTCGGGCAATACACGAGCTGCAGCGGAAATTTTTTCGGCTTCACCGGCTTTGGAGTAAAGTCCGATATTGCGACATTGCCGATATCGCCGACCGGTATCAATTTTTCATTTTTGCATATTCTGCACTTTCGTATCATAAATTTGTTATAGCACTTTAAAGATTTTTTGACAAGAATATTAAAGAATTATACTATTCGCCCATGACTGGCCTGAAAAACAAGAAAATTCTATTGACCGGCGGGCACGGTTTTCTCGGACAATTTGTGTATGAAGAGCTGATCCGGAACGGGACGCAAGAAAAAAATATTTTCAGGCCGAAAAGCAAAGATTTGGATCTGCGAAAGCAAAAAGATGCCGAGAAGGCCGTACACGGCATAGATATCGTCATCCACGCCGCCGGCACCATCGGCGGCATCGGCTTCGCCAAAAAAAATCCGGGAACGATGTTTTACGACAATCTGCTTATGGGAGTGCATTTGATAGAGGCGGCACGCAAGGCTAAGGTGGAAAAATTCATTCAAATCGGAAGCGTCTGTTCATATCCGAAAGTTCCCCCGCGCATTCCCTTTAAAGAAGAGGACATCTGGCTCGGATATCCCGAAGAAACCAATGCGGCATACGGCATAGCCAAGAAAGCCCTCATCGTTCATCTGCAGGCATATAAGGAACAATACGGGTTTAACGGCGTTAATCTGCTTTTGGTGAACCTGTACGGCCCGAATGACAAATTCGACCCGGAACACTCTCACGTCATACCGGCCCTCATTAAGAGATTCATCGAAGCTAAAGAACAAAACAGGCTGGAAGTTGAGGTCTGGGGCACCGGAAAAGCCCGGCGCGAATTTTTATATATCGAAGACGCCGCCAGGGCTATCGTGCTCGCGGCCATAAAACACAACGATGCGGGTCCGGTAAATATCGGCAGCAGCTTTGAGATAAAAATTAAAGATTTAGTCAAAATTATCGCCGAATTGACGGGATATAAGGGAAAAATCGTCTGGGATGCGACAAAACCGGACGGCCAGCCGCGAAGAAAACTGGACGTGAGCAAGGCAAAAAAGGCATTCGGTTTTGTCTCAAAGGTAAGCTTTGAAAAAGGCCTCAAAGAAACAATTGACTGGTACAAGAACTCAATTAAAAAATCATGATTATCGCACGACTGTTCGGAGGACTTGGAAATCAGATGTTTGAATATGCCATGTGCCTGAGTCTTGCCCGCGAACAAAACACCGGCTTCAAGATCAATCTGAGATCCTTCGTGAAAACCAGAATCCCGTACGGCCTGGATCATTTTTCCATTACGGCAAAAAAAGCCAGTGCTCTGGAAATACTACTGGTTAAAAAACTTGATCCCAAGCATTATTTCGACGAATTCTACTGGCTCGACTTCGATCACTGGCAGGACTGGATGTGTGAAAAGAGCTTTAAGAAATTTGAAAACGTCATCCGGGACGAATTCACGCTGAAAAAAGAGCTCATGGAAGAACTCGATCCCCTGGTTGTTAAAGAGATAACCGAAAATAATTCGGTGGCTATACACATCCGCCGCACTGACTATTTTAATAAAAAAAATTGCATCGTCCTTGATCCGCAATATTACGACAAAGCTCTCGATATCATTGCTCAAAAAGTGGAGAATCCGAAGTACTTCTTCTTTTCTGATGATATGGAGTGGACAAAAAATCATTTCGCCAGTCTGCCGAATTCTTTTTTCCTTTCGAACAAAGACTATGAGGACATGATTCTCATGAGTCTTTGCAAACACAACATAATTTCCAATTCGACATTTGCCTGGTGGGGCGCTTGGCTCAATAAAAATCCGGATAAAATTGTCACGACCCCCGCAAAGTGGTTTGTGGAGAGTCATGGCGTGGAACAGACTTTAAATTTGAAAAATTGGACGGTACTATGAAAGAAAAACTGCTGACAATCGCCGCCACCACGTACAACCGGCCGAAATTTCTGGAGACGGCTATTAATTGCTATATCAGACAGATTTTGGACGATCATCTTGAGGACGAGGTGGAAATCCTGATAACCAACGATGCTTCACCCGATCCGGATACCGCAAATTATGTAAATGCAGTAAGCCAGAAATACCCTTTTGTCCGCGGTTTCAACCATGCCCAAAATATGGGAGTGACAAAAAATCTTGAGTGGACAGTCAATGAAGCCAGAGGCTCATACGTCCAGCTGGTCGGCGACGACGATTTGATGCGGGACGGAGCTATCGCCTATTTTGTCAAAGTTATCAAAGAGAAACAGCCGAACTTTATTATCGTCAATACGAGCAACATCCATTCTCTCGATGATTCAAACCGGGAATACAAAGTGGTTCTGGAAAATCGCCTCGGCATACACAGGGATATTTTCATGGAAAAAGACTATGCCGTCCTGAAACCGGCCAAAAATTGGTTTTATATGACTCAATTTATAACCGCCAACATTTTCAGAAAAGACCTGTGGCAAAAGGAAATGATTGTGGCCAAGAAATACATCCAGCCGAAAAATGTTTTTTTATGGCAGGCTCCGCTTGTCATCGGCATTCCAAAATACGGCAAGCTTTTGCTTGTAGCCGAATGCTTCATCCTTTGCCGCAAAAATCCGACCGATAACTATGTCATGGACCCTCGCGGAAGATACTATATAAATTTGTATGAAAGCATAGAAATCTCCAACTTGGTAAAAATCTATATGCCTCATGAATACAAAAAGCATAAAAAAATCTATGCCGCTTTTATTATGGATTCCTTTATATTGGAAACAAACCGAGGCAGGAATGTCCGCAAATTCGCCCTGATCGCTTTTTGGAGGTATATCGACTGCTTCCCGGAGAATATTCGTTTTTTAGCGATGGCCATCGCTCCAAAGCTTATTACCGACATGGTTCTAAAAATCAGACAATCAAAACTTGACAAAATTAGTTGAACAGTATACAATTTTTTGTAGAACTACACTAGGAGGCATCCGTGAAAAAGTGGTTGAGCGATGAGGAGGACAATTTAATTTACGATCTCGTCCCACGAATATGCGTGGATGTGATCGTGAGAAGTAAAAAAGGGATCCTGCTCGCGAAAAGAGCCATTGAGCCATTCAAGGGTCAGTGGCACATGATCGGCGGCAGACTCGGGAAGGGTGAAGATCCGAAAGACGCTGCAAGACGTCTCATCAAAAAAGAAATCGGTATCGATGTAGTCGACTTTGCTTTTGTCGACTATTGTAACCATCCCAACGACGGTATGGGTACAAACGAAGAGCCGCGGCACTCCGTAAGCCTGGTATTCCAGACAATCCTCACTGGCTTTAGAAGAAATGAGTCTGAACCACGAAGCAAGTGAGGTGGCTTGGCATCAGACCCTTCCTGAAAATTTGATTGCCAGCCATCGAGTTTTCTTGGAGACACATCTCTAATCGGACAACTTTAGTCCCCCGGCGCCGCCTGGGGGACTTTTATTTTAGATTGGCTTGCAGACAGCAAGCAGATGCTCCCCTCTTTTGCTGTCGGTAATAAGAAAAAATTTATTATACAAATTAACCAGAAATTTTCTTAGTGGTTCGAATTTTAAAATCCAAAACCGATTAGCCAGAAGATGCCGTATAAGCCATGAACCTTTGCCGTCATGGACCCATTCAAATTTTATAATTTCAAACTTCCCCTCTAATTGTTTCTTCAATAATTTTTCATCGTAATGCCTGTAATGTTTTTTATTCAGAGGAACTACAGTCGTAGGAACAGTTATGATTAGAGTTCCATTTTTTGAAATTTTTTCATATAACATCCCCACGAATTTGGTAATATCTTTATCCGGAACATGCTCTAAAGTCTCTATGCAGGTGATAACGTCGAAATCACCGTTGCTTTCAGAAAAATCGGAAAAATTAAATTCAACGTTTGTAAAACCGTGAGAATAAGCTTTGGCAAATTGGACGGCTCTTTCCGACAAATCATAGCCGTGGAAAAAAGAGTCCGGAAATTTTTTGGCAAGTTCAAAAATCAGTTTGCCGTCTCCGCAGCCGACGTCGGCAACTTTTCCATTGCCGACATAGTGCATAACCCTGGAAATGTAGCCGTAATACTCCAGTCCCCATGGCAATTCTTTGTAAAAATTGCCGTCCATCGAAACGAAATGGTGGTACGGCTCGGCATATTGGCTGTCCTGAATTTCAAATTTATTTTGCGGCATATATGGCGATATTATTTGCCTCGAAAAGCAGCTTGAACGGGATTCTCCAGTTCGGGTCCTTGCTTTTATCCCAGACGATATAATCGACCCGGTATGTATGCAGGGCGGTATCGAAATTTTCTTTTTGGATAACCTGGGCGTCGGCAATAGTCTTTTGGATGACAGAATCGGGAATGTACGTATAACTGACCGGCCGGAGACCAAAAACTTTTCTCAATTCATTCTTGCTCAAATTGTGATTGTACTGGTCAATGTAAAAAGCTCCATAGACTTGTTTGCTGTGAGCCACGACAAAATCCGGCGTAAAGGTGTCAAAATAATGATTGATGATAAAGCGGTTTTCCGCCTCCTGATTCGACATGAAAAAGAGAATGCTTGCTCCGTTAAAATAAATATTTTGCGAGGTGTATATCGGAATATAGCCGCTTATGGCGTCGTCGGCATAGACCACATCGTCTTTTTTGGCATTCTGATCAAGCCAGTTGAAAATCGGCGTATAATTCTGGGCGTAGATTTCCTCCGGAGTGTAGGTGGTTTCGATTCTTGCGAGTGCATATGTTTTTATCGGAATATATACGCATACCGCCAGGACACAAATTCCGAAAATCATATCTTGAATTTTTTTTGGCCTATTTTCCAGAAAGACGCACAGCAGGAATAATCCGCTGAAGAAAAACCAAAAGCCGTTGCCGAGAATATAATGACTGGAAAATTCAAGATTTTTGCCGGTAATGACATGCTGATTGACCACGATTGCCGCGGATAAAACTCCGGAAAAGAGAAAGACCGTGAGCGTGTCTTTTTTGATGTACTTTCGGAAGTAAAAAATTAAAAATAAAACGGCAAAAACAAACGCATACATCACGCTATCCAGTCCCGACGGAAAATGGGTGGCGATCATGCTGATTCGCTGCAATGTCTCGGTATATGTCGGCATTCGCGAGCTTTGCCAGGTCGAGATAAAATACGGAATGCCGATGATCATCGCTCCGATCAGGATCAACAGCCATTTCCTGTACGGAAAATTCAGGCCTCGCAGCAAAAGCATCAAAACCAGAAACACTCCGAACACAACCACGTAAAAAGTCCAGAAATACGGATAGAAATTAAAGAGCAGGCCGAATAACAGCGCCGCCAAAACAGCGTACTTATTTTTTTCAGTCTTAATAAACAGAATCAGGCATAACAGAGTCGAGAGCCAGAAGACAAAATTAAATCCGGGACTGGGAAGACGCAGGAATGACCCGCTGAATAATCCAAGCAATATAAATAATGTCCCGAGAAAACTCCATTTTCGGGAATCAGTCAGACTGAAGCAAATTGCATATGCAAGCAGAACAATAATAAAAGAAAGTAGCGCGGTCCAGACGATAAAACCGGCCGGCACCGAAACATGGAACAGCTGAATTCCTTTGGCCATGATGTAATCCGGCAGCCAGACTTGCAGGGGAAAACCATTTTTATATTCGGCAATGAACGGATTGCTTAAAAACGGATGGCCGTCGATCACATCCCGCACCCGGGCTTCGTAATATAAGCCATCGTTAGCCGGGCTACTATAAATACCCTGAAAGTTTGGAACCGATTTTGTCGCCGTGTATTGCGGCATCGAAGAAATCAGAGCCACAAAACAAGCTAACAAAATAATTGCATAATGTTTTTTCATTTTTTGAAGCGTATTTTCCATGGTGCAAGCACTCCTTCGGCGATAATATGACCAGCCATTTTCGATTCGCCGCCGGTACGGTTGGCAAAGACGATAGGAATTTCAGTCATGTTCGCTCCGGCTTTATACAGAAGATACTTTAATTCCATCAAAAAAGCGTATCCGGAGGCGTCAAACTTGTCCAGATTTATTTTTTTTAAATATTCCACCCGAATACAGTTAAAGCCGGCGGTCAGATCGCGTATTGGAATGCCGGTAATGGTGCGGGCATACAGATTTGCGCCACGGGAAAGAATTCTCCGCCACAATTCCCAGCCGCTTGAGCCGCCGCCCCTGATATAGCGCGAACCGGTGACCACATCGTAATCTTTGCTCTTCTCAAGCATTTCTGCAAGATATTTCGGATGATGGGACAGATCGGCATCCATGGTAATCACGTGAGAGAAATCTTCTTTAAAAACTTCTTTGAATCCATGAATATAGGCCTTGCCGAGACCCTGTTTGCCTGGACGCGACAAAATTGAAAGATTTGGAAATTCCAGCATCAATTTTTTCACCAGTTCAGCCGTACCGTCCGGCGAATTGTCGTCGATGACCCGAATATGGATATCCGGATGACGCGAAAAAACTTCCCGGACGAGACGTTCGATATTTTCCTTCTCATTATATGTCGGCGTGAGAATAATATGCTTCATACCATGAATTCCAGAATCTTTTTCGCCCTGATTTTCCAGGTGTATTTTTCTGCCACTTCCCTGAACGCATTTTCGGTCAAGCCGTGTCTTAATCCCGGATTATTTTCCAGGTTTTTAACAGCCGCGGCAAGAGCATGCGAATCTCCGGCGGGTATCAGTATAGCATCTCTTTCATTCTTTAGAATTTCCCGGATCGACGGCAGATCCGACGTGATAATCGGCCGCTTGGCCGCCATATATTCGAAAATTTTCAACGGCGACATGAAATGGCGATAATGCTCGATATCCGGAAACGGCGCAATTAAAATGTCGCAGGCCGCCATATGCAAAGGGATATCCGTATGAGGAACCTTGCCGGTAAACAGACACTTCGTGTCGACACCAAGTGTCGACACTTGGTGTTTGTAAAACTCAATATCCTCCGGTTCTCCGCCCACAATATAGAGCAAGTATTCGTCGTTTAATTCTTTTATCGCATCAAGCGCCACCCCGATCCCTTTTTCCTTGCCCATGGTTTTCAGGGTGCCCATATATCCGATAATTTTTTTATCGTCAGGCAAATTTAAAATTTTTCTTGCCTGCTCTTTTAAAATTTCCTTTTCGAAATCTTCCAGGCGGACTGCGTCTCCGGCAACTAAGACTTTTTCTGGATTTACTCCGAGAGAAACTATTTTTTCTTTGATAAAGGACGTCAGAGCAATAATGCCGGCAAAGTTAAACTCTTTGATTTTCTGAGAAAAAGTGTGCGTTTCTAAAAAAGTATTTTTGAAAAATCTGCCGGCATTCACTTCACGGGTGTAAATTACGTCGAATTTTTTGAACCAAAGGTATATTCTGGCTGAAATTAGAAATGAGAATAACCGAACAGCAAAGACCGCGCGGCTCGGGCTGGTTTTGGAAAGACTGATTGCCGGCATTTTGACGATTTTAAAAATCGGTCTGACATTGTAAAAAGCAAACGGATCTTCTCCGCTTCCATGGCGGGCGATCAGAGTGACATCGGCCCCGTTTTCGGCAAAAGCCTCGCACATTTTCATGATCTGGACGCTGTGAGCCCAGTCCGACGGCAGGCCGATATTAGCGATGTAATACAGTTTCATATTATTTATAAGCCACAATAAGTAATCTAGTCTTTAAGAAGTCAAAATGCAATTTTGAAGTTCCATATTTTCCGTAATATCGGAATTTTCTTATCTTCCAACCATTTTTCTTCATCAATTTTTTAAAGGTACGTTTGGTGTATAAATGTTTTACCGTTGTATCGTAATTAAAGACCGGCGTCAGTCTTAAAAAGGCAAGGAGCTTGCCGAGATACACTGCCCATGCATTGCTGGTGTTTATAAATATATGTCCTTTGTCTTTGCAAATCCGATACATTTCTTGAATTGCCCTATCATCATCCTTAATGTGACTGCCCGTAAGCAACGAGTATATCTTATCAAAACTGTTATCCGGGAAAGGAGTATCAGTCATACCGCATTGGAGAAACTTCCCGGCAGCATATTTATTTGAAAGAGGCGAGATATCGGCAAAAGTAACATCGGCCCCATTATCCGATAAAAACGAGCCAAGCCAGCCCTTACCACATCCCATATCCAGGACTTTTTCTCCTTTCTCCGGAGGACAAAATTTCATTATCAGATCAAACTCTTCAACGATCCTGTTTTTATAAAAGTCAGGATCTCTCAATGTCGAGAAATATTCGTGCCCAAATTCATTGTTTTCGGCATGTAAAGCGTGTAAGTTCAAATATATTTTTTTTGTCTCTTCGGCTGTCTGTTTCCACGTGAATTTTTTCGCTCGTTCCAGGCCCTTTTTGACTAATTCCTGCCTCAAATTTTTGTCTTCCAGGACTTCTTTCATTTTTTGCCATATTTCCTCAACATTATACGGATCAACCAAAATCGCGGCGCCACCGGCAATTTCTGGCATCGATGTCACATTCGAACTAAGAACCGGCGTCCCGGAAGCCATGGCCTCGACAATCGGCAGTCCAAAGCCTTCGTGAAGCGACGGAAAAACCAGCATTTCCGAAGCAGAATAAAGACTGTTCAAATCCTCCGCCGAAATATAGTCAATAAATATAATATCATTTTTATAGTGAGAATGTTCTATAAGACCAAAAATTCTCCCGGCTTCGCTGCCCTTTTGGCCGACAATAACCAGTTTTTCCTCTCTGTCGCTCTTACGAAACAGTATATAGGCCTCCACAAGCCGATAGACATTCTTATGGGGTATTAATCGGGAAATATCCAGGATAAATGGTCCCGATATGCCATATTTTTTTGAAATATAGCCAAACGACATCTCTTTATTCAAAGGATTGAAATCTTCGCCTCCACCGTTATAGGTGACATAAATTTGCGCCGGATCGGCATGGTAATATTTTTTGATTTCCTGCCTGCCCCATTCGGACACACCGATGAAGGCACCGACTTTTTTATGAAACGCTTTCAGGACAAAGTTGAAAACTTCCCTTGAAAATATCCACTTGCCCGGAGCGGTAATGTCTCCGGCATCATGAGTAGTGACCACGATCTTCTTTGCCGGCGCCAGCCAGAAAAATGGATAGAGCCTGCCCTGGAACCAATGAATGATATCGAATTTTTCTTTCCGGTATTTCCAGAAAAATAAAAGCTGGGAAACAAAATGCGAGCCGTACGGAAGTCGAACTTTCGGCATAATGATTTCCGTGGCTTTTTTATACATCGGCTCATCTGACTTTTCATAATGAACCAAATAAAAGTCAAATCGATCGTCATCAAGCAAATTTTCGATCAGCTTGCGGGCATACAAGGCTGTGCCCTTGGCACGACGGCCGTCTACGGCATAGCTCATTAAAGCTACTTTGATTTTTTTCATACGATTCTTACCGTCGGAATCGGAAGGATGAATTTTACTCCCTCTTTCCGCAATTTTTCTTCCTGCATGAGAATGTCATCGGCATAATTCCATGACAAAAGCAGTATATATTCTGGCCTGTCCTTTTTCAGCTTTTCCGGCGATACGATCGGAATATGCGTGCCCGGCGTATATGTTCCCTGCTTGGCCGGCGTCGTATCGGTAATATAGTCGAGCATATCCGGGCCGATGCCGAAATAATTGAGGAGGGTGTTGCCTTTGGCCGGAGCGCCGTAGCCGGCGATTTTTTTATTCTGCTTTTTTAATTTCTTCAAGAGCCCGATTAGTTCTTCTCTCAGATTCCTCACTCGTTTTGCGAAAGAGGCATAGGTTGCAACCGCATCCAAGCCAAGCTCTTTTTCTTTTTTTAAAAATTTTTCGACCGATAAACTTTTTTTATTATCTTTAGTAATGTATACCCGCAACGACTGTCCGTGAATGGGAATAAGTTCGACGTGAGAAAGCGTCAGACCGTTCTTTTCGACAAGATTTTTAAGAGCATGGGCCGAGAAATAGTAAATATGCTCGTGATAAATCTGGTCAAAGCCGCCGGCTCCCAGAAGATTGCCGACCCAATGCACTTCGGCGATAAATTGCCCTTCCGGCGACAGCAATTTTTTCACTCCGCGCAGAACGCTGTGAACATCGTCGATGTGAGCAAAAACATTGTTGCCCAAAATGAGCGTAGCTTGACCATGATTTTGCAAAATGTTTGCCGCCGACATTTCGTTAAAAAAATCTTGAACAGTGTCAACTCCTCTTTTCTTTGCTTCGGCATGCACGTTCGACGCCGGGTCGACGCCGAGCACCCGGGCATACGGCTTGATGGCCCCGAGAAGCACGCCGTCATTGCTGCCCATTTCCACCACCAGGTCTTTTTTTGTAAGCTCGAATTTCTTTGAAAGCTCCTTGCCGAAATCTTCGAAATGCTTGGCCAAAGGAGCGCTCGCGCTCGTAAAATAATAATAGTCCCGCTTGAAAAGCCGCTCGGCATCGACCGTATCGTGCAGCTGAACCGCCAAACATTCCGGGCATACCGAGAGGCGGAGAGGAAAACTCTCTTCATCATCATCTTGATTTTCCAAAAAAGAGTTGGCCGGCGGCATGCTGCCAAGATCGAGCACATGGGTTAATTCCTTGCCGCAGATCCGGCAATTATTTTTCGTTTCATAGCCTTTCCACTGATGTTCAATATACTCCCTCAAAGCTTCCTGCCACGGCCGAATGGTCTTCAGACTAGGTCGAAGACCTTCATTGTAAGTGCGATTGGCAATCAGGCCGAAGTCGGACATTTTAGCTTTTTTCACCACAACTTTTTTGCCGGAAATTTTCACGATTTCTTTTGCCACATCATATCGCGACGCCACTCCGGCATTGGCCAAATTATAAATGCCTTTAGCATCTTTCAATAATAGCTCCTTGATATGCGCAATCAGATCCTTGGCATATGTCGGCGAACCGATCTGGTCCGTCACCGCTTTTATCTCCGGCTTATCCAGCTGATTCCAGATTTTCGCCACAAATTTTTTATCCTTGTCTTTTCCTCCCCCGAACATCCAGCAGACTCGGGCAATAATATAGTCATCCAACAGAGTTACGGCCAATTCACCCAGATGCTTCGATGCACCGTAAATATTTTGCGGATTCGGCTTGTCTTTTTCGGTATATTCCCCTTTCTTTGTTCCGTCAAAAACGCCGGCCGTACTCACGTAAACCAATTTAATTCCCAATTCCTTTGCTGCCAAAGCCATGTGATAGGTACCAACAGCGTTGACCATATAGGCATGCTGGGGATCTTTTTCGCAAACTTCCAAATCAGTTTCGGCGGCCAGATGAACAATGGCCGACGGTTTCAATTTTCGGCAAACTTCGAGAACATTGGAAAGATTCGTAACATCAAGCATCTTTCTGTCTGCTTTAATGCCGAAATCCACATAGCTTCCGGCCATACCCCCCGCTCCCGTTACCAACACCCTGTTCAGGTCGATTTTCTTCATTTTGAAGCCAAATATAGCATAAAAAAGGCAGCCTGTCTTATTGACTCACAAAACCGCTTTCGTATATACTTAATCGTGTAAGTGAACCATGCCTTCGAGCCCGCCCTTATGGCAACATAAGGAGAACAGGTGCAGCCGTGCAGCCCCTTCGGGGGAGACAAAGTGAAAAACTATCAGAATAAATCCCTGATAGTTTTTCTTATCTTTCCAAAGATTTCCTTATCGACATAGCCGATAACATTAATTAATCTCTTTGTATCAATAATTCTCATTTGGGAAATAACAACGGAAACTTTTTCACCATTTACAATACCAAGAGGAATTCTCATTGGATGAGAACTTTCAGAAGTAGTTAACGGCGCGACAATAAATGTTTGATTTGAAAAACGTTTTACTATTAAAGCAGGTCTCTCACCATCCTGCTCAGAACCAATATTCATGCCAAAAGCACACCACCACATCTGCCCTTCTTGGCAGGATTTATTGTGATGTTCGTATTGGATTTTCTTTTTCTTTTTATTCCATGAATCAAAATCTTTTTGCATATGAAAAGCCGCCTGTGACAGCGGCTCTTCGGCCTTATGTGGTATAGAGTAACAGAATTGGAATTAAGAAGTCAATTTATATAAAAAATTGGACTGCGA
>Ga0070741_10003669_pt1 | contig 37363 bp, 36 predicted proteins | sample Coa_R1_4_FD_66440 | JGI IMG/M metagenome (GOLD analysis project Ga0070741, IMG submission 66440) | Surface soil microbial communities from Centralia Pennsylvania, which are recovering from an underground coalmine fire - Coalmine... | ecosystem: Environmental > Terrestrial > Soil > Unclassified ... | reverse complement strand
GATCAGCCCGCCGCCGCCGATCGGCACGACGATCGTGTCGAGGTCCGGCGCGTCGTCGAGCATCTCGAGCCCGACCGTGCCCTGCCCCGCGACGATGTAAGGGTCGTCATAGGGATGAACGAGCGTCATCCCTTTCTTGCGGATCAGCTCCTCCTGCATGAACGCCTGCGCATCGGAAAGCGTCTCGCCGTGCAGGATCACTTCGCCGCCGAGCTCGCGCGTGTTCTTCACTTTGGTGAACGGCGTCGTGACCGGCATGACGATCACGCTGCGGATGCCGAGCGCCTTCGCGTGATACGCGACGGCTTGCGCGTGATTGCCGGCCGACATCGCCGCGACACCAGCTTTGCGCTCGGCGTCGGTGAGGCTCAGCAATTTGTTGAGCGCGCCGCGCTCCTTGAACGAAGCGGTGAACTGGAAGTTCTCGAACTTCAGCCACACTTCCGCCCCCGTGATCGCCGACAGCACGCGCGACCGCGCGCAATGCGTGCGCACGATCTGTCCGCGCAGACGCTGCGCCGCGGCGACGATGTCGGAGCCGGTGACCATCATGGGCCGCGATTATAGGCGCGGCGCCTTCGACACTAACGTCGTGGCGCGAGCTGTGCGGGCTTCTCGACGGTTCGGTGGACCGTCGGCTGCTTCGGGGCTTTCAGCCGCTTCGTCGACGCGCGCTTCGAGCCCTTCTTCGATCGCGGAGCCGAAGATTCCGCCTTTTCGTCGGAAGCTCGCGCTTCGACCAGAGCTCTCGCGCGCGTCGCTTGCAGCGAAGTGGTCCGCGCATCGAACGCGCGCGCCAGCTCGCGATCGCCGCTCGACGTCTCGAGCACGTTCGGCGTCGTGATCTCGATCGCGACTTGACCGGCTTCGCAAGCGCGATCGCTGAACACGAGCTTGCCGCCGCGCTCGCAGCGATAGATGTTCGCGGAGGCGTTCGCGCACGCGAACAAGAAGAGCAGCGGCAGCCATCGGGCCATGTGCGTTCTCCAATCCATGGCGCAACGCTAGCGCTCAAGCCCTCGTTCGACGCCTGTCCGATCGGACGGTCGCTATAATTCGCGCCCGCTTTTCCGTCCGAGCAGCACTCCGCAATGGCTCAGTACGTTTACACGATGAATCGCGTCGGCAAGGTCGTGCCGCCGAAGAAGACGATCCTTCACGACATCTCCCTTTCCTTCTTCCCCGGCGCCAAGATCGGCGTGCTCGGCTACAACGGCGCGGGCAAGTCGACGCTGCTGCGGATCATGGCCGGCATCGATCAGGACATCATTGGCGAGGCGCGCCCGCAGCCCGGCATCAAGATCGGCTTCCTGCCGCAGGAGCCGCAGCTCGATCCGAACAAGACGGTGAAGGAATGCGTCGAGGAAGCGCTCGGCGATGTGCTGAAGCTCAAGGCCGATCTCGAAGCGGTCTATGCCGCCTACGCTGAAGAAGGCGCCGACTTCGACAAGCTCGCCGCGAAGCAGGCGGATCTTGAAGCGAAGATCGCTGCCGCCGGCGCCGAGAACACCGACCTCATCCTCGACAAGGCTGCCGAAGCTCTGAATCTCCCCGCGTGGGATGCGAAAGTACCGACGCTGTCCGGCGGCGAGAAGCGCCGCGTCGCGCTGTGCCGATTGCTCCTGTCGAAGCCCGACATGATCCTGCTCGACGAGCCGACCAACCATCTCGACGCCGAGTCGGTCGCGTGGCTCGAGAAATTCCTGAACGATTTCCCCGGCACGATCATCGCGGTCACGCACGATCGCTACTTCCTCGACAACGTCGCCGGCTGGATCCTCGAGCTCGATCGCGGCTACGGCATTCCGTGGCAGGGCAATTACTCGTCGTGGCTCGAGCAGAAGGAGAAGCGCCTCGAGACCGAGCAGAAGCAGGAGGACGCGCACACGAAGGCGATGAAGGAAGAGCTCGAGTGGATCCGCAAGAATCCCAAGGGCCGCCAGGCGAAAAGCAAAGCGCGCGTGAAGGCGTTCGAGGAATTGGCGTCGCAGGAATTCCAGAAGCGCGCGGAGACCAAGGAAATCTACATCCCGCCCGGACCGCGCCTCGGTGACGTCGTCATCGAGGTGAAGGATCTCCAGAAGAAGTTCGGCGACCGCGTGCTCTATCAAGGCGTGAGCTTTGTGGTCCCGCGCGGCGCGATCGTCGGCATCATCGGCTCCAACGGCATGGGCAAGACCACGCTGTTCCGCATGCTGATGGGCACCGAGAAGCCCGACGCCGGCGAGATCAAGATCGGCGACACGGTGAAGTTCGCGTACGTCGATCAGTCTCGCGACGTGCTCGACGGCGAGAAGACCGTCTATCAGGAATTGTCCGGCGGCAGCGACATCATCCGCATCGGCACCTACGAGATCGCGGCGCGCGCGTACATCGGCCGCTTCAACTTCAAGGGCGCCGATCAGCAGAAGCGCGTGAAGGAGCTGTCGGGCGGCGAGCGCAATCGCGCGCATCTCGCGAAGACGCTGCAGGCCGGCGGGAACGTGCTGCTGCTCGACGAGCCGACCAACGACCTCGACGTGGAAACCCTGCGCGCGCTCGAAGAAGCGCTGCTGGACTTCCCCGGCTGCGCGCTGGTCATCTCGCACGATCGCTGGTTCCTCGACCGCGTGGCGACGCACATCCTCGCGTTCGAGGACTCGGGTGAAGTGGTGTGGCACGAAGGCAATTACCGCGAGTACGAAGAGGACTTCCGTCGCCGCACCGGCAGCGAGCCCGGCGTGAATCGCGCCGCGCGGCACAAGAAATTGGCCTGAAGCTTTTCTTGTCTCCGATTTGAGACGGGTCAAATTCAGTCTGCGCTCATCTGCCGCGGAGCAATCTCCTGCGCGCCGTGTCGAACACGGCGCATGTCTCACCACCAAGGAGATGCACCCATGAAGTCACGGAAGAACATTCTCGCCATCACGATGCTCACGGCGCTCGCTGCGCCCACCTTCGCGCAAGAGAGCGCGACGCAGCGCGATGAAGCCAAGGACACTGCGACCGACGCGCGCCAGCAGCAGCGCATCGAGCAGGGCCTGAAGTCCGGCGCGCTGACCGATCAGGAGGCCGCGCGGCTCGAGAAAGACGAGGCGCGCGTCCAGAAGATGGAAACGCGCGATGAGCGCAACGGCAAGATCTCATCCGCCGAGCAGAAGCGCATCGACGAGGCGCAGCAGAAGGTCAGCAAGGACATCTCCGCGCAGAAGCACGACGCGCAGACCGACGCCGATCCGGATTCGGCGAGCAACAAGCGCATGGAATCCGACGTCGCGCGCGACATGCGTCAGGACAAGCGCATCGAGCAGGGCGTGAAGTCCGGTGCGCTGACGACGAACGAAGCGAGCCGTCTCGAAAAGGGCGAAGCCAGCGACGAGCGCGCGGAAGGCAAGGCCGGCGCCAGCGGCGGCATCAACGCGAAGGAGCAGCGCCGCATCGCACGCGCGGAGACCCGCCAGAGCAAGCGCATCCACAAGGAGAAGAGCAACGGCAAGACGCAGTGATGCGTGAAGCATGAAACAAAAGGGCCGGCGCATCGCCGGCCTTTTCCATGGCCGGCGTTGATCTACCTCTAAAGGAGGTGATATAACCTCTTTTGGAGGTGATTATGGAAGCCGGACTGTTCGGCAACGAGACCGCCGCGAAGGTGCTTCTCTATCTGCAGAGCTATGCCGAAGGGCACGCCAGCGGAATCGCCATGGCCTATCGCATGCCGCTGAGCGTCGTCCAGAAGCAGCTGCTGCGGCTGGAGAGGGAGGGCGTGTTGGTCAGCCGCCTGAAGGGACGCACCCGCGTGTTCCAGTGGAATCCCCGCATGCCCTACCGCGGCGAGCTCGCCTCCCTGCTCGAAAAAATGCTCCTGCTGAATCCGCCGTCTGCCCTGGCGCCTGCGTCGGTCGCCCGCGGTCGTCCGCGCCGGACCGGCAAGCGCCTGTGACAGCCGGGATCAACCGAAAGCTTTCGCTGGAACAGCTCGCCGCAATCGTCGCCTCCGCCTTGCAGAAAGCAGGCATCAGCGCGGTGCTGTCGGGCGGCGCGGTCGTCAGCATCTATACGAACAACGCCTATCAATCCGTGGATCTGGATTTCATCACGGCCGCCGGCAAGCGCGATCTGTCGAAGGTGATGAAGACACTTGGCTTCGCGGAGGACGGCAGCCGGCACTTCCGGCATCCGCTCTCGCGCTTCAGCGTCGAATTCCCCGCCGGTCCGTTGATGGTCGGCGATGAGCCGGTGCGTGATCATGCGGAAAAGCGCTCGCGTTTCGGCGTCATCCGCCTGCTCACGCCGACCGACGCGGTCAAGGACCGACTCGCGGCTTTCTTTCACTGGTCGGACCGGCAATCGTTGGAGCAAGCTGTCGCGATCGCGCGCGACCAGCCGGTGAAGCTGGCCGAGATTCGCCGATGGTCGATCGCGGAAGGGAAGCCGGATGGCTACGCGATTTTCGCCGCCCGCCTGAAGAAGCGCTGAGCTTACGGCCCGTTCAGCACATCGTCGCCGAACGGCACGAGGCCATCCTGTGCGGCGTAACCCAGGTGATCGAGGCCGAAGAAGTCCTCGACGCTGCGCAGCATGCTGTAGTGGTTGTACGGCGTGTCGTTGACGCTGCCCGGCTTGGTGAACGGCGAGATGACGATTGCGCCGACGCGACCGCCGCCGGGGCAGCCGATGAGAAGGCAGGTCGGATCCGACGTCGCTTCGCCCGCGCCGGGCTGCGTCGTGTTCGGACCGGTGGGCTCATTGCAGCACGCATCGTTGCCGTCGGTGGAATTGCCGTCGGACTCGTCGAACGTGATCAGCAGGAAGCCGTCGTCCTGGAATGCCGGCGACTGGACGATCTTGGGCACCCACTCGCGCAGGAACGCGTCGATGCCGTCGTAGCCCCCGGGGCTGGTGCCGTCGGCGCACGTGCCATCGTGGCCGTCGTAGCAGAGGTCAGGCGTGATGAACACGTAATTCGGCGTCGTCGACTCGAGCGCGAGATCGGCGTTGAGCAGGTCGAGATTGACGACGTGCTGATCGCAGCGCGCCTGATCGTCGATGATGCTGTGGAAATACATGAACGGGTTGTGGCGCGTCGCGTACTGATCCGTCGCGGTCGCGCTCTCGGTGTTGTCCTGGGCGTTGATCGCCGGATGGCCGCAGGTCGCCGCTTCGCGCGTCGGATCCGCACCCATGTCCTGCATGTAGCCGCGCCAGGTGAAGCCCTTCGCTTCGAGCTGATCGACGACCGTCTTCGTCGATGCCGGATAAACGGCGCCTTCACCGATCACGATGTCGCTCGGCGCGAGCACGCCGGTGGGATCGGTGATGCCGGGCGTCACGTCGAGGAAGATCGGCGCATCGGCCTGCGTCCAGCCGTTCGGCGGCTGGCCGCTCACCATGGTGATGTAGTTGTCGAGGCTCGCGTGCCCGGTGCCGTAGTAATGCGTGAGCAGCTGACCGATCTGCGGCAATTCCGCGCCGAGATAGTGCGACGGGACCGGCTGGTCGGTGAACGTGCGGTCGTAGCCCTTGTTCTCGAGCACGATGATGAAGAAGTGGCCGACCTTGCCCGCCGGCGGCGGATGGTCCACCGGGCTCGTGCCGCCATCACCGCCACCACCGCACGAGGCCAACGCCGCGGCCAGCACGAGGCCGCCGAGTCTCGAGAATCTGGAACGCACCATGTACCGACACTCCCGGGCGCCTTGAGGACCGGCGCGAATGATCTTCTATCATTCTCGCCCATGACGCGTGAAGCTCGCATGAAAGCAAAGGCCAAGCGGCCGAAAACCCTCGCCTTTCGCTGGCGCGCCGGCAAGCTGTCGCCGATCGCGGTGGCGCAGCAGCCACGGCTCGACGACCTGCTCGGCGTCGAGCGCCAGAAAGCGCTGCTCCTGCAGAACACCGCGCAATTCGTCGAGCATCGTCCGGCCAATCACGCATTGCTCACCGGCGCGCGCGGCACCGGCAAGTCGACGCTGGTGAAGGCGCTGCTCGGCGCATTCGCCGATCGCGGCTTGCGGCTCGTCGAGGTGCATCCGCAGGATCTCGTCGACCTGCCGCTGATCTTCGCGCCGCTGCGCGATCGGCCGGAGCGCTTCGTGCTCTACGTCGACGATTTCTCCGTCGCCGCGAACGATCCCGCGCTGGTTGCGCTGAAGACCGCGCTCGACGGCGGCATCGAGGAGCCGCCGGAGAACCTGCTGATCTACGCGACCAGCAATCGCCGCCATCTCATCCCGGAATTGCACCGCGAGAACGACGAGTACCACTGGATCGACGACGAGCTGCATCCCGGCGAGAGCACCGAGGAGAAGATCTCGCTGTCGGAACGTTTCGGTCTCTGGCTGTCATTCCCCGCATTCAACCAGGAGCAGTACCTCGCGATCGCCCGGCATCACCTCGCGAGACTCGGCTCGAGCGCGTGGAGCGAGACGATCGAGAAGGAAGCGCTGCGCTGGGCGCTGCAGCGCGCATCGCGATCCGGTCGCGTCGCGCAGCAGTTCGCGCGGGATTACGTCGGGCGCAATCGGAAGTAGGCCGACTACTCCTCAGAATCGCTCTCGCACTCGCCGGTCAGCTTGAGCTTCTGGATCTCGTCGCGGTGCGCGCGGTAGAACGCGACCTGCGCATCGGTCAATCCCTTGAGCTTCGACTGGTCCGCATGCGCCTCGACGACGGCGCCTGCACCCATCAACACGATCGGCATCAGCACGACGTCCTGCGGCTCGAGCCCCGCAGGCTTCAGGTAGCTCTTGTAGACCTTGGTCCCGTCGACTCTCTGGATCACCTGCCCGAAGGTTTCGCCGGGCTTCATCGCGTCCGACTGCTCGCGCAGCGCCGGATCGCTCTTGCACGCGGCGTCCATCTTCGCGACCGCGCCTGCGTAGCGATGCAGCTTGTCCATCGACAGCGTGTAGCCCGACAAGAGCTTCTCGTCGGCGGCCGACATTTCCTGCTTCGCTTGCGCAGCCATCGAAGCGACGAGGCACAGCAGCAGCATTACTCGGGAAGTCATTGGCGTTCTCCTCCATTCACGGAAGCATTGTAGGACCTCGCGCGCGCGATTCGGGCTAGAATCGCCGGCCTGCGGGGAGCAATCGCCGGGCGTGGCCGGAGAGCTACGGCGAAGAACAGGGAAGCGAACCGGCCGGGGCTGTACCAGAAGAGGAACAAGGAATGCTGCCTCCATCCCTGCGCGGCCGCGTCGCGACGTCGCTCGCGCTCGCAGCGCTCGCACTCCCGTCGTCGAGCTTCGCGATCACCATCGACATCGGCGACGGCGCCGTCACCGGCGCGCTGAACTCCACCGTCACGCTCGGCGCTGCGTGGCGCATGCAAGGCCGCGATCAGGACCTGATCGGCAAGGCCAATCTCAATCCCGATGTCTGCTACGGACATCAGTCCTGCCAGGGCGTGTTCCGCGATCAGATCGAGCCCGCGCAGACGCTGGTGCACGCACCGGGGCAGTTCTCCGTCAACAACGACGACGGCGATCTCAACTACGACAAGCACCACCTGGTCCAGGCAGTCGCCAAGCTCACGCAGGACGTGACGCTGTCGTGGCACGACTTCGGTTTGTTCGCGCGCTGGATGTATTTCTACGACGCCGAGAACAACGACTTCACCGAATACCATCCCAATCGCATCACCAGCGGCAACTACCAGAACGTCGGCATCGGCCCGAACGATCGCAGCTTCGTCAACACGGCGGATCCGGTCACGTCGCAAGTGCTGCGTGCGGTGTACTTCCCGGGCCAGCGCATCTACGGTCCCGGCGGCGTCGTGCGCAACAAGCGCACCGACGGCCAGACGCTCCAGCAGATCGGCACCAACTTCCAGATGCTCGACGCGGTGCTCTCGGGCAAGTTCCCGCTGCCCGGCGATCACACGCTGACGGTGAAGATCGGCCGACAGACCGTGAGCTGGGGCGAATCGACGCTGCTCGTGATCAACAGCCTGAACCAGGCGAATCCGGTCAACGCGAACAATCTCTATCGCGTGGGCTATCAGCTCGAGGAAGTGTTCACGCCGGTGAACATGGCGTTCGCGTCGTTCGAGCCGTTCACCAACGCGACCATCCAGGGCTTCTACCAGTTCGAGTGGGAGCCGCTGCAGACGCCGACGCCGGGCTCGTACTTCTCGTTCATCGACGTCGGCACCGACAACGTCGGCAAGACCGTCTCGGTCTCCTTCGGCGGCAACGCGGAGGATCCGGAGAGCTACGGCCATCCGCAGGAGAATCCGCTCGCGCTGATCACGCCGACGACGCTGACCATCGAGCGGCTGCCCGATCACAACGCGCGCAACAGCGGCCAGTACGGCGTGAACTTCAGCTACTACTTCGAGAACCTGGGCAACGGCACCCAGATGGGCCTGTACTTCATGAACTACCATTCGAAGCTGCCGTACGCGAGCTTCTACGCGACGCACGCGTCGTGCGCGCGGCGCGAAGGCAACTCGATGGGCATCGACGCCACGAACTCGCTGCAGTGGCTGCTCGTCTGCAACGACATGCCGCTCAATCGCGAGCTCACGCTCGGCGATCCGCGCGCGGCGACCAGCGACAACGTGCCGCTCGACACCGCGAAGCTGCAGCTCGAGTATCCGGAAGACATCAAGCTCTACGGCTGGGCGTTCAACACGACGATCGGCGATTTCTCGTTCCAGGGCGAAGTCGCCTATCGCCCGCGCTCGCCGCTGCAGGTCGACACCGAAGACCTCGCGTTCGCCGCGTTCGGCCCGACGCTCACGCGCTGCCACGAGCAGAGCCTGGGCTGCAGCGGATCGAGCGACGGCTCGATCGGCATCGATGGCCGCACGCACGGCAACAGCAATTTCGTCGACGGCGCGGGCAACAATCCGTATCCCGATACGTTCGACGCCGGCGTGCCGACCACCGCGCTGCTCGGCATCCCGGGGCTCACCCTTCCCGGCAATCTGCCGAGCGCGCTGGTGCTCGGCCACATTCCCGGCTCGGCACGCGCGTTCCCGAATTTCATCATCCCGTATCGCGGCGGGCAGATCGGCGAGAACGCGCCGTGCTACGCGCAAGGTGATCCGAATTTCCATCCGTACAACGCCCAGAGCCCCTGCTACATCCGCGGCTGGGAATATTTCCAGACGCTGCAGTACAACCTCGGCGCGACCTACATCCTCGGCGCGTCCGACAATCCGTTCGGCGCCGATCAGCTGATCATGGTCGGCGAGCTCGGCGCGACGCATGTGCTCGATCTGCCGTCGTGGGACGTGCTGCAGATCGAAGCGCCCGGCACAACGACGCACGCGAGCGCCGGCGCCGACGGCAGCGGCGCGGACGGCGGACAGCGCGCGTGCTCGACCAATCCGTCGTGCAGCATTGGACCCGACGGCTTGCGCTTCAATCCGACGCAGCAGAAAGGCGGCTGGGCGGAGTCGTTCGCATGGGGCTATCGGCTGATCTTCCAGTTCAAGTACGAGAGCGTGCTGCCCGGCATCAGCCTGATGCCGCAGCTCATCTGGATGCACGACGTGAAGGGCACCGCGCCGGGCCCGGCGGAGAACTTCGACGAAGGCCGCAAGAATCTGCTGGCGACGATCGAGACGCGCTACAAGGAATCGCTGTCGTTCACGGTCGGCTACGGCTGGTGGACCGGCGGCGGCAATGCCGATCTCTACAGCGATCGCGACTTCGCGCAGGTGTTCGTCAAGTATCAGTTCTGAGCCGCAAGCGGACAGCTCCGATGTCCGTGAAGTGTCCGCGCGCTGAGCGCGGACACTTCGGCTTCCGGTGACACCACCGAAGCAAACCCTCGTCGCAGCATTGACTTGGACGGGCAAGTCGGCGCGCCCCGACGATTGGCAAGCTCGTTGCAGTCCCCGTGACGGGACGGCCCGCCATCGGGGGCATAGAATGGGCTTCAGGGATTCATCGCAGCGATTTCCGGGGGGAAATCCAATGAGCTTCCATCCGTACACGCGCAGCGCGCGTGCGCGACACGCTTGCGCGCTCGCGGCGGCGACGTGTCTTGCTTCCCTGCTGTCCGGCTGCGGCAACAGCGAGATGGCGGCTGTCCCGTCCACGCATCGCGCGGGCGGCGGCAGCCTCGAGCTGCTGTCGGCGCCGGTCTCGCTGCAAGGCGTGAGCGTCGCCGACAGCGTGGTGTCGATGGACGTTGCGGTCGACGTCGTCGTCGTCGGCTTTCCGCGCGAGACCGCGCAGCAGCTCGCGGATGCGCTGACGCCCGACTCGATGCTGCAGGTCCCGTACTCCGATCCGCGCACCTTGAGCACCGGCACGTTCGCGCCGGGATGGTTCGCGCCGCGTGCGATCTATCGCGTCACCTACGCGCCGCAGTCGCTCGCGGACGCTTATCACGATGCGTTGCAAGTCGGCGCTGACGGCAAGCACTCCGACGGCAACGCGGCCGAGGCCTGGCTGACGCAGGCGCTGGCGGACGCGGGATTCATCGCCGATCCGGCGAGGCCGGCGGTCGTGCTCCTGCATCAGGGAAATGCGAGCCCGGGCTATGCCTACGATTACGGCAATGGCTGGCTCGCACCGGTGCGCGTGCTCGGCGCCGGCAATCTCATCGTCATGGACTTGAGCGCGGAAGCCGATCCCTTCGTCGGCACCGGCCAGCCTTACGGCGCACCGCTCGCGCTCGAGGATCCCAGTGTCGTGGACGCGCTTCGCGCCGGCGCGCGCGATGCAGCCGCATTCCGTCTGATGCAGGGAACGCTCTACGTTCCGAGCATGAAGCCGTGCCATGCCCTCACCGTTCTCGCGGCCAAGCGTATGACTGCGACCGACGGCGCGCCGGGCTATCCGGTCGACGCGGCACAACTCGAGCGCACTTTTGCGGCGCTGACCGGCGATCCGGTTTTCGTCGACGTCAAGGAGATCACCTTGCCGATCGACGACCCGGCGCTGGATGCGTTCACGCGGCTGATCAGCGACGGTGTTCCCGTGAATGGCACGCCGGCGCGGCCGGATCAGGTCGCGCGCGAGTGGATCGAGCGCAACTGGGCGAGCTACCACGTGCCGCACGAGGGCTGCGAGGAATATCTCACGCTCGCGCTTTCCGGCGACGCGGCCGACGTGCAAGGACGCGGCACCGCCGAGTTCGACGACGGCGGCGGCCATCGCTTCGCGTACACGATGGTGACCAATGCGTGCGCGCTCGAGGAGCAGTTGGGAGTGGACGTCCTCGGCGGCTGCGGCAGCCGCGTCGGCGTCGACGAATATCGCGTGCCCAACGCGCTCATCACCCACGAGTCGGGGCATCTATTCGGCCTGCGCCATCCGCACGACATCGAGTTTCCCGGCGGCGGCGGGCGACAGAACATGACGTTCTCCTCGCTCGCGACGTCGATGAGCTACGAGGAAGACGATCGGATGCTCGGCTTCGGCGCCATCGACCAGAACAACTTCCGTCGCAATCGCGCGGCGACCGCGCTGTGGATGGCGGAACGCGCTGGCCTGACGGGCAGTCCGGCGTACGCGGGCGCGATCGCTTCGATGCAACAGGGCGCGTGGAACACCGTGACCTCCGCGCTGCGCGGTTTCGACCTGACCCCGTTGACGCCGCCGGCACCGATCACGCTTCCGCCGAGCTGCACCTTCATGCCGGCCGGCAGCACCGTGCAGGCGACGCCGTGCGCGGGCTGCACGGCGAGCGACGAAGCGCTCTCGGTCGACGGCAAGTTCGACACCTTCGCAACGCTCGCGCCAGCGACGCTGGAAGGCGGCGGCGCGCTGCGGGCGACTGCGCCGGCCGGAACGGTCTTCGCCGGAGGCTCGATCCCCGGGGCGTTCATCGATCGGCCGACGATGGTCGATTTCCAGATCGGCGTGCGGACTTACCTCGCCGGCCAGCTGCAGGAGGACCTGCCGATCCTGACCGGCGACCTCGGCAGCGCCGAAGACCATCAGTTCTATGGGGCACGCACGGCCAAGCCGTTCGACGCGATCGAGCTTTATGTCGACATGACGCCCGGCACCGGCGACGTGCACGTGGAGGAGTTCTGTTCCGAAGGCAGCAATGGGGGCTGAAAGAATGAAAACGATCCTGATCGCATGCACCGCGCTTCTCGTCATCGGCAGCGCAGCGGCCGAACCGCTCGACTACGCGCCCTCGGCGCAGCTGCGTTACGAAATGAAATTCGGCGCGACCGAGTCGCGCGCGAACACGCAGGCGCTGCGGCTCGCGGCCGGGGTGTCGCGACCGCTCGCGGACGACGCGGCGACGCCGGCCGACCGGCAGGCGCAGGCTGCGTCGACCGCGCCGCTGATCTCACTGCTCGACACTGGGTATTCGTTCGGGTCGCGGCAAAGCGAGCTGCGCGTGGCGGGCTTCGATCTGATGCATCGCGAAGCGCCGGCGCTGGACGCGACGCGCGAGCGCAGCTGGTGGTCCAGCAACTGGGGATGGGTGGTGGTCGCCGGCATCGCCGCCGTGACCATCGTCGCGGTGACCGCCATCCACGAAGGCACCAAGGATGACAACCGCTACGGCGATACACCGTCGTGTCCCGGGCCGGTCAGCGTGCAGAACGGCGATAACTGCACGCGCCCCTGAAAAGCTGCGGCGACCCGTGTCCACGTGCAGAATAAGCGAGCAATCAATGACGCCCAGTCCATGGATGGCGGGCGCGCTTATCGGCACCGGGGGATATCCATGGACATTACGAAGCTGCGGGGCTGGTCGCTCGCGTTGGGATGTGCGCTGCTCGGCTCGTGCCTTGGTGGCGGAGGCACGGAGGACGTGGGCGGCGGCAGCGCCGGCGAATGCGCCAGCATCACAGGCGGAGCCTCGCACGTGACCAAGAACGACAACGCCGGCGCGGGCTGCCTCGGCTGCTCGGTGAGCAACGAGCAGATGGCCGCCGACGGCGATCTGTCGACCGCGGCGAGCGTGAACGCGCCCAATTCATTCGCGGATCAGGGACCGTCGATCCGTGCCACCGCGCAGTCGGGCATCGTTTTCCCGGCCGGCCAGGTCGCGGCGGTGCTGTTCACGCCGCCCGTCGCCGGTGGACTCAATCCGCCCGCGCAAGCGGTGACGATCGCCACCTATCTCTCTGGCACATTCCAGGAATCCGGCTCGAGCTATCTCGAGGGCACCGAATCCGACGGCCTGACCTTCAAGGGCTTCGTCACCAGCAAGCCGTTCGACGCGGTCGAGATCATGGTGAGCGACACCGAAGCCGCGCTGGCGCCGTGGAGCATCAACGAGATCTGCAGCGACGCGACGCCGCCTCAGTAGCGAAAGCACCGAAAGCGCATGCTCGAGCTCGACACCGTCAGCAAGGTCTATCGCAGCGGGCTCGTGCAGACGCACGCGCTGCGCGACGTGAGCCTGCGCATCGCGTCGGGCGAGTTCGTCGCGGTGATGGGCCCGTCGGGCTCCGGCAAGACCACGCTGCTCAACATCGTCGGGCTGCTCGAGCGCTTCGAGTCCGGACGCTATCACCTCGACGGCGAGGATCTCTCCGATCTCTCCGACGAGCGCCTGTCGCGGCTGCGCAACGAGAAGCTCGGCTTCATCTTCCAGTCGTTCAACCTGATCCACGACCTGACCGTGTTCGAGAACGTCGAGCTGCCGCTGCGCTATCGCCGGCTGAAGGCGCGCGAGCGCCATCGCCGCGTCGCCGCAGCGCTCGAGCAGACCGGACTGAGCGCGCGGACCGACCATCTCCCCGCACAGCTCTCGGGCGGCCAGCAGCAGCGCGTCGCCATCGCGCGCGCGCTGGTCGGCGAGCCGCGCCTGCTGCTCGCCGATGAGCCCACCGGCAACCTCGACTCGATGGCGGCGCACGACGTCGTGCGCATGCTGGAGCAGATCAACGCGCGCGGCACGGCGGTGCTGATGGTCACGCATTCGCAGGAGCTCGCGCAGCGCGCGAACCGCACCATCTATCTGCTCGACGGCCAGCTCACCGACTTCACCGTCGCCGCAAAGCCCGGCGCCGCGGTGCACGCGGTCGCCTGATGCCGTGCTCGCGCATACGCTGAGGCTGTCGCTGCGCGCGCTGCGCCAGGACCTGCTGCGCAGCCTGCTGATGATCGTCGCGCTCGGGCTCGGCATCGGCGCGGCGATGACGTCGGTCGCAGTGTTCCGTGCGATGTCCGTGAATCCGCTCGCGCACAAGGAAGGCCGCGTGTTCATCGTGCAGATGGACAACATGGCGGCGGGCTCGCCATACCAGAAGGCGGGCGAGCCGCCGAAGCAGCTCACCTATCGCGACGCGACCGCGCTGTGGCAAACGCATCAGGCGCGCCGTCAGGTGCTGCTGTATCCGAACCAGATCGCGCTCGAGGGGCTCGACGCGCCGCTTTCGCCGACGCTGGCGACCGTCATGTTCACCACCGCCGATCTCTTCCCGATGTTCGACGTGCCGATGCGCTACGGCGGCGGCTGGGATGCCGCGACCGACGAGCGCGGCGATCTCGTGGTGGTGCTCTCGCGGGAGCTCAACGAGCGCGCGTTCGGCGGCGCCAACAGCGTCGGCAAGCATCTGCGCATCGGCGGGCAGCGCTTCACCGTCATCGGCGTCACCGAAGCCTGGCATCCGCAGCCGCGCTTCTACGATTACGCCGCCGGCGTGGGCGCGCCGGAGCCCGATCTGTGGCTGCCGTTCGCGTTCGGCATCGCCCAGCAGATGCGCGCGCTGAACAACGACTGCTGGCCCTCGTACGCGGGCCCGTTCGCCGGCTTCCAGCAATCGGAATGCGTGTGGCTCAATCTGTGGGTCGAGCTCGGATCGCCCGATGAAGTCGCCGCCTATCGCACGCTCATGGAGCGCTACGTCGCCGATCAGAAGGCGCTCGGACGCTTCCCGCAGCCGATGCACAACCGCTTGCGCACCGTCGCGGAATGGCTGAGATCGCAGGCGGCCGTGTCGTCGGACGTGCGGCTGCAGACGCTGCTCTCGTTCGCGTTCCTCGCCGTCTGCCTGATCAACACCGCCGGCCTGCTCCTCGCGAAATTCCTGGCGCGCGTGCGTGAAGTGAGCGTGCACCGCGCGCTCGGGGCGACGCGCAATCAGATCTTCCTGCGCTATCTCGCCGAAGCGGGCGTGATCGGGCTGTGCGGCTCGCTGATCGGGCTGCTGCTCACGTTCGGCGGCTCGGCGGCGATGCAGCGGCTCGCGCCGGATCTGGCGCACGCGCGCTTGCTCGATCCCAGCATGATCGGCGCAACCGTCGTGCTCGCGATCGCGGTGTCGCTCGTCGCGGGCGCGATTCCGGCGTGGCGCGTCTGCCGCACCGTTCCGGCGACGTTCCTCAAATCCGAGTAGCGATGAAAGCGCAACCGGCGATGCGCGCGCGGATCGGACCCATGCTGCTCGCCGGCCAGGTCGCGCTGACGCTCGCGATCGTGGTCAACGCCGGCTCGATCGCCAGCGACCAGCTCAATCAGATGCTGCGCCCGAGCGGTCTCGACGAGCCCAATCTGCTCAGCGTGCACACGCTGCCGCTCGATGGCAGCGCAATCTCGCCCGCGCAATCGAACGCCGATCTCGCCGCGTTGCGCGCGCTGCCGGGGGTCGCGTCTGCGTCGCGCGTGAACGCGCTGCCCCTGGGCGAAGAAGGCTGGCGCACGGGCGTGGGCGCGAAGCCGCTCGGCGCGTCCGGTCCTGCGGTCCACACCGCGCTCTACTACGGCGATCAGACCTTGCCGCCGGCGTTCGGCGTCGCGCTGGCCGAAGGCCGCAGCCTCGTCGAAGCCGACGTCGGCGACATCGACTCGACGCTGCACGGCGCCGTCACCACCGCGCTGATCAGTCGATCGCTCGCCGCGATCCTGTTCCCCGGCGAGTCGCCGATCGGCAAGCAGGTCTACTCGCGCATCAACCCGCCGCTCACGATCGTCGGCATGGTGGATCGGCTGCAGTCCGCGTGGCCGCGCAACGACATGCACGAGAACTCGCTGCTGATCGCTGCGCGCATCCACTTGCCCGAGGCGTTCTACCTGATCCGCACCCAGCCGGGGACTCGCGATAACGTCGCCGCACGCGTCGCACCCACGCTGCTCGCGGTGAATCCCTCGCGCATCCTCGATCCGGTGCGCTCGTACGGCGAGATCCGCGCCGACGGTTATCGCGGCCAGCGCACCGTGGTCACCGTGCTGGGCGGGCTCATCGGCGCGCTCTTGTTCATCACCGCGCTCGGGATCGGCGGCACCGCGGCCTTCTGGGTCGCGAGCCGCGTCCAGCAGATCGGCACGCGTCGCGCGCTCGGCGCCAGTCGCGGCGACATCCTGCAGCACTTCATGCGCGAGAACTTCCTGATCACGAGCGGCGGCGTCGCGATCGGCGGCCTGCTCGCGATCGGCCTGAACCGCTGGCTGATCGCGCACTACGCAGTCGCGCCGCTGGGCTGGTATTTTCTGCCCGCGGGCGTGCTGCTGCTCTACGCGCTGGGACAAGCCGCGGTGCTCGGTCCCGCACTGCGAGCCGCCGCAGTGCCGCCCGCAGTCGCGACCCGGGGAGCCTGACGCGTGGGGAAGGTGCTGATCGCCGACGACAACCGCGCCGTGCAATCGGCGCTCGAGCTGATGCTGTCGCTGCACGACCTGCAGACGATCTGCGCATCCTCGCCCGCCGACGCGATCGCCTGTGTCGAACGCGAGCCGATCGACCTCGTCATCCAGGACATGAACTTCGCCGCCGACACGACCTCCGGCGACGAAGGCGTCGCGCTGTTCCGCGAGCTTCGCGCGCGCGATCCCGACCTGCCGATCATCCTGCTCACCGCGTGGACACATCTGGAGACGGCGATCGAGCTGGTGAAATCGGGCGCGGCCGACTACCTGTCCAAGCCCTGGGACGACGACAAGCTCGCGACCAGCGTCAAGAACCTGCTCGCGCTGCGCAAGGCGCGCACCGCGAACCGCCGCGTCGTGCTGACGCGATCGCGCGCACGCACGCAGCTGACGACGCAGTACGACTTGTGCGGCGTCGTCTACGAGAGCGACGCGATGCACGAAGTGGTGGCGATCGCCTGCCGCGTCGCCAAGGCCGATGTGCCCGTGCTGATCACCGGCCCGAGCGGCTCCGGCAAGGAGAAGATCGCCGAGATCGTGCAGCGCAATTCAGCGGTGCGCGACGGCCCGTTCGTGCGCGTGCACCTGGGCGCCCTGCCCGCGGAGCTGGTCAGCGCGGAGCTGTTCGGCGCCGAAGCGGGCGCCTACACCGGCGCCAACAAGGCGCGCGCGGGACGCTTCGAGGCGGCCGACGGCGGCACGCTCTTCCTCGACGAGATCGCGACGCTGTCGCTCGACGGCCAGGTGAAGCTGCTGCGCACGCTGCAGACCGGCCAGTTCGAGCGCCTCGGCAGCACGCAGACGCGCAGCGTGAAAGTGCGCGTGATCGCGGCGACCAACGTCGACCTGCGGCAGGCGATCAAGGCCGGGCAGTTCCGCGAAGACCTGTTCTATCGCCTGAACGTGATCGAGCTCAAGGTGCCGGCGCTCGCCGATCGCTCCGAGGACGTCGCTCCGCTCGCACGCTCGTTCGTCGACAACGCGCATCGCCTCTCGAGCGGAGCCGTCGACGCGCTCGAGACTTACGTCTGGCCGGGGAACGTGCGCGAGCTGCAGAACTGCATCCGCCGCGCATGCCTGCTCGCAACGTCGGCGGAGATCACCGCAGCCGATCTCGGTCTCGCGGGCGCCATCGTCGAGCCCAGGCCGCTCGAGGAGCCCGACAAGGACACCATCGAGCGCCTGCTCGCCCGTCACGGCGGCGTCGTCGCGGCCGCGGCGCGCGAGCTCGGCCTGTCGCGGCAGGCGCTCTATCGACGCATGGAAAAATTCGGGATCGACATCCCGCAATGAAGGTTTCCCTCGAGGCACGGCTTGCGGCGCTGGTCGCCGGCATCGTGCTGGCCACGCTCGCGCTGGTGGCGGCAGCCTCACCCCTGTTCGAATCGACGATCGTCGCTGCGCTGGCAACGCTCCCGATCGCGATGCTGCTCGCGCTCGCGCTGCTGCGGCTGCTGACCCAGCCGATGAATCGACTGATCGGCGTGCTGGCCGACGGCATCCGCGGCCTGCGCGAAGGCGACTTCAGCCTGTCGATCGCAGCCGACCGCAGCGACGAGCTCGGCGAGCTGGTGAAGCTGTACAACACGGTCGGCGAGATCCTGCGCCGCGAGCGGCAAAATCTTTATCAGCGCGAGCTCTTGCTCGACACGGTGATCCAGTCGACGCCGCTCGCGCTGGTCCTCACCGATCCGGGCGGCCGCGTCATCTACACCAACGCCGCGGCGCGCCAGCAGTTCGGCGGCGCCGGCAAGATCGAAGGACGCAAGCTCGCCGACGTCGTCGCCGCCGCGCCAGCTGCGTTGCGCGAGGCCGTGCTGTCGGGACAGGATCGCCTCGTCACCGTCGGCGAGAACGGCGAGACCGAGGTCTTCCAGGTCTCGCACAACGGCTTCGCGCTGAACACGCAGCCGCACGATCTGTATCTCATCCAGCGCCTCACGCGCGAGCTCACGCGCCAGGAGCTCGCGACCTGGAAGAAAGTGATCCGCGTGATCAGCCACGAGCTGAACAATTCGCTGGCGCCGATCTCCTCGCTCGCGCACTCGGCGCGCACGCTGGCGGCGCGAGGCGAGAACGATCGTCTCGACGGCGCGCTGTCGGCGATCGGCGAGCGCGCAGCGCGGCTCAAGCAATTCCTCGACGGCTACGCGAGCTTCGCCAAGCTGCCGCTGCCGCGCCCGGAGCTGATCGAGTGGAGCGGATTCCTCGACCGGCTGCGCAGCGCGACGTCGTTCAAGCTCGAGGGCGCGGCGCCGACGCTCGCCGTGAGCTTCGACGCCGGCCAGATGCAGCAGGTGCTCATCAACCTCATCAAGAACGCGCACGAATCCGGATCGGGCGGCGACGACGTCGCGCTGCGCATCGACGCGGTCGCCGGCGGCATGCAGCTGCGCGTGCTGGATCGCGGCACAGGCATGAGCGAAGCGGTGCTGAAGAACGCGCTGCTGCCGTTCTACACGACCAAGCCGTCAGGGACCGGACTGGGCCTCGCGCTGTGCCGCGAGATCGTCGAGGCGCATGGCGGCCGGCTCGCGCTGGAGAATCGCGACGGCGGCGGACTCGAAGTCCGCATCTGGTTGCCGGCTACTTGTGCGTCTTGAGCAAAGCGCCGACCTTGTCGACGTACTTCTGCATCGCGGCGTCTTTCGACGTGCCTTTGAGCTTCGCCCACGCGTCGTACTTCGCGCGACCGACCATGTCGAGCATGCCGGGACGGCTGCCCGACACATCACCTTCGCTCGCCTGCTTGTAATGCGCGTAGAGGAACAGCATGTCGTCGTTGCCCGGACGCTTGGTCAGCGTCTTGACGTCTTTCTGCGCCTGCTCGAACGCCTTGGAATCGGCCACGGTCTTCTCCCTTTGCCTTGAGTGCCGATTTATACGCCGATCGCGCGGGCGCGATCAAACCTTGCCGCCGAAGAAGCGCAGGTGACGGCCGCTGCCGATCGGCAGCGCGACGCCCGCTTCCATCTCGAAATTGACGAACCACGAGATGCGCAATCGCGCGCCGACGCCGAGGCTCCAGTGAATCTCGCTGAGCGAGGCGTCGCGCGCCTCGTCGAACACGTTGCCGGCTTCGAGGATCACTTCGGGGCGGAAGAAGTCCCAACCGACCGGGCGCAGGAACGTCGCGGCGAGGTGGTAATAGGCGTCGCCCTGGAGCGAGTAGCGCTTGTAGCCGTGCATCGTGCTCGAGCCGCCGAGATTGAAATGTCCGCCGTCCACGCCGGGCCCGTTGAAGAACGCGCCGGTGTCGGCTTGCAGATGGAGGCTCTGATGCGGCTTTTCACCCACGTGCAGATAGCGCGTCCAGAACGCAGTGACGCTGGAATAGTTGTAATCGGAGCCGACGTCCTTCAGCGCGGCTTCCACGCGCGTCCCGTAGGAAACGCCTTCCTCGCTGTACACGTTGAAGCGCACGTCGCGGTAGGTCGCGACGCCGACCACCGCGGTGGCGTGCCCATAGCGAGGCGGCGCCTCGTCGCCCCAGCGATCCTCGTTCTGCCACAACACGCCGCCGCCGACGTTCCAGCCCTGGCTCGCCGCGCGGCCGCCGAGATGGCGCGTGAGCAGCACCTGTCCGTAATCGAATGACTCGTTGTACGACAGCGTGCCGGTCACCGGCGCCAGCACGTGCTGGCCGGTGAGCTCGACGTTGTACGGCGTGTCGAACACAAACGGCGCGTAGTAGTCCGCGAGGTAGGTCGTCTGCAAGCCGTAACCTTCGCGCTTGAGATTCGAGCGCGAGATCAGCGTGCGCAGGCTGTGGTTCAAGCCGAGGATGTTGTTCCAGCGCAGCTCCGCGCCGTAGCCGTACTGCAGATCGGTGTTCCCCGACAGTCGCGGATACGGAAGGATGTAGTACTTCTCGCGCACCGAGACGACCAGATGGATGCCGCCCTCGGTACGCTCCTGATGGATGCTCACCCAGCGGAACAGTCCGAGATCGAGGATCGCCTGCCGATCGCGCTCGATCGCCGCCGGATCGGCGGCATCACCGACGCGCAGCTTCATCTCGCGCAGCATCACTTTCGGCTGCGTGGTGTCGTTGCCCTCGAAGTCGATCGTCTTGATCACCGGGAAGTCGTCGGCGATCGCGCAGCGGATCAGGAGCAGGACGCCGATCAGCGTCCGCATCGCGAATCGGGTCACTTCCGTTCCAGCGTGAGGAAGCTGTAAGCGTGCGCGTGGCGCTCGTCGGCGGGATGGTCCTCGCGCGCGGTCTCGCGCCAGTGCGACGCGTCGAGCTCAGGGAACCACGTATCGCCCGTGAGCTTCGCGTGCACGCGGGTGAGGAAGATGCGGTTGGCGATCGGCAGCGCCTGCCGATACAGCTCAGCACCGCCGATCACCATCAGCTCGCGATCGCCGGCTGCGGCGAGCGCGTCATCGATCCGCGTGAACACACGTGCGCCCGGGGCGGCGAACGAGGCGTCGCGCGTGAGCACCCAATTCTCGCGCTCAGGCAAGGGCCGTCCGAGCGAGTCCCAGGTCCTGCGGCCCATCAGGATGATCTTGCCGACCGTGAGGCGCTTGAAGTGCTTCAGGTCGCTCGACAGCTTCCACGGCAATCCGCCGTCGACGCCGATGAGACGGTTCTCGTCCATCGCGACGACGAGGCTGACGTGGGTCACACCGCGACCGGCGCTTTGATGTGCGGGTGCGGGTCGTAGTCGGCGAGCTTGAAGTCGTCGAACTTGAACGCGAAGAGATCCTTCACGTCGGGGTTGAGCGCCAGCGTCGGCAGCTTGCGCGGCGAGCGCGACAGCTGCTCGCGCGCCTGCTCGAGATGATTCGTGTAGAGATGGCAATCGCCGCCGGTCCAGACGAAATCGCCCGGCTTCAGATCGCAGACCTGCGCGATCATCATCGTCAACAGCGCATAGCTCGCGATGTTGAATGGCACGCCGAGGAAGATGTCGCACGAGCGCTGATACAGCTGGCACGAGAGCCGGCCGTTGGCGACGTAGAACTGGAACAGCAGATGGCACGGCGGCAGCGCCATCTCTTCGAGCTCGCCGACGTTCCACGCCGAGACGATGAGGCGCCGCGAATCCGGATTGCCCTTGATCTGGTCGAGCAGGAGCTGCATCTGGTCGATGTGGCGGCCGTCGGCGGTGGGCCACGACCGCCACTGCACACCGTAGACCGGCCCGAGCTCGCCGTTCTCGTCGGCCCATTCGTCCCAGATCGTCACGCCGTTGTCGCGCAGGTATTTCACGTTGCTGCTGCCCTTCAGGAACCACAGCAGCTCGTGCACGATCGATTTCGTGTGCAGCTTCTTCGTCGTCAGCAGCGGGAAGCCTTGCGACAGGTCGAAGCGCATCTGATGGCCGAACACCGACAGCGTGCCGGTGCCGGTGCGATCGGACTTCGCCGCGCCGTTCTCCAGCACGTGGCGCATGAGGTCGAGGTATTGGCGCATCGGGAACCTCCTCAGGCTTTCGCGGGCACCGGGTGGTGGCCGTGATGCGCCCACCACCACATGATGCCGCCGGCGATCCACATCGGCACGCACAGCACCATGCCCATCGTGATCCAGCTCGTGCCGAACAGATAGCCGATCTGCGCGTCGGGCAAGCGCACGAACTCCACCAGCGTGCGGAAGCACGCGTAGAGCAGCAGGAACAGCGCCGACGCTGCGCCGCGCGGACGCGGCTTGCGGGCGTAGATCCAGAGGATCACCAGCATCGCGAGTCCTTCGAGGCCCGCTTCGTAGAGCATCGTCGGATGACGGGTCTCGGGACCTGCGCGCGGGAACACCATGCCCCACGGCATGTTGGTCGGCGCGCCCCAGAGCTCGCCGTTGATGAAGTTGCCGATGCGGCCGGTGAACAATCCGAACGGCACGATCACCGCGCCGAAATCCCAGACGTCGAGCAATGCCAGATGCTGTTTCCAGGCGAACAGCGTCATCGCGATCAGCACGCCGGAGAGCCCGCCGTGGAACGACATGCCGCCTTCCCAGATGCGGAAGATCACCGTCGGATCCTGCAGGAAGCCGTCGAAGTTGTAGAAGAACGTGTAGCCGATGCGCCCGCCGAGGATGACGCCGAGCACGACGTAGAAGACGAAATCGCCGAGGCGCTCGCGCGACCAGTTCACGTGCGGATAGCGCGCCCGGATTGTCCCGAGATACCAGGAGCCCCAGAAGCCGAGCAGGTACATGAGGCCGTACCAGTGCACGGCGAGCGGACCGATCCGCACCGCGACCGGATCGAAATTGGGGTGGACGAGCATGGGAGGTGATTATAATGCCCGCCCGCTTCCCCCACCCTCGAGGAATTCCATGAAAACCACGATCGCCGCTGTCGTCATCACCCTGCTCGCCGCCTCGCCGGCTTTCGCCGCGCACAACAACACCAGCAGCACGACCGACAGCATGGGCGGCTCGTCGATGTCGCAGACGCAGGACAACTCGTCGCAGAAGTCCAAGCACAAGAAGCACGCGCACAAGCGCTCGCATCATCACAAGAAGAGCAGCTCTTCCAGCACCAGCGGCACGTCGCAGCAATAATGCTTCGATCGGCTTGATGTGGCTTCGATTGGCGCGTTCGAGCCGGCGTCGTGAACGACGCCGCTCAACGCGCCGGTTTTTGTTTAGCAAAGGCGACCTCTCAGGTCGCCTTTGCGCTTTCAGGGAGAGCGAAGATGAATCGACGAATCCTGCTGATCGCCACCTGCGTGGCGTTGATGGCCGCGGTCTCGACGGAGCCGCCGGCGACGGGCAGCGCAGCGCCCGACTTCAAGCTGACCAGCAACGAAGGTAAAGAAGTGTCATTGAAGGACTACCGCGGCAAGTGGGTCGTCCTCTACTTCTATCCGAAGGACTTCACGTCGGGGTGCACGCTCGAGGCGCACAACTTCCAGCGCGATCTGGCGCAATACGAAAAGATCAACGCGGTCATCCTGGGCGTGTCGGTCGACACGGCCGAGTCGCACAAGAGCTTCTGCGCGAAGGAAGGCCTGAACTTCAAGCTGCTCGCCGACGTCGGGGCGAAAGTCTCGACCGAGTACGGCTCGGTGATGGACTATCAGGGAACGACGCTGTCGAAGCGCAACACCTTCCTCATCGATCCGAGCGGCAAGATCGCGCGGGAGTTCATCAAGGTGAATCCGCAGCAGCACTCGGAAGAAGTACTCAAAACCCTTTCCGAATTGCAGGCAAAGGCGACCTAGCAGGTCGCCTTTGCCAAAACAGCGGACGGCGCGTTGAGCGGCGTCGTTGTTCGCTTTATGACGACGCCGGCTCGAACGCGCCAATCGAAGCGCCCAGGCAAACCGAAGCCGCTTACGCCAAACGGCAAAAGAATGCTTTCAGATACCGCGTCTCTGGAATCGCGGGATGCACCGGATGATCGGGCCCCTGCGCCCCGCGCTCCAGCAGCTGTAATCGCCGGCCGTTGCGCCTCGCCTCGCGCAGCAGCACGCGCTGCAGCGATTCCTCTTCCATGTGATGCGAGCACGAGCAGGCGATCAGGATCCCGTCGGGTGTGAGCAGATTCATCGCCGCGCGATTGAGCGTCGCGTAGTGCTCGAGTCCCGCTTCGAAATCCTTGCGCTTCTTGATCAGTGCCGGCGGATCGACGACGACGACCTCGTACTGCCGGCCATCCGCACGCAGCGCCTTCATCACCTCGAGCGCCTGACCCTGGATCGCTTCGATCTCGAAGCCATTGCGCTCGGCGTTCTCGTGCGCCGCCTCCAATGCGGGCTCGGAGCTGTCGACGCAACCGACGCTCGCCGCGCCGAGCTTCATCGCGCGCACGCCCCACGCGCCGACGTAAGAGAACACGTCGAGGACGCGCGCTCCCTTGACATAACGCGCAAGCCGATCGCGGTTGTCGTGCTGATCGAAGAACCAGCCAGTCTTCTGCCCGCGCAGGATGGGGGCCGCGAAGGTGCACTCACCCTCGATGACTTCGGCGAGCTCGGGCACGTCGCCGATCGGCTCCTCATATAAAGGAAGGCCCTCGACCTCGCGCGCGCTCGTGTCGTTGCGCAGGAGGATCCCGCGCGGCTTGATCACCGACTGCAGCGCCTCGATCACCGCGGCCTTGAGGTTCTCCATGCCGGCGGTCGTGAGCTGCGCGACCAGCACCTCGCCGTAGCGATCGACGACCAGGCCGGGCAGGCCATCGGATTCGCCATAGACCAGCCGATAGTGCGGCGTCGGATAGATCCGCGTCCGCAATGCAAGCGCGGATTCGATCCGGCGCGCGAGCCAGTCCGCGTCGATCGTCGCGTCGCCCTTGCCGGTGAGCAGGCGCGCGCACAGCAGCGTGCTGGGATTGACGTAGCCGATGCCGAGCGGCTTGCCGCGGGCCTCCTCGAACCGGCAGAGCGATCCGGGCGTGACGCCTTTCAACGGCGTTTGCGCGACGTCGATCTCGTTGGAATAGATCCAGAGATGCCCTTGTCGCAGCCGCCGCTCTTCGTGGGCTTTGAGCCGCAGAACCGGGAGCGAATCCTGCGTGGCCATTCGTTTTTCTACCTTTGTATAGGCTGCAAAGCCGAAAAGCAGTCGCGTATCATACGCACGATCAAAGCGCGCGCCGTCGCGACCGAGTCGCCCGGCGTCCTCAAATCAGCATCGCGGAGACAAGAAGGCGTGGAATTCCTCACCGCGCTCAGGCCGCAAGCATGGTCGGCCCTGGTTTACGTGGCCGGCGTCATCGGGCTGTGTGCCCTCATGCTCGGGCTGTCGCATCTGCTCGGCGGCCGCGACTGGGGCCGCGCCAAGAACGAGCCGTTCGAATCCGGCGTCGTCGGCGTCGGCTCGGCGCACATGCGGCTGTCCGCCAAGTTCTACCTGGTCGCGATGTTCTTCGTGATCTTCGACGTCGAAGCGCTGTTCCTCTACGCGTGGGCGATCAGCGTGAAGGAATCCGGCTGGGCCGGCTTTGTCGAAGCCTTCATCTTCATCTTCATCCTGGCGGCGAGCCTGGTTTACCTCTGGCTGATCGGTGCGCTCGAATGGGCGCCGGAATCGCGCAAGAAGTGGAAGTCGGGCCACACCACCCCGCCGGCGGTGCAATAGAGACGCTCATGGAATACACCCTCACCCGCATCGACCCGAACGCGCAGCGCTATCCGATGCAGAAGCGCGAGCAGGTCGCCGACCCCCTCACCGACGGGCAAGTCCATCGCAACGTCTTCCTCGGCAAGCTCGAGGAAGTGCTGCACGGCGTGGTCAACTGGGGCCGCAAGAACTCGGTGTGGCCGTACAACTTTGGTCTCTCGTGCTGCTATGTCGAGATGGCGACTGCCTTCACGCCGACGCACGACCTCGCGCGCTTCGGCGCCGAAGTCATTCGCGCGTCACCGCGTCAGGCCGATCTGATGGTCATCGCCGGCACCTGCTTCATCAAGATGGCGCCGGTGGTGCAGCGGCTCTACGAGCAGATGCTCGAGCCAAAGTGGGTCATCTCGATGGGCTCGTGCGCCAACTCCGGCGGCATGTACGACATCTATAGCGTCGTGCAGGGCGTCGACAAGTTCCTGCCGGTCGACGTCTACGTCCCCGGCTGTCCGCCGCGCCCCGAAGCGTTCCTGCAAGGCCTCAATCTTCTCCAGGACTCGATCGGCAAGGAGCGCCGGCCGCTGTCGTGGGTCGTCGGCGATCAGGGCGTGTATCGCCCGATCCTGCCCGCGCAGCGCGAAGTGAAAGCACCTGAGCGCCGCGCGCAGACGACGCTGCGCACTCCGGACTCGGTGTAACCAGACGCATGGCCGACGACGTCGCCAACCCGGCAGGCACGACGCACGACGTCGTCAGGAGCCTGTTCGGGCGCTTCGGCGAATCCGCGTTCATCGAGCAGAAGACGATCGACGGCATGCCGACGCTTTGGGTCGGCGTCGACAAGCTCGGCGACGTGCTGCGCTATCTCAAGAACACGATCGCGAAGCCGTACAAGATGCTGTACGACCTGACCGCGATCGACGAGCGGCTGCGCAAGCATCGCGAAGGCCAGCCGAAATCCGACTTCACCGTCGTCTATCACCTGCTCTCGCTGGAGCGCATGCGTCCGGGCGGCGACGGCGAGCTGCGACTGAAAGTTGCAACGATCGGCGAAGGCGCTTCGCTGCCGTCGATCATCCCGATCTTCGCCAACGCGAATTGGTACGAGCGCGAAGTGTGGGACATGTTCGGCGTGGTCTTCACCGGACATCCCAACCTGCGCCGCATCATGCTGCCGCCGCGCTGGGAAGGTCACCCGCTGCGCAAGGACTATCCGGCGCGCGCGACCGAATACGATCCGTTCATGCTCGACCAGCTGCGCCAGGATCTGGATCAGGAAGCGCTGCTGTTCAAGCCCGAGGAATGGGGCATGAAGCGCGGCACCGCCGAGCACGACTTCATGTTCCTCAATCTCGGCCCGAACCATCCGTCGGCGCACGGTGCGTTCCGCGTGGTGCTGCAGCTCGACGGCGAAGAGATCGTCGATTGCGTGCCGGACATCGGCTATCACCATCGCGGCGCCGAGAAGATGGGCGAGCGCCAGTCCTGGCACACCTACATCCCGTACACCGACCGCATCGATTATCTCGGCGGCGTGATGAACAACCTGCCCTACATGCTCGCGGTCGAGAAGCTCGCGGGCATCGAAGTGCCGGATCGCGCCAAGGTGATCCGCGTGATGATGGCGGAGTTCTTCCGCATCACGTCACATCTGCTGTTCTACGGAACCTATGCGCAGGACGTCGGCGCGATGTCGCCGGTGTTCTTCATGTTCGTCGATCGCCAGAAGGCGTACGACGTGATCGAAGCCGTCACCGGCTTCCGCATGCATCCGGCGTGGTTCCGCATCGGCGGCACGGCCGCTGATCTGCCGCGCGGCTGGGACGTCAAGGTGCGCGAGTTCATTGACTGGCTGCGCCCGCGCATGGACGAGTACGAGAAGGCCGCGCTCAAGAACGCGATCCTCGTCGCGCGCTCGAAAGGTGTCGCGTCGTACGGCACGGCCGAAGCGCTCGAGTGGGGCGTGACCGGTCCCGGATTGCGCGCGACCGGCTGCAACTTCGATCTGCGCAAGGCGCGTCCGTATTCCGGCTACGAGAACTTCGAGTTCGAAGTGCCGACGTCGAACGTCTCCGACGTCTACACCCGCGCGCAGATGCGCGCCGAAGAGATCCGCCAGTCGCTCAACATCATCGAGCAGTGCCTGAACAACATGCCGTCGGGGCCGTTCAAGGCGGATCATCCGCTGACCACGCCGCCGCCGCGCGAGCGCATGCTCCACGACATCGAGACCCTGATCACGCACTTCCTCGCGGTGTCGTGGGGACCGGTGATCCCGCCCAACGAGTCGAGCTTCGCCATCGAAGCGACCAAGGGCATCAACAGCTACTACCTGACGAGCGACGGCTCGACGATGAGCTACCGCACGCGCATCCGCACGCCGTCGTTCCCGCATCTGCAGCAGATCCCCGCGGTGATCCGCGGCGCGATGATCCCCGACCTGATCGCCTACATCGCGTCGATCGATTTCGTGATGGCGGACGTGGACCGATGACGACCAAGCTCGCCGATCTTCCGAAGGCCAAGCATTTCGAGCTCACGGCTGAGATGGCGCGCGCCATCGAGCACGAAGTCGCGCACTATCCCGATTCGAAAGCCGCCTCGATCGAAGCGCTGAAGATCGTGCAGAAGCATCACGGCTACGTGCCGGATGGCGCCTACGAGCCGGTCGCGAAGCTGATCGGCATGAGCGCCGCCGAGCTGTTCGGCGTCGCGACGTTCTACTCGCTGATCTTCAAGCATCCGGTCGGCAAGCACGTCATCAAGCTGTGCGACTCGCTGTCGTGCTACCTCACCGGCTACGAAGACGTGAAGAAGGCGTTCGAGCGCAAGCTCGGCATCGGCTTCGGCCAGACGACGAAGGACAATCGCTTCACGCTGCTGCCGATCTGCTGCCTCGGCGCTTGCGACAAGGGTCCGGTCCTGATGATCGACGACGACACGCACGGCAACGTCACGCCCGACGGCGTCGACAAGCTCCTGGAGAAATACGCGTGAGCGCTGAGACCAAACCGCTGACGCACAACATCCGTCCCGATCGTCCGCTCGGCTTGAAGGAATTCGAGGCGGCGGGCGGCTTCACGGCGCTGCGCAAGGCGATCAAGGAAATGACGCCGCAGGAAGTGCAGCAGAAGGTGAAGGACGCGAACCTGCGCGGCCGCGGCGGCGCGGGCTTCCCGACCGGCGTGAAGTGGTCGCTGATCCCGATGGGCCCCGACGCCGGCGCGAAGTACATGGTGTGCAACGCCGACGAGATGGAGCCCGGCACCTTCAAGGATCGCCTGCTCATGGAGGGCGATCCGCATTCACTGATCGAGGCGATGATCGTCTCGGGCTACGCGATCCAGGCGACCACCGGCTACATCTTCCTGCGCGGCGAATACACAGTGGCCGCCGATCGCCTGTCGATGGCAATCGTGGATGCGCGCAACAAGGGATTCCTCGGCAAGAACATCCTCGGCTCCGGGTGGAGCTACGACGTTCACGTCCACACCGGCGCGGGTCGCTACATCTGCGGCGAAGAGACCGCGCTGATCAATTCGCTCGAAGGCCGCCGCGCCAATCCGCGCTACAAGCCGCCGTTCCCGCAGATCAGCGGACTCTGGGGCCGCCCGACCATCGTCAACAACGTCGAGACGCTCTACAACGTGCCGCACATCGTCAATCGCGGCAGCGAGTGGTTCAAAGGCCTGTCGAAGGTGAAGGACGGCGGCACCAAGCTCTACGGCGTGTCGGGTCGCGTCAAGAAGCCGGGCTGCTGGGAACTGCCGTTCGGCACGACGGTGCGCGAGATCCTCGAAGAGCACGCCGGCGGCATGCAGGACGGCTTGAAGCTGAAAGCCTGGCTGCCCGGCGGCGCGTCGACCGACTTCCTCACCGATCAGCATCTCGATCTCGCGATGGACTTCGACACCATCGCCAAGGCCGGATCGCGCATGGGCACTGGCTTGCTCACCGTCGTCGACGACAAGCAGAGCATGGTTTCGGTCGTGCGCAATCTCGAAGAGTTCTTCTCGCGCGAGTCGTGCGGCTGGTGCACGCCGTGCCGCGACGGATTGCCGTGGAGCGTGCGCATCCTGATGGCGCTCGAAGAAGGCCGCGGCAAGCCCGGCGATCTCGAGATGCTCGAGCAGATGACCAAGTGGCTCGGCCCAGGCAAAACGTTCTGCGCGCACGCGCCGGGCGCGATGGAGCCCCTGCAGTCCGCGCTGAAATATTTCCGATCCGAGTTCGAAGCCGGCATCGCCAAATCGAAGGTGGCTGCGTAATGGCGACGATCCACGTCGACGGCAAGCAGTACGAGGTCAACGGCGCCGACAACCTGCTCCAGGCCTGCCTGTCGCTGGGTCTCGACATCCCCTATTTCTGCTGGCATCCCGCGCTCGGCAGCGTCGGCGCTTGCCGCCAGTGCGCGGTGAAGCAGTTCAAGGACGAGTCGGACAAGGTCGGCAAGATCGTCATGTCGTGCATGACGCCGGCGTCGAACGGCACCTACATCGCGATCGACGACAAGGAAGCCGAGTCGTTCCGCGAGGCGATCATCGAATACATGATGACCAGCCATCCACACGACTGCCCGGTCTGCGAAGAAGGCGGTCACTGCCATCTGCAGGACATGACGGTGATGACCGGCCATCACAGCCGGCGCTATCGCTTCAACAAGCGCACGCACCTCAATCAGGAGCTCGGGCCGTTCGTTGCGCACGAGATGAATCGCTGCATCTCGTGCTATCGCTGCGTGCGCTATTACAAAGACTACGCGGGCGGCACCGATCTCGACGTGTTCGGCGCGGCGGCGAACGTTTACTTCGGCCGCGCGCAGGAAGGCACGCTCGAGAGCGAGTTCTCCGGCAACCTCACCGAGGTCTGCCCGACTGGCGTGTTCACCGACAAGACGCACTCCGAGCGTTACGTGCGCAAGTGGGACATGCAGTTCGCGCCGTCGATCTGCTCGGGCTGCGCGGTCGGCTGCAACGTCTCGCCGGGCGAGCGCTACGGAGAGATCCGCCGCATCGAGAATCGCTATCACGGCCATCTCAACGGCTACTTCCTCTGCGATCGCGGCCGCTTCGGCTACGGCTTCGTCAATCGCAAGGACCGTCCGCATCACGGTCATCTGAAGCTCGGCGGTCCGGCGCCGCATCCGCAGCAAGCGGCGAGCATGCCGCCGGTCACGGCAGATCAAGCCGTCGACGCCGCGCGCGAGATGCTGAAGAAGGCGACGCGTGTGATCGGCATCGGCTCGCCGCGCGCGTCGGTCGAGGCCAACTTCGCGCTTTCCATGCTCGTCGGCGCCGAGAACTTCTTCAACGGCATGTCGGCGCAGGATCACGACCTGGTGAACGCGGCGCTGAAGGTCGTGCGCGACGGCAACGTGCCGACGGCGACGATCAAGAGCATGGAAGAGGCCGACGCGGTTCTCGTCCTCGGCGAAGACCCGACGCAGACCGCGCCGCGGTTTGCGCTCGCGATCCGGCAGGCCGCGCGCGGCAAGATGGCCAGCGCGGGCGCGAAGAAGAACATCCCCGACTGGCAGGTCATCGCGCTCGCCGACCTCGTGCAGCGCGAGAAGAATCCGATCTTCGTCGCTGCGCCGACGTCGACGCGCCTCGACGACATCGCGGCCGCGACGTATCACGGCGCACCGGAAGATCTCGCCCGCTTCGGCTTCGCGATCGCTCGCGCGATCGATTCGAAGGCGCCGAGCGTCAAGGGATTCGACAAGGAAGCTGGCAAGCAGGTCGAGCAGATTGCTGCGGCGCTGAAGGCCGCGAAGAAAGCGCTGATCGTCTCCGGCACCGGTTCTGGCTCGGCCGCCGTGATGCAGGCCGCCGCGAACGTCGCGATGGCGCTGAAGACCGCTGGCGTCGCCGTCGAGATCGCGCTGTCGATCCCCGAGGCGAACAGCTTTGGCGTCGCCGTGATGAATGCGAAGAGCGGCGCCGACGCGCTGAAAGAGCTCGCCGACGGCAAAGCCGACGCGGTGGTGATCCTCGAGAACGATCTCTACCGCCGCGCGCCGACGAGCGAGGTCGACGCCGCGCTCGCGAAAGCCGGCGGCATCGTCGTCGTCGATCACCAGAAAACCGCGACCAGCGAGAAAGCGCACGTCGTGCTGCCTGCCGGAACGGTGTTCGAAGGCGATGGCACTTACGTCAACTACGAAGGCCGCGCGCAGCGCTGGTTCCAGGTGTTCGATCCGGCGTACTACGATCGCAGCATCGTGATCCGCGAATCGTGGCGCTGGCTCGACGGTCTCGGTGCCGATCGCTGGCGCAATCTCGACGACGTGACCGGGGACTGCGCGTCCGCGCTGCCGCAGCTCGCGCAGATCGTCGACGCCGCGCCGGATGCGAGCTTCCGCGTGAAGGGACTCAAGCTCGCGCGCATGCCGGCGCGCGCGTCGGGCCGCACCGCGCAGCGCGCGAACATCAGCGTGCACGAGCCGCGCGCGACGCAGGATCCGGATTCGCCGCTCAACTTCTCGATGGAGGGTTACAGCGGCGTCGGCTCGCAGGACCGTCCGCCGGAGCTGCTGCCGTTCGCATGGTCGCCGGGCTGGAATTCGCCGCAGGCCTGGAACAAGTTCCAGCACGAAGTCGGCGGCGAGCTGCGCGGCGGCGATCCGGGCAAGCTCATCTTCAAAGCCAACGCCGAAGCGAAGGCGGACTATTTCGACGAGATCCCGGCCGCGTTCAAGCCGGCGAAGGACGGCTTGCGCGTGCTGCCGCTGCACCAGATCTTCGGCAGCGAAGAGCAGTCCGCGCGCGCGACGCCGATCCAGAAGCGCATGAGCGCCGCGTTCGTCGCGGTCAACGCCGACGATGCAGCGAAGCTCGGCCTCAACGGCAAAGCCGCGGTCGAAGTCGACGGCACGCGCATCGATCTTGCGGTGCGCCGCACCGATCTGCCGCAGGGCGTGATCGGCTTGCCGGAAGGATTCGCGGGCATTCCGTTCCTCGATGCGCAGTCGACCGCGAAGGTGAGCAAGGCATGAGCCTGCTCAACATCTTCCCGCAATGGCTGCAGCCGTACGTCGCGTCGGGCACGACGGCGATTCTGATCCTGCTCTCGCTGGTCATCGTCGCCGCGTGGATGATCTGGCTCGAGCGCCGGCTGCTCGGCCTGTGGCAGGACCGTTACGGGCCGAATCGCGTCGGGCCGTTCGGGCTGGGCCAGGTCATTGCCGACATGATCAAGATCTTCTTCAAGGAAGACTGGACGCCGCCGTTCGTCGACAAGACGACGTTCTGGATCGCGCCGTTCATCTCGATGGCGTTCATGATGCTCGCCTTCGCGCTGGTGCCGATCACGCCGCAGATCGGCGTCGGCGACTTCAACCTCGGCGTGCTGTTCTTCATGGCGATCGTCGGGCTCTCCGCCTACGCGGTGATGCTCGCGGGCTGGGCGTCGAACTCGAAGTACGCGCTGATCGGCGGCATCCGCGTCACCGCGCTGTCGATCACCTACGAAGTGTTCATGGGACTCGCGCTGATGGGCGTGGTCATGCAGGCCGGCTCGTTCAACCTGCGCGACATCGTCGAAGCGCAGCGGCACGTGTGGTTCGTCGTTCCGCAGTTCTTTGGCTTCTGCATGTTCATCCTCGCGGGCGTCGCGACCGTGCACCGCACGCCGTTCGACCTGCCCGAAGCCGAGCAGGAGCTCGCCGCGGGATTCCACACCGAATACTCCGGCATGAAGTTCGGCATGTTCTTCGTCGGCGAATACGTCGGCATCGTGATGGTGTCGGGATTGCTCGTGGCGCTCTTCTTCGGCGGATGGCTCGGCCCGGGCGTCGACGCGCATCCGTGGCTCGCGCTGCCCTACTTCGTCGGCAAGACGTTCTTCTTCATGTGCCTGTTCATCCTGCTGCGCGCCGCGCTGCCGCGTCCGCGCTATGACCAGCTGATGGCGGCGGGCTGGAAGGTCTGCCTGCCGGTCGTGCTGATCAACCTGCTCGCGACCGCCGGCCTCGTGCTCTGGCACGCGCAACACGGAGGTGCGTGATGAGCATGCAGCCGCCGAAAGTGACGTTCGGGGCCGTGGTGAAAGGCATCGGCACGCAGCTGCGCAGCCTGTTCATGATCTTCATGCACAGCTTCCGCAAGCGCGACACGGTGCAGTACCCGGAAGTGAAGCCCTACGTGCCGCCGCGCTATCGTGGACGCATCGTGCTCACGCGCGATCCCGATGGCGACGAGCGCTGCGTCGCGTGCAATCTGTGCGCGGTCGCGTGCCCGGTCGGCTGCATCTCGCTGCAGAAGGCCGAGCGCGACGACGGCCGCTGGTATCCCGAGTTCTTCCGCATCAACTTCTCGCGCTGCATCTTCTGCGGCCTGTGTGAAGAAGCCTGCCCGACCAATGCGATCCAGCTCACGCCCGACTACGAGCTCTGCGAGTACAACCGCCAGAACCTCGTCTACGAGAAGCAGGACCTGATGATCAGCGGTACCGGCAAGGTGCCCGAGTACAACTTCTATCGCGTCGCCGGCATGGCGGTGAAGGGCAAGCCCAAGGGCGCCGCCGAGAACGAAGCGCCGCCGGTCGACGTCAAGAGCCTCTTGCCCTAGACGCCCATGGATCTTCTCCACCTCATCCTCAACGCGCCCGGCTTCTACCTGCCGGCCGTGGTCGCGGTGTTCGCGACGTTCATGGTGATCACCAGCACGAACCCGGTGCACGCGCTGCTCTATCTCGTGCTCTCGCTGCTCGCGGTCGCGATGATCTTCTTCGCCGTCGGCGCGCCGTTCGCCGGCGTGCTCGAGGTCATCGTCTACGCCGGCGCGATCATGGTGCTGTTCGTCTTCGTGGTGATGATGCTCAATCTGGGCGAAGCCACCGTCGCGCAGGAGCGCGCGTGGCTCACGCCCAAGGTCTGGATCGGACCCGCGCTCCTCGCCGGCATCCTGTTCGGCGAATTGCTGCGCGTGTTCCATTCGCAAGCGGTTCACATGGCGGGCTTGCGCGAGATCGGCGCGAAGCACGTCGGCATCACGCTCTACGGGCCCTATCTGCTGGGCGTCGAGCTCGCGTCGATGCTGCTGCTGGCAGCGCTCGTCGCGGCGTATCACCTGGGCAAGCACGACTAACAAGAATGATCGGACAGTACGGAGTACCGATGGAGCATGGGCTGCTGCTGGCCGGCGCGTTGTTCGCGCTCGGCTTCGTCGGCCTGCTCGTGCGCCGCAACGTCCTGTTCATGCTGATGTCGGTCGAGATCATGATGAACGCCTCCGCCCTCGCGTTCGTCATGGCCGGCTCGCGCTGGCAGCAGGCCGACGGCCAGATCATGTTCATCTTCATCCTCACGCTCGCCGCGGCTGAAGCGAGCGTCGGGCTCGCGCTGCTGCTGCAGATCTTCCGCCGCTTCCAGAATCTCGACGTGGACGACGCGTCGAAGATGCACGGGTGAGCCGGCCATGATGGATCTGCTCCCATTCGTCTTCGCCTTCCCGCTCGCGGGCTTCGTGTCGCTCGCGTTCGCGCGCGGCCGCATGCCGGAGAAGGCCGCGGCGATCGTCGGCGTCGGCTCGATCGGGTTGTCGGCGCTGCTGTCCGCGCTCATCGGCTACCAGTTCCTGATGCATCCGCCCGAAGGCGGCGCCTACGTGCAGGTGCTGTGGACCTGGATCGACGTCGACGGCTTCACGCCGCAATTCGCGCTGCGCCTCGACGCGCTGTCGCTCGTCATGCTCGGCGTGATCACCGGCGTCGGCTTCCTGATCCATATGTACGCGTCGTGGTACATGCGCGGCGACGACGGCTACGACCGCTTCTTCTCGTACATGAACCTGTTCGTCGCCTCGATGCTGTTCCTGGTGCTCGGCGACAACCTGCTGTTCCTCTACTTCGGCTGGGAAGGCGTCGGCCTCTCCTCGTATCTGCTGATCGGCTTCTGGTACAAGGACGCCGCCAACGGCGCCGCGGCGCGCAAGGCGTTCGTCGTCACGCGCGTGGGCGACACGTTCATGGCGATCGGCCTGTTCCTGCTGTTCCATCACCTCGGCACGCTCAACATCCAGGACGCGATGGCGGCGGCGACCAAGACCTGGCCAGTCGGCGACGAGATGGCGACGATCTGCGCGCTGCTCATCCTCGGCGGCGCGGTCGGCAAGTCGGCGCAGCTGCCGCTGCAAACGTGGCTCCCCGACGCGATGGCCGGCCCGACGCCCGTCTCTGCGCTGATCCACGCGGCGACGATGGTGACCGCCGGCGTCTATCTCATCGCGCGCACGCACGTGCTGTTCGAGCTTTCTCCGATCGCGCTGCACTGGGTTGGCTGGATCGGCGCCGCGACTGCGCTGCTGGCCGGATTCACCGCGCTCGCGCAGACCGACATCAAGCGCGTGCTCGCGTATTCGACGATGTCCCAGATCGGCTACATGTTCCTCGCGCTCGGCGCGGGCGCCTATCAGCCGGCGATCTTCCATCTGATGACGCACGCGTTCTTCAAGGCGCTGCTCTTCCTCTCGGCCGGCTCGGTGATCCTCGCGATGCACCACGAGCAGGAGATCTTCCAGATGGGCGGGCTGCGCAAGAAGATCCCATTCGTGTTCGCCGTGTTCACGATCGGCTGTCTGGGACTCGTCGCGTTCCCGGGCACTTCGGGCTTCTTCTCGAAGGACCAGATGCTGTTCGAGGCGCTCGCGCACGGTCATCCCGATCTTTATTACGCGGGATTGTTCGGCGCATTCCTCACGGCGATCTATACGTCCCGGCTCGTGTTCATCACCTTCTTCGGCGAGCCGCGCAGCGAGCATGCGAAGGAAGCGCACGGCGGGCACGGCATCGCGCATTCGCTGCCGCTCGCGGTGCTGGCGGTGCTCGCGCTGCTCGGCGGCTTCATCCACCTGCCGCTCGACGCCGTGCTGCCCGAGCCGCCGCTCTCCGAGGAGGCCGAGCATCTCAAGCACAACGTCGAGCTGATGTCGATGCTGGTCGGCTTCGCGGGCATCGGCCTCGCCTGGCTGGTTTTCCACGCGCGTCCGCAGATCGCCGAATCGCTCAAGAGCAATCTCTCGCTCGTCTGGAAATTCTTCCGCTCGGCCTTCGGCTTCGACTGGCTCTATGACCTTCTCTTCGTGCGGCCCTATCTCTGGTTCGTGCACGTGAACCGCAACGACGGCATCGACGTCGCGATCGGCCAGATCCCGGTGGCGCTGAAAGCGATGCACGGACGGCTCGCGAAGACGCAGAGCGGCCAGACGCGCTGGTACGTCGCCGCGATGGGTATCGGCGCAGTGGTCCTCGTCGCCGCGGTGGTGATCCTGAAATGAGCTCGCTCGATCCCAGCATCCTCATCTGGCTCATCGCGATCCCGTTCATCGGCGGGTTCCTGTGCTGGCAGGGCGAGCGCTACATGGGCATCTGGTTCCCGCGCTGGATCGCGCTCGGGACGATGCTGCTCGCGCTCGGCATCTCGATCCTGATCTGGGCGACCGGTGATTTCTCGCTGCCGCCGGCGGGCGGTCATCCGGAATGGACGCTGGAATTCCGCGCCAGCTGGATTCCGCGCCTCGGCATCTCGTTCCATCTCGCGATGGACGGGCTGTCGCTGCTGCTCGTGGCGCTGACCAACTTCCTCGGCCTGATGGCGGTCGTCTGCTCCTGGCGCGAGATCGATCGCAACGTCGGCTTCTTCCACCTGAACCTTCTGTGGAACCTCGGCGGCGTGGTCGGCGTGTTCATCACGCTCGACCTGTTCCTGTTCTTCTTCCTGTGGGAAATGATGCTGGTGCCGATGTACTTCCTGATCGCGCTGTGGGGCCACAACGTCCCCGGCGGCAAGGGACGCATCTACGCGGCGACCAAGTTCTTCATCTTCACGCAGGCCTCGGGC
>Ga0070741_10003668_pt1 | contig 37365 bp, 29 predicted proteins | sample Coa_R1_4_FD_66440 | JGI IMG/M metagenome (GOLD analysis project Ga0070741, IMG submission 66440) | Surface soil microbial communities from Centralia Pennsylvania, which are recovering from an underground coalmine fire - Coalmine... | ecosystem: Environmental > Terrestrial > Soil > Unclassified ... | reverse complement strand
TTGGTTAGACATCAGGGGCAGATTACATTGCAAAGTAAGCCCGCGAAAGTTACCGAAGTCATTGACCCTTAAGGTCTAACTGCTTGCGGTACATGGACTTGCGGGTAAATTATGGTTTAGTGTTCAGCACTCAGCAGTTAGCCCGACAATCGTGACACAAGGGCTTGGATTCAGATGTCATGAGATGAACTTGCGAGGGTTAACTGACAGGGTGCGGAGCACAAACTGTGTAGGACCGGGGCTCCAGAACTCGCCGGAAAGCAACGCTCTACTAGCGAACCATGATGCGAGTCGAAATTGAGGGTAAGAAACGTGCGGTTAAGCCCTGGCTTAATCCTCGGTCATTAACCTGGAGATAGCTGGCATCGAGTTGATAGAAACTTCTACACGGCCTCATTCCCGCCGTGCTAAACCTGTTCGCGCGCCTCGCCTAATGTCACATTCACGTCCATCCTCCGTTTGCCTCGATAGATGGTGACTTTGACAGTGTCACCGGCGCGGTGATTGTTCATGATCTGCGTGAGCTGTTGCTGATCCTGAACGTCCTGACCGTCGATTTGCACGATCAGGTCTCCGCCTACCATGATCTGGTAGTTGCCGTAATATGCGCGCTCCGTGCCGGCGCGCAAACCTGCGCGGTCGGCAGCGCTTCCAGGCGCCACGCGCACGATAAGCAATCCGTAGTCAGCGGGTAGGCCGAGTTCGTCAGCAATATCGGGACTAATAGGGATGGTCGCAACGCCCAGCACCGGTCTTCGTACGCGACCAAGGGTAAGCAGATCGTTAAGCACAGCTTTCGCGGTATTAATGGGAATTGCAAATCCGATACCCGCGCTTTGCTCGACGCCAGGGTTTGAGGCGATCATCGTATTAATACCGATCACCTCGCCATGCCAGTTCAGCAGCGGCCCGCCTGAGTTCCCGGGGTTGATGGCAGCATCGGTTTGAATGGCTTCATCAATGGTGACGCCGTTTGGTTCCTGCACCGAACGAATTGAACTGACAATTCCGCTGGTCAGGGTCCCTGCAAGACCAAACGGATTACCGATCGCATACACCTTCTGCCCAACCTGCAGGTTTCGCGAATCGCCCAGCGTCATTGGCGTCAAGTCTGGGGCTTTAATCTGAACTATGGCAAGATCGTGCGACCGGTCTGTACCCACTATGGTGGCGCGATATTTCTTGCGATTGTGCAGCGTGACTTCGATCTGGCGCGCGCCGTCGACCACGTGGTAATTGGTCAGAACGTGGCCATCGCGGTCGATAATGAAGCCGGAGCCTTGCCCCTCCTGCGGCACCAGTCCATAGAAAAAGTCCAGGGTTACCGACTTAGACGTGACATTGACGACCGAGCCGATGTTCTTGTGATAAACGGAAATATTGTTTTGTTCTTCGGAGTCAAACGGCTCGGTGCCAGCGGCTTCGGTAATCTGAATTTTCGGTGGTGGCGCGTTTACGGTGCGAAAAGTGCCGGAGCGGTAGGTAGTGAAATAAAAGAACCCTCCCACAAGCAAGACCGCAATCGCAATCGGACGGAATAACCTCATTGACTTACGCACCAAACCTTTATTGAAGTAAGAAACGGCGAATTGATCATTGTACTTGGCACCGCGCGGTCTGAGTAAAAGCGGAATATTTATAGGTCTCCAGTATAACTGCGGGGTTGTTTTACAATTCAGTCGCTTCTCCGTTAGTTCTCGCGCATTCGGTTGTGCTCGAACCTTGTCCAAGCGAATCATCACACCTGCGCTGCTCGTCCTCCTGACGGTCGGGGCACTCGCGGTCCATGGCTATCATCCTTATGCCGAGGATGCAGAAATTTACCTGCCTGGGATCGAGAAGCTGTTGCACCCGGACCTTTTTCCGTCAGGGACAGAGTTCTTTGAATCTCATGCTGGACTGACGTTATTTCCCAACCTGATTGCGCTCTCCGTCCGCATTACACACCTGCCTTTCGAATACGCACTATTTGCCTGGTCCGTTCTCGCCATCTTCCTTTTTCTACTGGCCTGCTGGGAAATAAGCGGAATCTGCTTTCAAACGGACAGGGCAAGGTGGGGCGCGGTTGCGTTGACCGCCTCGCTGTTGACGCTACCAATAGCCGGAACTGCTTTGTACATCATGGATCAGTACCTGAATCCGCGAAACCTGGCCGCGTTCGCAGGAGTTTTCGCCGTATGCCGCACATTGCAAGGCCGAAATGTGCGTGCCGCAGTTTGGATTCTAGTCGCCGCCTTGGTCCATCCACTGATGTGGTCGTTCACTTTCGCGTTGTGTGGTGTGATCATCCTGCTGGATAAAATTCGTAAGCCCATGGCTGCCACCGCGATACTCCTGCCTTTTGCCAACTTCTTTGCTCCGCCGAGTCCTGAGTATCGCGAAGCCATGCGTTTTCACATCTCACATTTTCTTTTGCGGTGGCAGTGGTACGAGTGGCTCGGCATTTTCGGTCCCATTGCAATCCTGTTTTGGTTCGGCCGGATTGCCCGAGCTCGCCAGCTCCGGAATCTTGAAAGGCTATGCCACGCCTTGATCGTTTACGAAGCGGTCTATTTTGCAATCGCGTTGATTGTCGCCATTCCGGAGCGCTTCGAGGCGATCGCGCGCCTGCAGCCGATGCGCAGCTTGCTCATGGTTTACATTTTCATGTTGATTGCGGCCGGGGGCCTGCTTGCCGAGTACTTCTTGAAAAGCCATCTGTGGCGGTGGGGCGTATTTTTCCTACCGCTTTGCGCTGGAATGTTCCTGGCTCAGCGTGGGCTCTTTCCCGCCAGCGCGCATATCGAATGGCCATGGGCTGCTCCGAAGAACCCGTGGGCGCAAGCTTTTCTCTGGATTCGCGAAAATACTCCTGCTACCGCACAGTTCGCACTCGATCCGTTTTACATGCAGATTCCCGGAGAGGACACCGTCGGATTTCGCGCCCTTGCTCAACGTAGCCGGCTGGCCGACGCAAGCAAAGACAGCGGCGCAGTCGCCATGTTTCCACCATTGGCACAAGAGTGGTGGGAACAGTTTGAAGCGCAAAAGCACTGGAAAAATGTTACTTCGTCAGAACTGGCTCATCTTCACGACAAGTACGGAGTGACCTGGGCAGTGCTGCAACAAACTAGCACGGCAGGAACTGATGAGCTGGATTGTCCGTTCAGGAATCAAACTGCCAAGGTGTGCCGGCTTACTCCGTGAGAATTCTAGGTGGTCACAGCGCGTGCATCTCCGGGCGCGTAATAGTCCGCCAGTCCCGGCTCCAGCTTTCGTCCGTTACGGTCAAATATCGGAAATTTGGTGATGCCCCATTTTTGCAGCGCAAACTGCAGCGTGGTTGCGAGCACTCCTAACCCATATTTCACGCTGCGCCGGAAATTGATCGACGACGCTTCGGCAAAATATTTCGTCGGACACGAAACTTCGCCAATCCTAAAGCCGAAGAACGCGCATTGCGCGAGCATCTGGTTATCGAACACGAAATCGTCTGAGTTCTCGAGCAATGGCAAGGTAGTGAGCACTTCGCGGCTGAATGCGCGATAGCCAGTGTGGTATTCGGAGACCTTGATCCGCAGGAACAGATTCTCGAATGCCGTTAAGAAACGATTGAAGACATATTTGTAGAGCGGCATACCGCCACGGAGCGCCTGCCCGCCAATGATTCTCGACCCCAAAACGACGTCATACACGCCATACGCCACCATGCTGGCCATCGCCGTGACGAGCAGCGGGGTGTATTGATAGTCCGGGTGCACCATGATGACTACATCGGCGCCCTGCGCCAGAGCCTCGCGATAGCAGGTCTGCTGATTGCGGCCATAGCCGTAGTTGCGATCGTGCACAAAGTGCACCAGCCCGAGCTCGCGGGCGACCTCCACCGTGCGGTCTTTGCTGGAGTCGTCAACAAGGATGCGAACATCGACAATGTCCGGAAGCTCCTGCACAGTCGCCCCCAGAGTCTTTTCCGCGTTGTACGCAGGCATTACAACGGCAATGCGTTTTCCATTGAGCATGGAAGAAAGCTAAGGAACTTCGAGCGGTGAGCAATGAGCAAGCATCATCGTGTTTGCCTGTTACTCACAGCTCGTCGTTCACGGCCCTGATTTACACTCATCATAAATCATGGCCTCTTCCGCGACATCGCCCAGGGCGATACCTTTTGCCACCAACGGCGTAGCGCTTTTGCATCTGAATTTTCTCCTCACCGGAATCGTGATGACCTTTCTGGGGCCTATGCTGCCGATGCTTGCGGCGCGCTGGTCCATCACGGATGCAGTGTCGGGCCGGCTCTACTTGACGCAATTCATCAGTTCGATGTTCGGCATGTTGGCTTCCGCTCCGACCGTGCAGCGCCGCGGCTATCGCTTCACTTTTATCGTTGGCCTCATTGCGATGGCTTCAGGTATGGCGCTCCTTGCATCAGGTCCTTTCTCGAGGGGAATCGTCGCGGTTGCGATTCTTGGCTTCGGGCACGGTATTACGACTCCTGCAGGAAATCTACGTACCGCCGACATCAATCCCCAACGCAGTGCCTCAGCTCTTAACCTCATAAACGCCGTGTGGGGACTCGGAGCAATGACGCCTCCCCTCCTTCTGAAACTAGTTAGTGAACTTCATCATCCCACTTGGTTCCTATACGGCACGTCCGCTGCCCTCACAGTTTTGCTCATCGGTTTTGCCCTCGCAAAATTCGTGCCCGATGAGCATTCGGAAGCGGGTGTCTCGCAAAGAACAACTCTACGGATTTTCTCGATCCTACCGGTGATCTGCGCTCTGTTCTTTATTTATGTTGGGGCCGAGACCGCATTCGGGGGGTGGGTAGCGACTCACGCCCGCCGCATCGGCAGCGGGAATGGAAGCTGGTGGGAGTTCGCCCCATTCTTCTTTTACGGCTCCATGCTCGTGGGTCGTTTAACCGCCCCTCTGGCACTGCGGCACCGGCGCGAAATCCGAGTGGCCGAAATTGGCCTCACGGTGGCACTTCTAGGCGCAGTTTCACTTGTGGTAGCTCACAGCGTGCCCTTGGTGATCTGCGGCGCTATCCTGGCTGGTCTTGGCCTGGCATCCATTTTCCCAATCAGTGTTTCTTTCTTCCCGGCCTGGTTCGGCGAATCGTCACGCCTCGCCAGCGGTCCGATATTCGCCTGCGGAAATATGGGAGGTGCAGTCTTACCCTGGCTGGTCGGTGTTGTTTCTACGCACTCCGGTAGCTTGCGATTCGCGCTGGTCGTGCCTTTGATGAGCGTAGTTACGATGCTGAGTTTCTATGGCGTGCAGGACTTGCGAAGAAAACGAGTCCTCGTTGAGGTTGCACCTAGTTCCGGATAGACAGGGCGTTCTCTGGGGCTCGGGGAAAACCCACTCCAGGCGGTTGTTGGTAAACTAATAATCTCAGCTAATGCCACGGACACTATTTGAAAAAGTCTGGGACGAGCACGTCGTCGCGACTCCGGAAGGCCAGTTGCCGCTGCTCTATATTGACCTCCACCTCGTGCACGAGGTCACCTCTCCACAGGCGTTTGACGGACTGCGCGCTGCTGGGCGAAAACTGCGCGAGACGAGGCGAACAATCGCAACCGTCGATCACAACGTGCCAACCGAGCCGCGTGGAACGCCAATACTTGATCCCATTGCCAAGCGCCAGATAGAAGCGCTACAGGCAAACTGCCGCGAGTTCGGCGTTCGGCTCTTCGATATTGACTCGCCCGAACAAGGCATTGTTCACGTAATTGGACCCGAACTCGGCTTCACGCAGCCGGGCATGACGATTGTCTGCGGTGACAGCCACACCAGCACGCACGGGGCCTTTGGTGCACTGGCGTTTGGCATCGGGACGTCCGAAGTCGAGCACGTTCTTGCGACGCAATGCCTTCCGCAGCGAAAACCGAAGACGATGCTGATTGATGTGAAAGGCAAACTTCCGCAAGGGGTGACAGCCAAAGACCTCGTGCTCGGAATAATCGGTAAGATTGGGACGGACGGCGCTACCGGCCACGTAATCGAGTACGCAGGCGAGGCGATTCGCGCGCTCTCGATGGAAGGCCGCATGACCGTCTGCAACATGAGTATCGAGGCGGGCGCGCGTGCTGGAATGATTGCACCAGATGAGACCACGTTCGCCTACATCAAAGGCAAGCGTTTTGCTCCGGGCGGCAGAGATTGGGAGACGGCAGTTGAACGGTGGCGTGGGTTGGCGACAAATCCCGAAGCAAAGTACGACGCGGTCGTCGAGATCAATGCATCCGAGCTGGCGCCGTTCGTGACCTGGGGAACGAATCCGGGCATGGTGGTTCCGATTACGAGCCGCGTGCCGGATCTACCCTCCAACGGAGATCGTGCGGGCGTTGAGCGCATGCTGGACTACATGGGCCTTAAGCCAGGTACGCCGATACAAGAGATTCGTATTGATCGCGTGTTCATCGGCTCGTGTACTAACTCGCGGCTGGAAGATTTGCGCGCAGCGGCCCGGGTAGCGAAAGGATACAAAGTCGCGAAAGGGATTCGCGCGATGGTCGTTCCCGGATCACAAAGAATCAAGCAAGCGGCTGAGAAAGAAGGCTTGGACAAAGTTTTCCGAGAAGCGGGATTCGAGTGGCGCGAATCAGGCTGCTCCATGTGCTTGGGAATGAATCCGGATATTTTGAGCCCGGGTGAGCGCTGCGCCTCGACCAGCAATCGAAATTTTGAGGGACGCCAGGGACGCGGTGGCCGCACACACTTGCTTAGCCCGATGATGGCGGCAGCAGCAGCGATCGAGGGTCACTTTACTGATATTCGTAACTGGAAGTTTCGCGGCGACTGAGAAGTATTCCTCTGTGGCGTTCCTTTGTGGAACTCAGTGTTCTCTGTGGTTGATGTTATAGAAACCAAACCACAGTAGGCACTGAGTTCCACAAAGGAACGCCACAGAGCTAAACTTATGCACCCATTTCGCAAACACCAAGGTAAAGTCGCGCCGCTTTATCGAGCGAACGTCGACACCGACCAGATAATCCCGAAACAGTTCTTGAAGCGCATCGAAAAGACTGGTTTCGGCCAATTCTTGTTTAACGACTGGCGTCGCAAACTCGATGGAACGCCTGATCCTTCTTTTGTGCTCAATCAGCCGCAATATTCGGGCGCGAGCATCCTCGTCGCGGCCAAGAACTTCGGCTGCGGCTCATCCCGTGAACATGCGGTTTGGGCGCTTGCGGACTATGGGTTCCGCGCCGTGATTGCCCCTTCGTTCGCCGACATCTTCGCTAATAACTGCGTAAAGAACGGTGTGCTCACCGTTGTTCTCAATGAGACCGAGACTGAAGAAATAGCCCGTCGCGCCAGCGAAATACCTGATTACCGGATCATGGTTGATTTAGAGGCGTGCATGGTCAGTGATGCTCAAGGCGTGACCGCATCTTTCAGGATCGACGAATTCACGCGGCACTGCCTACTCGAAGGATTAGACGATATTGGACTCACCCTCCAGCACGAAACAGCGATTTCTGGGTATGAAGCCAAGCATCCTATCCCGAGCGCCTGGAAATCATGAAGTGCCCATGCAGCGCCTCGCTATCAAAACGCATAAGAAACGCCAGGTTCTCGACATCACCGATGTCATCGAGGAGAAACTCAGTACCAACGGCCCCGCTTTAGGAGTCTGTCACTTGCTGATCCTCCACACCACGGCGGCCCTCACCACCGCCGACCTTGATCCAGGGACGGATCTCGACATGCTCGACGCCTTCGAAGCGATGATTCCCAAGCTGCGCTACCGCCATCCTCACAATCCTGCGCACGTTCCCGATCACATCCTTTCTGCTCTGATCGGAACTTCGCTATCGCTGCCCTTCGATAGAAGGAAACTACTGCTCGGCACATGGCAGCGTGTTGTGCTCATTGAGCTCGACGGCCCGCGAGAGCGCGAGGTGGCACTCAGCATCTCCGCGGAAGCGTCTCTGCCTAAATAATGATCAGTGAACAGGTGGTGGTGCAGTGGGATTCGTTGCTGGTTTTCCTGAAAGCCCCTGATCCGGTGGTGTCGGCATCGGGGCATTAGGGCCCGCAGGCGGAGCTGGCGGTTTCAGCTCCTGTTTCACCATGTCGGAAAGCTTGTCAGCGTATGCCAGCAGAAGGCTTACCTGCCACATTTGCGTCTGGCTGAGAGTGTGTTTGAACTCCGGCATTCCGGTGAGGCGAATCCCGTTTGCGACTTTCCAATATGTTTCACCAACGGAATCGTCTGTTACGCCCTTCCCCTTAAAAAGTTCAGGTGGTTTCGGGAACATGCCCCTGGCCATTGGCGTTTGTTCGACATTTGGAAAACCGTGGCAGATTCCGCAATGTTCGCGATAGACCTGCGCCCCGGCGATGAACTCGGTCTCCTTCGCGGCCATTGGAGGCGCCTTCGGCGCCTCGTTTTCGATGCGGGCATGGAGCGCGCCGTTCGCAAACACTCTTTCAAACGGTATGGGCTGGTCCTCAACCGCGGCTGGAGCCCGGCCAGAAATGAAATAGAGAAGTATTCCGAGCACAGCCAGCAGGATTCCAATGATCACCCCCGCAAGAAAAGCTTTCACGCAGTCCTCCGTTTAAACACAAATGCGCTCGTTCGCCCGTTTTTTCAGAAAACGCAAATTATAATCTGCGCTTTGACACTTCGTGCGACATCAGCTTTTTTCGAGTAGGGCGGCGAAAAAGCCATCACAATCGTGGACGCCGGGAACAGTGCGCAAGTAGACATCACTCAGCAGGGATTCGATGTTTTCGATCACCAGTCCGTGACCTTCTCTTAGCCTCATCAGCTCATCGCGGCAGTTTAGGATGCGAAAACCAGGTTTCGCCGCAAGCGCTTTCTGTACTACTTGTGAGTTTTCTTCCTGCTCGAGCGAGCAGGTCGAATAAACCAAGCGACCGCCGTCCGTAACAAGGTCCATCGCGGCCAGTAGAATTTCCAGCTGATACTGCTGCAGTCTGCGGAGGTCCTCCAGTTTAAGCCGCCACTTGATTTCCGGGTTACGCGCCAGAGTGCCGGTTCCTGAACACGGAGCATCCACGAGAACCCGATCGAATCTGGCTGCCAGCGGCATCTGGCGAACATCACCGGCAACCACGTGAACGTTGCCCGAAAGAACAAGCTTCCTCAGCAGAGCAGCACGATGTGGATGTAATTCGATCGCAATGATCGTTGATCGCGGATTCTGTTCCGCTAAGATTCGCGTCTTGCCGCCCGGCGCTGCGCAGCAATCGAGAATGGCGTTCCCGTTGCCAACTAACAGAGCGACCAACTGCGAAGCTTCATCCTGGATTATCAGGCGCCGCTCGCGAAATGCTTTTGTGCTAGTAATGTTTCCTGTCGTCACGATCCGGGCTTTGGACAACAGGGTACCCGGCTCTAACCCAATGCCTTCTCCCCACAGTTCTTCAAGAATATGGGGATGATCCGCGCGGATCGCAGTCTTCGGCTCACGCTGATCGTACGCGCAGATTTGCGCCGCCATTTCCGTTCCATATACTTGTTCCCATCTTTCGACCAACCATTGAGGATGAGCGGCAACGTACTCCGATCTGGGGTGCACCACGTCCCGTTGATTTTGCGAGAATTGCGGAATTTCAGCCGAGAGTCGGCGCGAATCATTTGCAATCTTCCGCAACACGGCATTCACCATTCCCGTCGCAGAGCGTTTGCGCGCCTGCTTCACCAACTCGACGCTTTCGTTCACGGCCGCGTGTGTCGCGACTCGATCCAGAAACAACAGCTGATACGCCCCGAGCCGCAGCGCAGAGAGCACTTCCAGGTCCAATCTAGTCAAGCGCTGATTAAGGTGTTTTGAGATACGTTCATCCAGCACACCGCGCCAGCGTAGTACTCCCATAACGAGCTCAGTGAGCAATCCGTGATCCACAGAAGAAAGTGAATGGAACCGGGATGAGTGCAGCAGCTCGGGCGCGTAGGCATCGGTTCGCTCAAGGCGCAGAAGGACATCAAAGGCCGACGCACGAGATGGCGAAACAGGCATGGAAACTATCTTATGGGCACAGATCGTGTAGAAGAGTGCGTAGCTCCAATTCGGAAAAATTCGGCTACTCGAGGCAGTGTCCCGCTTGCGGCCTATAGCCATGTACAAAATCGCTTGCTGCCATTCGCCTTTTGCCTTCTGGCTGCACTTCCAATAATTGGAGCGACGTCCCGTTACCGCATCCCACAAACAAATTGCCGTCCTTCACGAGAAATTCAGCTTGCGGAACTCGTTCTGAGCTTGGTCTCGCTGCGGTGATGTTCAGATTCTTGCCGCGGAAAGTTGTAAACGCCCCGGGCCAAGGCTGGAATCCGCGCAGACGGTTATAAATTTCCTGAGCCGTGCGGCTGAAGTCGATCCGGCCGTTGTCCTTCTTCAGCACCGGCGCCAGCGTAGCGTCAGCATTATTTTGGGGCTGCGGTTTAATTGAGTTCTCAGCGAGTCCGCGCAGCGTCTGAACCATCAACTCTGCTCCGACAGAGGCCAAGCGCGGCGACAAAGTCTCGGCAGTGTCCTCCTCCAGAATCGCCTGTTCCTTCTGAAGGAGAATGTCGCCTGTGTCCAGCCCCTCGTCAATCCTCATCGTGGTCACGCCAGTTATGCGTTCGCCTTTGGCGATCGCCCACTGAATCGGCGCTGCGCCACGATATTTCGGCAACAAGGACGCATGCAGGTTGATGTTGCCGTATTTCGGCAGATCAAGCATCCACTTCGGAATAATTCGTCCGTATCCGACCACGATGATCGCGGCAGGAGAAATCTCCTCGAGTTTTGCCCGAAGTTCTTCGTTGTGCTTGATCTTGTCCGGTTGAAGGACCGGCAACCCGAGCCGCAAAGCTGTTTGCTTCACCGGAGAAGCCACTAGCTCCAGTCCTCGCCCCTTGGGCCGATCGGGCTGGGTTACAACCAGCCGCACGTCAAAGCCCGCTTCAACTAGGCGTTCCAGCGTTGGAACTGCAAATTGCGGCGTACCGCAGAAAACAAGTTTTTCAGATTGAGGCATGAATGGCCGGGTCCCACGTCAAAACGCAAACAGATCATTACACAGACCTCGGTGCCGAGAGGCAAGCAGTTATCTGAAACGAGAAAAGAGGAAGACAACTAGCTGCGAGGATCGAAACTCGATTCGAGAGCTTCCTGTTCAGGCAACTCTAACGACATTTCGACGCGATTACGGCCATTGCGCTTCGCCTGATACATGGCGGAATCCGCAACCGCCACCAGGAACTCCGGATCACTATCTGCCGTGCCGAGTGTCGCTCCCATGCTGAGCGTCAGCTTAATCGTGCTATTTCCCAAATCGACAGGCTCGTCGCAAACAGCCGCTCGTATGCGCTCTGCCAACTTCTGGGTTAATTCAAGATCGCACCCCGGAGCTATGACGAGGAATTCTTCGCCGCCGTAACGGCCAATCACGTCGTAAGAACGAAGAGTTGATGAAATACGCTGCACTACCGTGACCAGGGCACAGTCTCCGGCCGCGTGGCCGTGCTGGTCGTTGATGCGCTTGAAGTGATCGACGTCAGCCAGCATCACGCCGAGAGTTTGATTTTCGCGGCGGCAACGGGCCAGTTCCCGGCGCAAGACATCGCGGATGGCCCGCCGGTTCAGAATTCCGGTTAGAGAATCATGCTCGGCATGAAAACGCAGCGAATCCTGCGCTTGTAACAACTCCGCCTTTGCTTTTTGAATAGCTGTGAGCATCGCGTTCACGGTGCCGGCCAATTCGCTGAGCTCGTCCTTCCCCCGTGCGTCCAGGCGCAAGGACAAATCTCCGCTCACCGTAATTTGCTTGATCTTGCGGTTCAAAGATTCGACCCGCGTCAGCAGCTTCTCCTCGAGTAAGAACAGCAGCAGAGCGCTGTGCACCAGCCCCGCAAGCATCAATAGGACCAGAAGGTAACGCATCACTTTCTGGCCTTCGGAGTACAAACTCGATGGGATTCGGGCCACTAACAATCTTCGAGTGCGGCCTGCAAGATCCTTAAGGGGAACGTAGGCCAACATCGTGGAATTGCTCTCCGCCGAAACCGAGTTCGTTCCATCGCTCCAGATCGTGTCGCGGCTGCTTGGTGCCGGCACGTTGTCCGAAGGTTCCAACCACAGGGGCAAACCGAGGGAGCGTGACATGTTCAGCAACATGGTTTCGCTGAGCCCCCGGCCCATCACAAGTGTACCCTGCGGCTTACCGTCACCATGGGTAGTCAAAACCGGCTCGTAAGCAAGCAGAAAGAGCCTCCCATTTATCTCGATAAAGCCGGTGAGGGGAGAATTTGTTGCCGAAGCCGCATTGGCGCTGTATGCCTCAGCAATGGCCTCGAGATTTGACTCGCCGACACGCCACGTCCCAACCTCTCTGTGCACAACCGTATGCTTCTGTTTATCGAGCAGAACGAACAGGTCCACCGCCAGAGTCTCAAAAGTATCGACGGTCAGCTCGGTGCGGACATAATCGGGGTTACGCCCTTTCATGAATGCGTAAGTTCGATCCCAGCGCGCATAGTCCCGCGCCAATATCGCCAGTTGCCGTTGCTGATCCGCAAAATGGCCTTGTAGGTGCTCAATCTTCTCCAGCGCGTCAGCCCGTTCCAGGGTGGTAAAGCCGTTGAGCAGCGCAAAGCGCGAAGCGAAATAGACTGCCGCTAGAAATGCGCCAAGCGCCAAGGCTGAATACAGCAGGATTCTTTTGCGAATCGTCATACGACGTTAAGCGGAACTCCGAGATGGCTCCTGTCAAACAACATTGTGGGCCAGCGGTTCCGGCGTATGACTGGGATTTACGAGTACGCCTCCCGCATTCGGACGAGCATCTTCCTGCAGGAGTTTTTCTTAGAACCGCGGCTCTACCATAACATCGGCTGAAAGCTTGTGCGGCATCTCGCAAGACGGTTTCAGCACTTTGGTAACCTGGCTATCGCTTGGAGTTGAGGGAGGAGGTTCCGCCCGGTGGCATTACTGTCGCACGGGCGAAAGTATTGCCTTGGCCAGGCGTTCTAGCAGTTTCCCTGGATGCTTACGCCGCGCCACCTCCGCCGACCACAACTTCGGATGGACAAGCGACATAGGAGGCGCAGCTTCTCCGAACGCACGCCCAACTCCTTGATGCGCAAAGATCAAGGAATTCTGAGCGTAATACCAGGCGATTTGCGGGTTGTTCCAGATCCTCGGGCGCAGATAGTCGTAGCAGAAATACCCAAAGTCGCCGAACAGCTTCGCCCAATAGTCAGGCCATTGCTCATTCACATGGTGTCTTCCGCCTTGTCCGGGAATTGCAGCCGAAAACGCGACCACATCAGCAGCATCGCAGAGGCTTTTGACGAATACTGGCGCCACAGCGGCCGGCAGATGCTCCGCTACCTCGAATGACAGTGCCAAGTCGAAACGGCGATCAAGAACTAATGGCAGAGTTAAATCGCGAACGGCAAAGTTCTCGGGCGGAATCGCCAGCTGCGACTTGCTCACCCAATCCCCATCTATGCCAAGAATTTGCGCGCCGAGGTCGCGTGCAACGGCGAGCCAGTCCCCCGTGCCACACCCGATATCGACCACACTCACCGGCTTTACAACTTCGAAGATGATCGGCAAGATTTCACGCGCGGACTCCTGCCCGGAACCGAGCTCTCGATAGAACTTAGCATCATATTGACGGTGTCTTTTGTCGGCCTTCACTGTTATATATTGCTGCTCTCCCCGATCAAGATGGTTGCCGGCCCGGGTCAGCCGCGAATTATAGAATGCGCTCAATTCACGGATTTGCCTGACGCTTCGCACGTCTCTACAATACTGTTTCAACCCACAATCTATGATTCATTTTCCAGTACCCGAAGCCCTCACCTTCGACGACGTTTTGTTGTTACCTGCCCGTTCTGACGTAGTTCCGGCCGAAGCCAATACTCAAACTCAGCTTACTCGTAACATTCGCCTGAACATACCGCTTATCAGCGCCGCAATGGACACGGTGACCGAATCTCACATGGCGATCGCTCTTGCGCAGCAGGGCGGCCTCGGGATCATCCATCGCAATCTTACGATCGAACAGCAGGCCGAGGAAGTTGACAAGGTAAAACGCTCCGAGAGCGGAATGATCGTTGACCCGGTGACGATGTCTCCGGACGACAAAGTTTCTGACGCCCTCGAAGTGATGCGTAAGTACAAAATCTCGGGCGTTCCCATCACAAAAAATAAGAAGCTCGTCGGCATTCTCACCAATCGTGACCTTCGCTTTGAGAGCCGCTTCGATATCCCCATCCGCGAGGTGATGACCAAGGACAATCTGATTACCGTGCCGGTTGGCACAACTCTCGAAGCCGCGGAAAAAATTCTTCATAAACATCGAGTCGAGAAGCTGCTTGTAGTTGATGACGCGTACAACCTCAAAGGGCTCATCACCGTAAAGGACATTCAAAAGAAACTTAAATATCCGAACGCAGCGAAGGATTCACAGGGACGTCTGCGTGTAGGCGCGGCCCTCGGGGCAACGGGTGACTACCTTGAGCGTGCCGAAGAGCTGGTGAAAGAGAATGTCGATCTCCTCGCGATCGACAGCGCGCACGGACATTCCTCGCGCGTGCTGGAGGCGGTAAAGAACGTCAAGGCCAAGTTTCCGGACGTCGATCTCGCGGTAGGGAACGTAGCCACATTCGACGGCGCGTGCGAACTGGCCCGCGCTGGAGCGGATGCGATTAAAGTTGGAATCGGTCCTGGCTCAATTTGCACGACACGCGTGGTAACCGGCGCGGGAGTTCCCCAGATCACGGCCATCGCCGAGGCTTACCGCGCGACGAAAGATGCTGGCATTCCGGTAATCGCCGATGGTGGCATCAAGTATTCCGGGGACATCACGAAAGCCATCGCCGCCGGTGCAAGTGCGGTCATGATCGGTTCTATGTTTGCCGGAACGGATGAGAGTCCGGGCGAACTGATCCTGTATCAAGGCCGGACTTTTAAGTCATATCGCGGCATGGGTTCGATTGGCGCCATGGCCGCGGGATCAAGCGAGCGCTACTTCCAGTCGACGGCGGGCGAGGCCTCGGCTGCCATACCCAATATGGTTAGTGATCCCAATCGCCTCGCTAAGCTCGTTCCTGAAGGAATCGAAGGTCGTGTGCCCTACCGCGGTTCTGTCTCGATGATTCTTTATCAGATGGTTGGCGGCTTGAAATCAGGTATGGGTTACTGTGGCTGCGCCAATCTGAGTGAACTTCGTCAGAAGACGCGATTTGTACGCATCAGCGGAGCCGGCCTGCGCGAGAGCCACGTACACGATGTAATGATCACCCGGGAAGCGCCGAATTACGCGGCGGAATGATTCACGGGGACTAGAATCGAAAATATGCTTGATTGGTCACAGTGCGACGCGGTGGAAAGTGTTCCCGGAAAGGTGAGCGGCGCATGGGTTTTTCGCGGGACCCGGATCCCGGTGGCGGTAGTTTTCGAAAATCTCGAAGACGGCCTCACAATTGATGAGATCGTCGCCATGTTTGCGGGCCTCACGCGCGACAAGGTGCGAGCGGTATTGGATTTTGCCGCCCAGAGCCTCGAAGCCCGAGCGTCCTCGCGTTGATGCAGATTCTCTTTGATCAAGGAACGCCTCTGGGAATCCGCAATTCGCTACGAGGTCACATCGTCAAGTCTACCTATGAAATGGGATGGAGCACAATTTCGAACGGGGAATTGCTTCGTGTTGCTGAAGAGGCTGGATTCGATATTTTTGTGACCGCGGATAAGAATCTGGTTAAACAGCAAAATCTCCGCACAGGAAACTCGCGATTGTGGTCTTGGGGCAGGCCAGGTGGAAGTTCATCAAGGCAATGCTGGATGAGATCGCAGAGAAAATTCGGGTCGCAAAAGAAGGGACGTATACATTTATTGAAATACCGCTACAGTCGAGGAGCGAAACTTAGTACAGCGAATCGTACTTGGTGACTGCCCAGTCCCCAGTACGGCTGTCCAGAGTGATTGATAGCAGGTCTTCATATGTGCCTGTCTCATTTCGCCGTTTCGCTTTGTATTGCAGTATCCGCAAGGGCGGCCGGTCTTCCCAATCCACGACCTTCCATGAGATCAGCGGGTGCTTAGCCTCAGAGTCGCAGATGAAGGCCGCATACTTCTTGCGGTAATCCTTTTCCCAATCGGCAAGCTGATCTTTGCAGTGTCCGTCGCGCATTGCACGCAGAAACTCGCTTGCCGCCCGCTCTGATGACCGATCTCGCAAGGGATTCAGACTTATCGAAATCGGGATTTTCGTCAGGGGATCGACTTCCTCCGACTTGGCTAGCACAGGCGGTTGGCTGTTGAGCCACATCAGATAGCAAAAAAATCCAATTAGGACCAGCACTCCAGCCCCAATCGCAATCGCGATCTGAGTCTTAGAAAATTTCATGGCGGCTCAGCTTGTTCGGGGCCAACAAGCTGCATAAAGTCTAGCCGCGTTGGATGGTGAGGCACAGGTTACTTTCGGTGCGGCAACGCCTCTTGTACTACTGGCGGTAACTTTAGACCCTCGTGCATTAGGGTGAAATCCAAAAGGCCCCGACCTAACCGAGGCGAATGCCGCGGCGAAAGCTGGCGGGCCAGAAACCCGCCTTGTTAATGATTTGGTACTTCTAGTGCGACCCGCCTGGCCGCCCGCTTTTCGCGACTTTCGGTGCGATACTCTGCGCCTGGTTCAGGTGTTCCTGAAGGGTCGGAAGTGTTTTGGAAACGAAATCCTTTACGTCCGGGTCTCGTGCAGTTTGCGACGCATCCTGAAACTCACTCACGTCTTTCGTATGGTCAGACACCATATCTTTCATGTAAGCCCGGTCGAAAGCCTCGCCTGACAGCTTCTCAAGTTTTGCCTTGGTAGCCGCATCCTTTGCGGTCAGCTTGTCAGGAACCGTAACGCCCTTCTGGCTGGCAACCTGTTTCAACTGGTCATTGGCCTTGCTATGATCATCGACCATTCTTTGACCAAATTGCCTCACCTCAGGCGACGAAGCTTTCTGCGCCGCGAGTTGTCCCAGCTCTACTTCAGCCAAGCCTCCCTCCGCCGCTTTCTTGATGAACGTCTTGTCGGCGGCAGACAATCCAGTTCTCGAATTGCCAGCACTCGTCTGCGACATCTGCGCTACGGCATATGCGGCAAAAGCCGTCACTAAGGCCATTGAAATAACACTTTTTCGAACTACCGTGTGGTGCATACTCTCTCCTCTAAGCCCGTTTTCTTACAAGTTCGATGCAATTTCGGCGGCGGGGTTTGGGAACCCAGCCATGCGAATTGCAGGCCGGCCAGAGCGATCGAAATAGTTTAATTCTCGTCCTTGCCGATATATGTCCGAAGGAGGCTTGGGTTTCGGTCCGGCGAGAGTCCTGGCAAGTTAACGCTGCATAAAAACAAGTCTGCTGGTTCAGCTCCGCAGCCTTCACACGTCGGAACTTGATAAACTGTTAAGCCTCACGGGTGAATCCTCCGCGGCCGCAGAACGATCAAAGCTAGGGAGAACCTCATTATGGCGGTAAGTGATCAGGCAGTGCTCACCAGCAAGCAACTTGACACTCTAAGCATTAATACAATCCGTACCTTGTCGATTGATGCGGTGCAGAAGGCCAATTCTGGCCATCCTGGTGCGCCGATGGCCTTGGCTCCGGTCGCTTATGTTCTGTGGCAACACTTCTTGCGCTTCGATCCTGCCAATCCCGTGTGGCCCAATCGTGATCGCTTTATTCTTTCAAACGGCCACGCTTCGATGCTGCTCTATTCCATGCTCTATCTGAGCGGCGTGAAGTCTGTCGATTCGGAATACAAAGTACTCGATCGCCCTACGGTTACTCTCGATGACATCAAGAGTTTCCGCCAGCTCGACAGCCGAACTCCCGGACATCCTGAATATCGCGTCACCACGGGAATTGAAACGACCACGGGACCGTTGGGACAGGGAGTCGGAACCAGCGTTGGAATGTCGATGGCCAGCAATTGGCTACGGGCACGCTATAACCGGCCCGGGTTCGAGATTTTCAACTACAACGTTTACACCTTCTGTAGCGATGGCGACCTGATGGAAGGCCTGGGTAGCGAAGCTGCATCACTGGCCGGGCACCTCAAGCTGCCGAACCTTTGCTGGATCTACGACGCTAATTCCATCACCCTCGACGGTCCTGCCGACTGGTCATTCAATGAAGACGTCGCGATGCGATTCCGCGCCTATGGCTGGCACGTGACTCACGTCGGTGACGCGAACGACGTAAATGCCCTCACCGGCGCCTTCAACGAATTTCTCGCCACGAAGGACCGACCAACCCTGATCGTGGTGAACAGCCACATCGGGTATGGTGCCCCGCACAAGCAGGATACGAACGCTGCGCACGGTGAGCCGTTGGGGGAAGACGAAGTTCGTCTGGCCAAGAAGTTTTACGGCTGGCCCGAAGACGCTCATTTCCTAGTACCGGAAGAAGTTTTGCAGAACTTCAAAGACGGCATTGGCGCTCGCGGCCGCGAGCTAAGTTCGCAGTGGAATGAACTGTTTGGAAGGTACGGCAAGCAGTTCCCTGATCTCGCCGATCATGTCAATCGCATGCAACGGCGGGAGCTTCCCATCGGTTGGGACAAGAATCTGCCCACCTTTCCTGCGGATGCCAAAGGCGTTGCGACACGCGAGAGTTCCGGTAAGGTGCTGAACGCAATCGCCCAGAATGTTCCCTGGCTGATCGGCGGTGCCGCCGATCTGGCAACTTCAAACAAGACTGATCTGAAATTCGAAGGCGCAGGCGTCTTCGAGGCAGGCAATTACGGCGGACGCAACATTCATTTTGGAGTGCGCGAACACGCCATGGGCGCCGCGCTCAACGGCATGTCGATGGTCAAGGTCCGGCCATTCGGCGGCACCTTTTTCAACTTCACCGACTACATGCGCCCAGCGATGCGCATTGCGGCGATCACAGAGGTGCCGGTCATCTACATCCTCACGCATGACTCGATTGGCCTCGGCGAAGATGGTCCGACCCATCAACCGATAGAGCAGCTGGCATCCCTGCGTGCCATGCCACACATGATCGTCATGCGTCCCGGCGACGCGAATGAAGTCGTCGAGGCGTGGAAGACGATCATGCCCATGAAGCACAGCCCGGTATGCATGGTCCTAACGCGGCAGGCGCTGCCCACGATTGACCGCTCAAAATATGCGGCAGCCTCGGGAGTGGCAAAGGGTGGTTACGTGATTGCCGACCCGCAAGGCGGTAAGCCCGAACTAATTTTGATCGGCAGCGGGAGCGAGCTCTCGCTTTGCATCAGCGCTTACGAGAAGCTCAGCGCTGAAGGGGTTCGCGTCCGCGTGGTCAGCATGCCTTCTACCGATATTTTTGACATGCAGGATGAGGTCTACAAAAAATCAGTTCTGCCGCCGGAAGTAAAGGCGCGCGTCTCGGTCGAAGCTGGCTCGGTGTTTGGCTGGGAGCGCTACGTCGGCGATCAAGGCGCCATCATCGGCATGACGACGTTTGGGGGATCAGCTCCAGCCAAAGAGCTGTTTAAAAAGTTCGGTTTCACGGTCGATCACGTGATCGAGGTGGCGAGAAACGTACTAACGAAAATCAAATGACCCACCTGTCGCAAAAAGCGCGACAAGGGTGGGGCACCCGCAATTCAAAGGTGAGGTGTCATATGCAGCCAACCGGCGTCATTGAAAGCGCGAAAGCGACTAACCCGCTCAAAGATCTCTTGAAGTTCGGCCAATCCGTTTGGCTCGATTACATCCGCCGCGACTTAATCACCAGCGGCGAACTCAAGCGCCTGATTGAGGAAGACGGTCTGCGGGGTATGACCTCGAACCCTGCGATCTTCGAAAAGGCCATCGCAGGGAGCACTGATTACGCCGATATCCTCGCCTCCCTGAGAGACCGCTCAGACCTCGACGCCAAGGCGCGCTACGAGATTCTTGCTATTCGCGACATTCAGGATGCCGCCGACATTCTCCGTCCTGTTTATCAGGAATCGAACCTGCGCGACGGCTATATCAGTCTGGAAGTTTCTCCCTATCTCGCGCGTGATACTCAGGGCACGCTCGAAGAAGCACGCCGGCTCTGGAAATCTGTCGACCGCCCAAACATCATGATCAAAGTTCCGGGTACGGCGGAAGGCATTCCGGCATTCGAGCAGCTCATCGGTGAAGGAATCAACATCAACGTCACGTTGCTGTTTTCGCAGGATGTTTATCAGCAGGTCGCCGAAGCTTATATTCGTGGTCTCGAGAAATTTGCTGCGAGCGGCGGAGACGTAAAGCGCATTGCCAGCGTGGCCAGCTTCTTCATCAGTCGAATCGACAATTCGGTTGACGCTGAGGTTTCGGGGCGGCTGAAATCTGCGAAGAATCCGCAGGAAGAAAAAATCCTGAAAGGGCTGCTAGGCAAGGTTGCCATCGCGAACGGCAAGCTCGCTTATCAACGCTATTTGAACACTTTCTCAGGGGCGCAGTGGGACAAACTCCGCGCCAAAGGCGGCCAGACGCAGCGAGTGTTGTGGGCCAGCACCAGCACGAAGAACCCAGCTTACCCTGACATTCTTTACGTACAGGAGATGATCGGCCCCGACACGGTGAACACGATTCCGCCGGCCACTTTCGACGCGTTCCGCGACCACGGCCAGCCGCGCGAAACGTTGACCGAGGGCGTTGAAGAAGCAAAGCAGGTAATGCAGGACCTCGCGTCAGTTGGAATTTCAATCGGCCAAATTACTGACAAATTGACTGACGATGGTGTCCGCCTCTTCGAGGAAGCTTTCGACAAGTTGCTTGCCGCGGTTGAAAAAAGCACCCAAGGCGCAACCACCCCGAAGATCAGCCAGCAAACGTACAAGCTGCCCGATCAACTTGGCAAAGATGTGGCGCAAGCGGTAAATGATTGGCGCGCTGCGGGCAAAGTTCGCCGGCTGTGGCAGCGCGACGCTTCCCTCTGGACTAACAGCGACGAGGCCCAATGGCTTGGCTGGTTGGACATCGCGGAAAAACAGCACGAGAAAAAAGACCAGTTCCAGCGCCTCGCCGAGGAGATTCGCAAAGAGAATTTCAGCGACATTCTCCTGCTCGGCATGGGCGGGTCAAGTCTCTGCCCCGAAGTTCTGGAAAAAACATATGGGCAACTTAAGGGTTTTCCGCGCCTGCACGTGCTTGACTCCACTGACCCTGCGCAAGTGAAAGCTTTCGAGAAAAGAGTCGATCTTGCGAAAACGCTTTTCATCGTCGCGAGCAAATCTGGCACCACGCTCGAACCAAATATCTTCAAACAGTATTTCTTCGAGCGCGTGACAGAGACTATCGGCGCTGAGAAAGCCGGCAGCCGCTTCATTGCCATTACCGATCCAGGTTCGAAGCTTGAGAAAGAAGCCGAAGCTGACAAGTTCCGCTACATCTTCCATGGATTGCCGAGTATTGGCGGCCGCTACTCAGCCCTCTCGAACTTCGGAATTGTTCCGGCTGCCTTGATGGGACTCGATGTCGCAAAGTTTCTCGACCGCACAGAAGAAATGGTCGAAGCCTGCGCGGCTTCGGTTCCAGTGGAGAAAAATCCCGGTGTGATGCTCGGGATCATTCTCGGCGTAGCGGCAAGATCTGGCCGCGACAAGGTGACAATCATCACTTCGCCTGCAATTTCCGATCTCGGCGCATGGCTCGAGCAACTGCTCGCTGAATCCACTGGCAAGCTAGGCAAAGGGATTATCCCGGTTGACCGAGAGCGCTTGGCCTCTCCCGCCGATTACGGAAGCGACCGCGTATTTGCCTACCTCCGGTTTGAAGACGCCCCGGATGCTGATCAAGATGCCAGAGTTGATGCACTAGAAAAAGCAGGACAACCCGTGATCCGGATTGCTGTCGCCGACACCTACGATCTCGGCCAGGAATTCTTCCGCTGGGAGATCGCCACCGCTGTTGCGGGCTCTATCATCGGCATAAACGCGTTCAATCAGCCTGATGTCGAAGCCAGCAAGGTCGAAACTCGCAAGCTCACGAACGAATACGAGAAGACCGGCTCGTTACCTGCTGAAAAGCCGATTTTCGAGCAGGCAGCTATCAAGCTGTTTGCCGACTCAAAGAACGCAGCAGCTCTGGGCGATGGCAATATCGGCGGGCGCCTTCGTGAGCATTTGAACCGCATCAAGCCCGGCGACTACTTCGCCTTGCTCGCGTACATACAAATGAACCCCGAGCACGAGGCGCTCTTGCAGGAAATCCGGCACGCGATTCGCGACAGTAAGCAAGTCGCAACCTGCCTGGGGTTCGGGCCTCGCTTTCTCCACTCGACCGGACAGGCATACAAAGGCGGACCGAACAGCGGCGTGTTCCTGCAGATCACTTGCGATGATGCCAATGACCTGCCAGTTCCCGGCCAGAAATACACATTCGGAGTTGTCAAAGCGGCGCAGGCTCGCGGGGATTTCCAGGTTCTTGCCGACCGCGGCCGCCGCGCGCTACGCGTGCATTTGGGCAAAGACGTCGAAACCGGCCTGTCAGAGCTGGTGACGATCATCGGCAAGGTATTGCGGTAGGCGTTCGCAGATGCCGTATTGACGATCGTTGCGGCAAACAGATTCGTGTCAGGGCACGCTTTCAGGCGATCGTGAAATTCAGTCCGGCTTTAGCCGTCGTGGGTATTACAACTGTTCACCGGAGGATGCATGCGTCTCGGAATGGTGGGGCTAGGAAGAATGGGCGCCAACATGGCGCGGCGGCTCATGCGCGGAGGCCACGAAGTAGTCGTTTCCGATCGCAGCGCCGATGCGGTCAAGAGCATGGCTGGTGAAGGCGCAATCCCTTCCTCCTCGCTCGATGATTTCTGCTCGAAGCTCGGTTCCCCCCGCATTGCCTGGCTCATGATTCCTGCGGGCGATGCCACCGAATCGACAGCTCAGGCCATCGCCCAGAAGATGAAGTCCGGGGACATTCTGATCGACGGCGGCAATTCTTACTTCAAAGATGACATTCGCCGCTCAAAGATTTTTAAAGAAAGAGGCATTCACTACGTCGATGTCGGTACCAGCGGCGGGGTCTGGGGACTAGACCGCGGCTACTGCATGATGATCGGCGGCCCGAAAGAAGTCGTCCAGCAACTCGACCCCATCTTCAAAACTCTTGCGCCTGGCCGCGGCGACATTCCACGCACTCCGGGCCGTGAAAAACTCGGCGGTACGGCCGAGGAGGGCTACATCTATTGCGGGCCTTCCGGCTCGGGGCACTTCGTAAAGATGGTCCACAACGGAATCGAATACGGAATCATGCAGGCGTACGCCGAGGGCTTCGACATCTTTCGGAATGCGAACAAATCGGACCTCCCGAAGGACCAGCAGTATGACTTGAATCTTGCCGACATCGCCGAGGTCTGGCGACGCGGAAGTGTGGTCAGCTCATGGTTGCTCGATCTGACCGCGATGGCCTTGACCGAAAGCCCTACGCTCGCCGAATATAGCGGCTTCGTGCAGGACTCCGGCGAAGGCCGCTGGACTATCGAAGCAGCCATCGACGAAGCTGTTCCAGTGGATGTCCTGTCAGCGGCCCTGTTCGTTCGGTTCCGCTCGCGCCAGGAACACACTTTTGCGGAAAAGATGCTCTCCGCGATGCGGCAGAAATTCGGCGGCCACGTCGAGCCGACTGCGGCAAAGAAAACGGCCTGATGAAATCTGCGCTGGAACAGGCCAGGATCACGCGGCAAGGAAATTAGGAGAGACTTTCATGGCACAGGCGGAACTGCTTCCGCAAACTCAGCAGCGAACGCACGGCAGAGCCGGCGATCCATGCATCATGGTGATCTTCGGGGCTGCTGGCGATCTTACGCGCCGCAAGTTGATTCCCGCGCTCTACAACCTCGCCAAGGCCAACCTTCTTTCCCGTGAATTTGCAATTGTCGGCATCTCGCACTCCAAGTTGTCCGACGACGACTTCCGCAACAAGGTTTCCGAAGACATTCGCCACTACGCCGGAAGCGATGTTGATTCGGACATCTCAGAATGGTTCAAGCGCCGCATTTATTACGTCACTGCCGATTTCGACGATAAGAACCTATACCCGCAACTGAAGGCAGCCCTCGACAAGCTCAACAAAGACCACGCGACCCACGGCAATTACTTTTTCTACCTCGCAACTGCGCCAAAGTATTTCGGTTCGATAGTCGAGCAGCTCTCCGCTGCTGGGCTGATGGATGAAAGCAATAATCAACATTGGCGCCGCGTAATCATAGAGAAGCCATTTGGTCACGACCTCGAGTCAGCCCGATCGTTGAACAAACAGCTCCTGAGCTGTGTGACCGAGAATCAGATATACCGCATTGACCACTATCTCGGTAAAGAAACTGTCCAGAATATTCTCGCGTTTCGTTTCGCTAACGGAATTTTCGAGCCCATCTGGAACCGCCGCTACATCGATCACGTGCAGATCACGGTGGCTGAGACGGTCGGTGTCGAATCGCGCGGCAGCTACTACGATACTGCCGGCGCATTGCGCGACATGGTTCCGAACCACATCATGCAGCTCATCAGTCTCACTTCGATGGAGCCGCCAATTTCATTTCGCCCTGACGCGGTTCGGGACGAGCAGGCGAAGATCCTTCATGCCATTCAGCCGCTCACGTCGGAAGAAGTCTTGAGCCGCACCGTACGCGGGCAGTACGGCGCGGGAGTCGAAGATTCGCACCGCGTTCCTGGATATCGCCAGGAAGAAGACGTACCGCCTGATTCAAAAACGGAAACCTTCGTTGCCATGAAGCTGGCGATCGACAACTGGCGCTGGGCGGACGTTCCCTTTTATTTACGCACCGGCAAACGCCTGGCTGCCCAAACCACGGAAATTCTCATCCAATTCCGTCGTGCGCCCTTCGTCTTGTTCCGCGAGACTGAAGTTGAGAATTTAATGCCCAACCAGCTGGTGCTCCACATCCAGCCACAGGAAGGAATTTCTCTGCAGTTTGCCGCCAAGGTCCCCGGTCCCATCATGCACCTGGGCGCAGTCGACATGAATTTCAATTACGCAGACTATTTTGGCACCCAGCCCAGCACCGGCTATGAGCGACTGCTGCACGACTGCATGATTGGAGATGCTACTCTGTTCCAACGCGCCGACATGGTCGAAGCCGGCTGGTGCGTGGTCAGTCCAGTGCTTGATGTCTGGAAGGCGCTGCCACCGCGCAATTTCCCTAATTACCCGTCCGGTAGTTGGGGACCCAAGGAAGCCGACGAGCTGCTCGAACGCGACGGGCGCCACTGGAGGAACTTCGATCGATGAGTTTCATTCTCGCCGGCGATATCGGCGGCACTAATGCCAGACTGGCCCTCTTCGATGTAAAGAATGGCAATTTCAATCTGGTTTCTCAGACAATTTTTCCCAGCCGGCACTATTCCGGGCTCGATGAAATCGTAAGGGAGTTCGTCGAGAAGTCAGGCGCGCATCCATCGCAAGCTTGCTTTGGCATTGCCGGCCCTGTAACAAACGGCCGCGTAGAAGCCTCGAACCTGCCCTGGGTAATCGAATCCAAAAGACTTGCTGAGGAGCTGCACATTCGCAAAGCGCTCCTCATCAACGACCTTGAAGCCACGGGATGGGGCGTGGGCGCGCTGGATCCCGAGCAACTGGTGTCTCTGAACCAGGTTGTTTCAATCCCAGGGAATCAGGCTGTCATCGCCGCCGGAACCGGACTGGGCGAGGCTGGCCTCTATTGGGATGGTCAGCGCCATCATGTATTCGCTTCCGAGGGCGGACACTGCGACTTCGCGCCGCTGGATGAAATCCAGGTGGAGCTCTTTCAATATCTGCGCAGCCGTTACGATCATGTGAGCTATGAACGCGTGCTCTCCGGGCCGGGCCTTGTGAACGTATTCGAGTTCCTACGCGATACTGGCAAAGGCAAGCCGCCGGACTGGCTGGTCGCCGCAATGGTCGAATCCGATGCTGCCCGGGCCATCTCCGAAGCTGCTCTCAGCGGCAAGTGCCGCATGTGCGAACAGGCCCTCGACATATTCGTCGCGGTGTTCGGGGCTGAGGCCGGGAACCTGGCGCTGAAAATGAAATCGGTGGGGGGAGTCTTTCTCGCAGGCGGTATTGCCCCCAAAATTCTTCCCAAGCTCACAACCTCTACCTTTCTGCAGGCCTTCTTAGACAAGGGCAGATTACGCCGCCTGATGGAGATTATTCCCATCAAAGTCATCACCGATGACAAGCTCGCGTTGCTCGGCGCCGCCCGGTGCGCATTCGTCGAAATGGTTTCCTAGAGTGTCCACAGCTCCGCAGGTCCGTATCTTCAATTCTCCGCAGGAACTCTTTCACGGAGCGGCCGAAAAGTTCTGCGAAGTGGGCGCGGATGCCATTCAAAAGCGTGGAAGGTTTACGGTCGCGCTTTCTGGGGGATCGACTCCGCGAGGCCTGCACCAGGAGCTGGCGACAAGTTTTTCCTCGAAGCTTCCCTGGGACAAAGTCTTTTTCTTCTGGGGCGATGAGCGGCACGTCCCGCCCGACAGTTCAGACAGCAACTTTCGCATGGCGAATGAGACTCTGCTATCGAAATTGCCGGCCCCGCAGAAAAATATTTTTCGCATCCCCGCAGAGCTGCCAGACGCACGCGAAGCGGCACAAAAATATTCAGATACTCTGGAGCAGTTTTTTCACCCTGCGGATGATTCATTTCCGCGGTTCGACTTCATCCTTCTAGGAATGGGCCCCGACGGGCACACTGCGTCGCTTTTCCCCGGAACTGCTGCTCTGCAAGAAAAAGACGAATTCGTAGTTGCAAACTGGGTCGAGAAACTGAACACCTTTCGCATCACCTTCACGTACCCCGTCCTGAATAGCGCTGTGTGTGTGATGTTCCTGGTCAACGGTGATGAGAAGGCTGAAATGGTGAGACGCGCGTTGAAAGATCCGTCTGCGAACCTCCCCTGCCAGGGCGTGAAGCCTGCAGATGGAGAACTGCTGTGGTATTTGGATAAGGGTGCCGCGGTGAAACTGTAGGGGAGCATTCAGCAATCAGCATTCAGCAATCAGCTCTCATTCTTCGGGCAGCTGCCCCAACAGTTCCAACCTAGAAGCAATGCCATTCCAAGGCACTGAGGCGGGAGGAACCTGCTTTCCCAGTCTTCTTGTCTTCTTGCACGTGGTTGGAAACAGCAGATTCCTCACCGCTAAAGCGGTTTCGGAATGACATGAGTTAAACGTTGTTTGGCTGAGTGCTGAATGCTGATTGCTGAGCGCTCTAAAACACCGGCGCCAGATTATGCATCTTCTGATAGAGCTTGCGGTCCACGGCACGAAGAATGTCCTCGAGACCGGTGCCGGTTACGTATCCTGCCATGCCCCAGCTGAACGAGAGCTTATAGCGATTTCCATTCTCGACATTCCACTGCTCGACTGTATCTAACAGTCGCTTCAACGGATACTCGGCGTCCTGCTCGGTTGTATCTGGCATCACGACGAGAAATTCATCGCCACCTTGGCGAAAAATCAAATCGCCCCCGCGGAAGATTTTCTTTAACATCCGCGCGAAATCTGTCAACACCCGGTTGCCCTCCATGCTCCCCAGCTTCGAGTTCAGATCACGGAATCCATTTATGTCCATCGTCAAAAATGTAACCGGGCTGCCGATCCGGTTCGCCCGCGCCAGCTGATGCGAAATGAGTTCACTCAGAGCGCGGCGATTGAAGAGCTGCGTAAGCGGATCGATGAGAGAAAGGCTCTCCAATCGCTCGTTGAGTACCAATTCGCTGATCAGCGCCTTGCGCGTCGAATTCAGGGTAACCCGCTGCGTCATCAGATAAATATTGAAGAGCACGATCAGGCAAATCAGCCCGAAGAACAGTTGTGGTAAATAGTTTTGCTGAATGTGAATGATTCGCTGGCTGATCGTCAGATTCGGCAGTACCAGCGCGAGAAATCCCGCCGTGAGTACCAATATGACCAGCGTGACAATGGACCACAACTGCATGTCTCGGCTGGAGAGTTCGTGAATTTGCCGCTGGATCGACTCGGCTCGCGCCAGCATCGATGGCTGTTCTTGCCTTACTTCAGACAATCGGCTACCCCCGCAAAATACACTTCGAGTGAGCGTGCTGCCCTAGGTTCTATCGGATTTCAGGGGCAAAGTCGCCTGAAAAGGCACTTTGGGCGATTACCTTCGTAAGTAGCGCAGAGCGGTGGTGGTGGAGCCGCCCTCATCGTGCGGTCGTAACGTGCTGAGTTTCGCGCGCTAATCGGGAAAGCGAATCTTCGTATGGAGCACGCGCAATACCGCGCTCAGTAATGATCGCTGTGACGTACTTGGCCGGTGTCACATCAAACGCGGGATTTTCTACCTGAACTCCTTCAGGCGTAATGGCTTTACCCGCAATGTGAGTCACCTCTGCGGCATTTCGTTGTTCGATAGGAATTTTGCTGCCATCGGGAGTTTGCAGATCAACTGTCGAGATCGGCGCGGCAACGTAGAAGGGGATGTTGTGTTCCTTCGCGAGTACCGCGACGGTGTATGTGCCGATCTTGTTCGCGACGTCCCCATTCGCCGCGATGCGGTCTGCGCCCACCACCACCGCGCCAATCTTCCCCTGCCGCATCATCGCGCCTGACATGTTGTCGGAGATAACCGTCGTGGGAATGCCATCCTTCACCAATTCCCAGGCCGTGAGGCGTGATCCCTGGAGAAACGGCCGAGTTTCATCTGCGTAGACGTGAATTTTCTTTCCACGTTCAACTGCGGCCCGTATCACCCCAAGCGCGGTTCCGTATCCACAAGTTGCGAGCGCTCCAGCGTTGCAATGTGTCAGCACTGCGCCGCTCGCCGGCATCAGGGTGGCACCATGACTGCCCATGGCTTTGTTGATGGCAATATCTTCGGCGTGCATGCGCTGCGCTTCTTCGATCAGCGCTTGCCTGATTTGCTGCGGGGGCCGCACTCGAAGCAACTCGAACTTCTGCTGCATGCGGCGAATCGCCCAGAAAAGGTTTACCGCGGTTGGCCGCGTTTTACCGATCACGTCGCAAATCTCATCGAACTCGCGTTTCAGCTCTCCTGTAGTCTCGGCCTTTGACTCCTTAACTCCAAGGGCAATGCCCATCGCGGCAGCCACGCCGATTGCCGGAGCGCCACGCACGACCATGTTGCGGATCACGTCAGCTACCTGCTGATATGTCTTACACGTGACATAAGTCTCTTCGGTCGGCAGCTTTGTCTGATCGATGAAGCGCACGCCGCGATCGGTCCATTCGAGAGTCTGAATCATAAGGATTGAGTCATTGAGTCATCGGATCATTGAATCATTGAAAATCGTCGTTGGTCGTTCGTCGTGCGCCAAAAACGATGTTGATTCTTAAACACCATCTAGAGGGTGCCCCGTCCTTGTCTCGCGCGATTTTGGCGAGACAGGGCGGGCTCTGACTAACTTTAGCTGACGGCTGATGACTGAGAGCTGATAGCTAGATGCTCCTTCCTCACATCATTCGCCGTAAATACTGCCACAAACGGCGCCGGAGCTGCAGCTTTCTCGACGGTACCTCGCCCTCCAGCTTCTTCTCGTTCGACCAAACACATCACGCCGACAATGTCGAATCCGAATTCGCGCGCCGCCTCAATGGCTTGTACCGTCGATGCTCCTGTGGTGCAAACATCATCCACGATCACCACTCGCGCGCCTTTCTCGCGAAAGCCCTCGATCCGCTGTCCAGTGCCGTGCTGCTTCTCAGCTTTGCGGACGAGGAAGCCATTCAAACGCCCGCTCGTCACAGCAACCGCCACCACGATTGGATCGGCTCCCATCGTAAGTCCGCCGATGGCATCAACCCTCCAACCATGCCCCTGAATTTGTTCCAAGAAAACCTGGCCCGTGAGCTGCGCCCCTCGCGCATCGAGCGTCGTCGTTCGACAATCGATGTAGTAATCGCTGCGACCGCCGGACGAGAGCTTGAATTCTCCCAAGCGAAATGACTTCATCGCCAGCAGATGCACGAGTTCCTGACGCGCGGTAAGCATGAATTTCGGGTTCAATTTCTAAGATAACAGAGTCATCGAGTGAGCCTGTCTACGTGCTGAAATCCGCGACTTGCAATCATGAGTGCAATGATAGGCACGCCGTTGTAAATTGCGTGTACCACGAAACTTGCAGCGACTGACCGTCGTTGCGCTCGTACCCAGCCGAGAATCACGCCGACCAGAAAAATTATCAGCACCGGGCTCCAGGACTTGTACTCGGGATAGTGGATCACGCCGAACAGACCGGCAGTCGCGAGCACGCCAGTGGCGACGCCCCACCGTCGCGCTATCACTGGATACAAAAGACCCCTAAAGAACAGCTCCTCCATAAAAGGAGCGAAGGCGATACCCAGTATGGCCAGCGCGAAACCATCAACAGGTCGCTGGAAGAACTTGTCGAATGGACTTGTTTGTGGCATGGGAAGGACACGCTGCAGTACCTGCAAACCCAAGGTTGCGATACCAATCCCTATCAGCGGAAGCCAACCGTTACTGGGCCAATTCCAAGAAATTAATTGCCGGAGCGACTGGTGGAATTTCGCTCTTGCATAGTCCATCAGGAATAGCGCGATCATCGTAAACCACACAAACTGAGGGCCGAGTACCACCCATGGTTTCTCTGCGACTGCCTGAGTGGATAAATGCGGGTACCAAATCGTTCGAACAAGTACGACCACAAAAGGCAAGACAATCACAGGCAAGACAAACATCAACACTCCAATTTGCAACACCTCTCTGCCACCAAAGGGTGGGTTCTCGGGAGCAGAAAACGTTCGAGAAGGAATGGGACCAGCCGACGGAGTTGTAGAGCCGTCCTGCTCCGTCATGCTCGATCCTGAATTTGACCACATGACTTTGACTCTACACGAAATTGTTAGCGCCGGTGGATAGTCCTGCGTGGCTTTGATATTCCCGCCAGCCGCGCACGCTGCGCTTGTTCATCTTCTCCGCCGCGAACGTAATGAGCTGATGTCCTGGGCTACCTCGCTTAGATCATTGTTGAGCTGGTGGTCGCGATCCTTGAGAGCGCGGACAACCGCTTGCGGAATTATTTTCGCGTAGAGCGATCCTTGGTTCCCCGTCTCATCGGAGTAAACCTGTTATGCCTCGGAACCTACGATTCACCCCGGATTTCATCCGACCGCTGTTTCTCTATGATTCATCGCGCCAGCAAAATGTTCTGCCAGCGCCAGTCCGGTGTAAGACTTTTTGTCCCGCGCTACCTGCTCAGGCGTGCCCTGAGCAACAATCTTGCCGCCCTCCTCCCCGCCTTCCGGACCAAGATCGATGATCCAATCCGCGTTTCGAATCACGTCCAGATTGTGTTCGATGATGATGATCGTATTGCCGAGATCGGTCAACCGATGCAAGACTTCGAGCAGCTTGCGAACGTCGTCGAAGTGCAATCCGGTGGTCGGCTCGTCCAACAAATAGAGTGTTCGCCCGGTTTGGCGTTTGCTCAATTCGCGAGCCAGCTTGATTCGCTGCGCTTCGCCGCCCGACAGAGTGACTGCCGACTGACCTAGATGCAGATAGCCCAATCCCACATCAACTAGCGTCTGCAGCTTCTGCCGGACCTGAGGAATATTCTCAAGAATCGGCAGCGCTTCCGAAACCGGAGTTTCCAGCAGATCTGCGATTGAATAACCCTTGTACTTCACCGCGAGGGTCTCCTGGTTGTAACGCCTTCCGCCGCACACTTCGCACAAGACATACACATCAGGCAGAAAATTCATTTCGATACGGCGCTGGCCTTCACCCTGGCAGGCTTCGCATCTTCCGCCGGTTACATTGAAGGAGAATCGTCCTGGTTTGTACCCGCGCTCGCGTGACTCCGGCAGCATCGCATAAAGATCACGAATATGCGTAAACACGCCGGTGTAGGTTGCAGGATTGGACCGCGGCGAGCGTCCGATCGGCGACTGGTCGATGCGAATAACTTTGTCGATGTTCTCCGCCCCTGAAATCGCTTTGTGCTCGCCAGCCTCCTCGCGCGAGCGGTAGAGCACCTTCGCTAGCGCGCGATACAAGATGTCATTTACCAGCGTTGATTTGCCTGAACCAGAAACTCCGGTCACAACGTTAATAAGCCCAAGAGGAAACGCAATATCAACATTTTTCAGATTATTCTCGCGCGCGCCGAGTACGGTTATCGAGCTGCCGTTTACCTTGCGCCGCTCCGGGCGCATATCAATCCGCTTCTCTCCCGCGATGTACGCGCCAGTCAACGATTCCGGCACACGCATGATTTCGCCCGGTGTTCCTCTTGCCACAACTTCTCCGCCGTGCCGCCCAGCTCCAGGTCCGAGATCGACAACGTAATCCGCTCTTCGGATTGTTTCCTCGTCATGCTCGACGACCAGCACGGTATTGCCTAAATCGCGAAGTTCTTCGAGAGCATTCAGCAGGCGGCCGTTGTCGCGGTGATGCAATCCAATCGATGGCTCATCGAGCACGTAAAGCACTCCGCGCAACTTCGATCCAATCTGCGTCGCCAGGCGGATTCGCTGGCCTTCGCCACCCGACAGAGTTGCTGCCGAGCGATCCAATGAGATGTACCCCAGCCCAACCGCATTCAGAAACTGCAGCCGCTCGACGATTTCGTGCATGATTCGTCCGGCAATTTGCTCTTCGCGTCCCGCTAGCTTGACGCTCTTTGCTTTTTCAAGTGCGCGCGAGACCGGCATAGCAGTGAAATCCGCGATCGACATACCTTCGACTCGAACCGCCAGGCTTTCCGGACGCAGCCTCCTGCCATGGCACACGGGGCACTCCGTCGCTGACATATGCTCCATCAACCAGTCGCGATAGCCTTCGGAACTCGATTCCTCGAGATTGTTCTTCAAGTAGGCAAAAATCCCGAGGAATCCCGTTTTACCCTTGCCATTCGGCTCGCCATAAAAAAACAAATTTTGTATTTTTTCCGGCAGTTTCTCAAACGATGTGCTCAGATCGATTCCATAGGCGGCGGCTACGATCTTGATCTGATGAATCAAGTTTTGCGAAGCCGAACCTGGCCCGAGCGCTCCTTCCAGTAACGGCTTTGACCAGTCGTTAATAACCTTCGCCGGATCGAAATCATACGTGCTGCCGAGGCCATGGCATTCCGGGCAGGCTCCATACATGCTGTTGAATGAGAACGACCGCGGCTCGAGCTTCGGCACATCGATTCCACAATCCGGACACGCCAACCGCTCCGAATAGAGCTGCTCTTCGCCGCCAACAATCGCAACTTGAACGAGGCCGCCGGCGAGTTTCATTGCGAGCCCAATTGACATCTCCAGCCGCTGCTCGATCCGCGGCTTCACCAGCAGGCGATCAACGACAACTTCAATCGTATGGTTCTTGCGCTTGTCGAGCTGGATTTCGTCTTCCAGGCTGACGAGCTCGCCATCAATCCGGGCCCGCGTGAAACCGTGCTCGACCAGCTTCTCCATCTCTTTCTTGAATTCGCCTTTGCGCCCGCGGACAATCGGCGCCAGCACCATTACGCGATCTTCGGGCTTGAGCGCCATTACGCGCTGCACAATCTGCGCCGCCGTCTGTCGCGAAATCGCCCGCCCGCACTTGGGACAATGCGGTACGCCAATAGAAGCAAAGAGCAGCCGGAGATAGTCGTAAATCTCGGTGATCGTGCCGACCGTGGACCGCGGGCTACGGCTGGTAGTCTTTTGCTCGATTGAAATCGACGGGCTCAGGCCATCAATCGAGTCCACATCCGGCCGCTCCATCTGGTCCAGAAACTGCCGGGCGTAAGCGGAGAGCGTCTCCACGTAGCGCCGCTGCCCTTCGGCATAGATGGTGTCAAACGCCAGCGACGACTTGCCCGAGCCACTCAGGCCGGTGATCACCGTGAGCGTATTCCGAGGTATGTCAAGGTTGATGTTCTTCAGGTTGTGCTGCCGGGCGCCCCGGACCGAAATTTCCCGAATCGGCATGGTTCCAGACTATTGGACCTTCGTAACGTGGACGGCCCCACAGATATGTTGGAAAGTGGAAGTGCGCGGCTCTACTCACGTATCTTATTTGTAAACAGCGGCAAGGGTCAACGCGGGTAAAGTGAAAGGCGCACCGGTCTCGCCAGCCCCGGTCCTCTGCGGCTAGGCGTCAGTCCGGAATTAAGCCGTTTGTTTTCTTGCTGCTGGAGCGACGGGAAGGCAGGAACATCTTGGGGAGTTTGTTGACCGCGTTTGTAGTCAGCTTTACCGTCGCAGGGTCGGTTGCTTTGGGGATTACAGCCGCTTACGCCACCGTTCTCGCCCTGCTCCATGCTTTCGCCCACAGCGCCCACCAGCCGCAGCCACGGATGGTTCTAGTTCCTACCGAAAACCGCGCCAGCGGCGATTGAGACAGCAAAAAAGCGCTAAACCTCTTGCTTGATCAACCCCACTCTGTGGTATTTCTCCGTGGTACTCAGTGCTCTCTGTGATGAGAAAAGAGAGATTGGGAGCCAGCTAGACGTTTGAGAGAGCCAGATGATCCGCGAAGCAGGACTTAAGCGGACTTCTTGCTCTGCGGCACGAACTCGATTACTTGTCCCAGTTTCCCCTCGCGCTTAGGACTTTTCTGAAATCCCTTTGGAATGTAGAACTCGATTATTTTCCCCACAATTTCACCCCCAATCCCCTTCGTTGGGTTCTGTGATTGTAAACCCGCTCTGGCCTGGAAAGTCGCGCACGAAGGGCTCTACAAAGACCAGTGGCCGCTAAACCTGGGGTCGATCTCGCCGATGATTTGCCTAGACGAAGTCGCCGCCTTTGAACTCTATTAGAGCAGCGCAGATGAACATTCTCTTGGTTGACGACAGCCGATTAATCCGCACCATCAATGAACGAACCCTCATGAAGGCTGGCCACACGGTTATCGTCGCATCAGATGGTGAAGAGGCCCTGCGGCTCGCAACCGAACGTAAACCTGACTTGATCATTCTGGACATGCTGCTGCCCAAGATCTCCGGTGTCGATGTGTTGCGCGCCTTGCGCAAAAATATCTGCACTGCCTCGATTCCAGTCATGGTGGTAAGCAGTTTGCCGGAATCGAATCGTGAGAAGTTGATATCCGAAGGCGCCACCGCCTACTTCGAAAAATCGCTTTTCGCTGCCGAAAACGGCCCTCAGGCATTCCTCGAGGCTGTTCAGCCCTTGATCGATCGCATCGCGAAGCAAACCCCGCATCTCTCACCGGACAATCCAAAGCTCAATCCGAAGTTCGTGTGATAGATTTTTAGTTCCGCCATGAAAGACCTCGCCTCGTGGGCCCTCGACACAGCCACGCAACGCGGAGCAACTTACGCAGACGTGCGCGTGGCCGATGACCGCAGTCGCGCGCTCGCTACAAAGAACGGCAAAATCGGCAATGCTTCGGACTCCCGGACTCAGGGTTTCAACGTACGGGTGATTGTCGACGGAGCCTGGGGATTCGCTTCTTCGGCGGACTTGACTCGGGCTTCCGTTGAATCCACTGCGGCGCAAGCTGTAGCGATCGCCAAGGCTTCCGCCAAGGTCAAGCAGAAAGACGTCCAACTTGTGTCTGAGAAAGCAGTTACTGCTGAGTGGAGGACTCCACACAAAATCGATCCCTTCTCAACTTCGATTGAGCAGAACCTGGCGCTTTTGCAGAAAGTCGATGCCGAGTTGCGGTCTGTCGCGGGCGTTACGCTGGCGGAAACGAACCTGAATTTCCGCCGCGACGAGCAGTGGTTCTTCTCGTCCGAAGGGGCGAATATTCATCAGACAAAAGTCACAACCGGCGCGGGATATGTTGCTTACAGCTTCGCAGGCTCCGAGATCCAGAAGCGGTCTTACCCGAATTCCTTCGGTGGCCAATGGCAGAACAAAGGCTATGAACTCATCGATGAGCTGAAATTAGTTGAGAACGCTCGTCGCATCGGGGAAGAGGCTGTTGCTCTGCACAAAGCCGACCAGTGCCCACAGGGCGTGTTTGACATTATTCTCGAGAGCTCGCAGCTCGGATTGCAGATACACGAATCCATCGGTCACCCTATCGAACTGGATCGCGTCCTCGGAATGGAAGCCAACTTTGCCGGGACTTCGTTCTTGACCCTTGAAAAGCTGCGGACTCTGAAATACGGCAGCGACATCGTGAACGTAGTTGCCGACGCCCGCCAGGAGCACGGGCCCGGCCTCGGAACCTTCGGTTTCGATGACGAAGGCGTTCCCGCGCAGTGTACGCCAATCATCTCGAACGGCCTCTTTACTGGATATCTGAGCTCACGCGACACTGCACCCCTAATCGGGCTGCAGCGCTCTGGCGGAACTCTACGCGCCGAAGGCTGGAACCGTCTGCCCATCATCCGTATGACGAACATCAGCATTCTGCCAGGTGAAAAGCCGCTCTCGCTCGAGCAACTAGTTTCTTCCACGGATCACGGAATTCTGTTCCAGACGAACCGCTCATGGTCGATCGACGACAAACGTTACAACTTTCAGTTCGGCACCGAAATTGGCTGGGAGATCAAGAACGGCAAGCGCACCCGCATGCTGAAGAACCCGTCCTACAGCGGCATCACGACAGAGTTCTGGAATTCAATGGACGCAATTTGCTCGCGCGACGAGTGGACGCTTTGGGGCACACCGAATTGCGGTAAAGGACAGCCGCAGCAGGTGATGGGAACGGGCCACGGCGCGGCGCCGGCGAGATTTAGAAAAGTAAAGGTAGGGAGTGCCTATAAGGGAACCTCTTAGCAGTCACCCAGCAATAGCATTCAGCCAATAAAAAGTTGGCTCTCTCTCCGAAAACTTCATGGCTGAATTCTGAGTGCTAAGTGCTCTTTTGCTAATAGTAGATCGATGCTAAGCAAAGACAAAGCCGCCGAACTCTTTTCCCGAATCAAAAGGCACTCGGCTGCCGACGAGATCGAATGTCTTTTCTATGGCGGACGATCTGCGCTTACCCGCTTCGCGAATAACACGATTCACCAGAACGTGGCGGAAGAAAATTACGGAGTCTCAGTTCGCACGGTTTTCGGCGGACGAACCGCTCGCGCCACGACCAACAAATTCGACGATGAAAGTTTGAAAAATGTAGTGAAAGCGTCTGAAGATTTGGCGAAAGTGCAAGAAGCAGATTCCGATCTGTTGCCTGTACCCGAGCCGGACAGGAATGTCCGGCCCACACGGGACGTGCCCAGTCGGCACTTCGCCGAGACGGCCGCCCTTACGCCCGAGCAACGTGCTGAAGGTGTTGAAAAGATTGTCGCCATTGCTCAGAAACACAAGCTCACGACCGCCGGCATCTTTTCGAGTTCTGAGTCGGTTGAAGGCATCTTCAACTCGCGCGGCCTCAGTCAGTGGCACACCCAGACTTCAGCTGAAGTCTCTATAACCATGCTGGCCGACGACTCTTCCGGCTGGCAGAAGGCGAATTCGTCCGATGCCTGTAACCTGAATCCTCAGGAACTCGC
>Ga0070741_10003667_pt1 | contig 37367 bp, 32 predicted proteins | sample Coa_R1_4_FD_66440 | JGI IMG/M metagenome (GOLD analysis project Ga0070741, IMG submission 66440) | Surface soil microbial communities from Centralia Pennsylvania, which are recovering from an underground coalmine fire - Coalmine... | ecosystem: Environmental > Terrestrial > Soil > Unclassified ... | reverse complement strand
GCCACCATTCGCTCCGCGTCTCCCGCTCGGTCTTCCTCCGCCCGACCAGGTCGCCTTCGCTGACGATCCCGACGAGCGCGCCGGCCGGATCGACGACCGGGATCGAGCTCATGCGGTGCGTCAGCAGGGCGCGGGCGACGTCGCGGAGCGGCGTATCCGGCGCAACGCACACCGTGTCGAGGTTCATCAGGTCGCGGGCGTTCATCAAAGCCTGTTCCCGGCAAGGTCCCGGCCCGGGTAAGCCGGGCAGCGCGGACCGCCTAGCACGGCGTCCATGGCGGGCGTTTGACGCCCGTCAATCGCCGCACAACCGCGGCTTGACGTGGCGCAAAGCATCGCCCCGCCGTCGGTGCACAGTGCCGCGATGGCAGGTGAACCCGTCTTTCAGATATCGCGTCTGGCCAAGGTCTATCGCACTGGCGACGTCGAGGTGCACGCGCTTCGCGGCGTCGATGCCGTCCTTTCGGGCGGCGAACTGGACGTCATGCTGGGGCCGTCCGGAAGCGGAAAATCAACGCTTCTCAACATCCTCGGCGGACTCGATACCGCCAGTTCCGGGGACGTGCTCTTCCGCGGGCGCAACCTCGCCGGGCTGAGCGAGCGCGAGCTTACGCTCTACCGCCGGAACCACGTCGGCTTCGTCTTCCAGTTCTACAACCTCATCCCCAGCCTGACCGCGCGCGAGAACGTCGCGCTGGTTACCGAAATCGCGGCCAACCCCATGCGCCCGGAAGAAGCGCTGGAAATGGTCGGGCTGCAGGACCGCCTGTCGCATTTCCCGGCGCAGATGTCGGGCGGCGAGCAGCAGCGCGTCGCCATCGCGCGCGCCATCGCCAAGCGGCCGGAGATCCTGCTCTGCGACGAGCCGACCGGCGCCCTCGATTCGAAGACCGGCGTGCTTGTCCTCGAGGCCCTCGCCCGCACCAACCGCGAACTCGGCACGACGACCGCGATCATCACCCACAACGACGCGATCAAGGAAATGGCCGACCGCGTCTTCTATTTCTACGACGGTCAGATCAGTCAGGTCGTTGCCAACCAGCGCCGTGTCGACGCCGCTTCGGTGCGGTGGTAGCGGCGATGCGCGCCCTCGACCGCAAGCTCTTCCGCGACCTGGTTCGCCTCTGGCCGCAATCGCTGGCGGTGGCACTGGTGATGGCCTGCGGGGTGGCAACCCTGCTGATGGCGATCGGCGCCTCGCGTTCGCTCGACGAGACCCGCTCCGCCTACTACGAGCGCTACCGCTTCGGCGACGTCTTCGCCTCGGCGACGCGCGCGCCGATGTCGGTGGCGGCCGTGATTGCCGGGATCGACGGCGTCGCCGCGGTCGATGCCCGCGTATCGGTGCGTGCCGTTCTCGACCTCGACGACATGGCCGAGCCGGGAAGCGCCGTGATCAATTCGCTGCCCCCCGGGAACCAGCCCGCGGTCAATGCCCTGTTCCTGCGCGAAGGCCGCTTTCCGGAGCCCGGCACCAACGAGGCGGTGGTCTCGGACAATTTCGCCAAGGCCCACAGGTTCACCCTCGGTTCGACGTTCCGCGCCATTATCGACGGCGCCAAGACCCGGCTCACCATCGTCGGGACGGTGCTATCGCCCGAATATGTCTATGCCCTCGGTCCGGGCGACATGATGCCGGACGACCGGCGCTTCGGAACGGTCTGGATGGCGGAGAGCACGCTCGCCCCGCTTGCCGGCCTCGAAGGCGCGTTCAACTCGCTGGGCCTCCGCCTGATTCCCGGTGCGGCCGCCTCGGTGATCGTCGAGAAGATCGACGACCTGCTGAACGCCTATGGCGGCGACGGGGCCTACCTGCGCAAGGACCAGCTCTCCAACGCTTTCCTCGACGGCGAGCTGACCCAGCTCCGCGGCATGGCCTTCATCATCCCGCCGATCTTCCTCCTCGTCTCGGCTTTCCTCATCAACATGATCCTGTCGCGCCTGATCGCGCTCGAGCGCGAGCAGATCGGCCTCCTCAAGGCGCTTGGCTACAGCCGCGTCCAGGTGCTCTGGCACTATCTGAAGCTGGTTCTCGTCGTCACCGCCGTCGGCATCCTGATCGGCATCGTGGCCGGCAACTGGCTCGGCACCGGCATGACGCGGATGTATTCCGAGTTCTACAGCTTCCCCTTCCTCATTTTCCGCCGCGATCCCGACACGTACCTGATCGCCGCCGGCGTCACGCTCGCCGCGGCAATCGTCGGCGCGGCAAGGGCGATGGGCGCCGCTTTCGCCCTGCCGGCCGCGGTCGCCATGCGCCCGCCGACGCCGCCGGTCTACCGCCGGATGCTGGGCGGGATGCTGGCGCGGTTCAACCCGTTCAGCCAGCTCACGACGATGGCGATCCGCGACATGGGCCGCCATCCCGTGCGGACCGGCATCAGCATCCTCGGCACTTCCTTCGCCGTCGGCCTGTTCACCATCGCGATGGGCTCGATGGATTCGGTCGTGTTCATGATGGATGCGATCTTCTTCCGCACCGACCGCCAGGACGCGACGCTGATGTTCTCGTCGGCGCGCCCGCCCTCGGCGCTCGCCGCGGTCGGGCACCTGCCCGGCGTGCTTCGCGCCGAGCCCAACCTCTGGGTGCCGGTCAGGGTCACCAACGGCCAGTACAGCCGGCAGCTGACCATCTCCGGCAGGTCCGCCGATGCCGACCTCAGCCGCATCCTCGATCTCGACCTGAAGCCGATCGTCCTGCCCGAAAGCGGTCTGGTGATCGGCGACCGCGTCGCCAGCACCCTGCATGTCCGGCCGGGCGATCTGGTCGAGGTCGAAATCATGGTCGGCCAGCGCCTCAGCGCGGCGATCCCGGTCACGCAGATCATCCAGAGCTACATCGGCATGATGCTGTTCATGCCGATCGACGAGCTGAGCCGGCTGGCCTGGGGCGGACCGCGCATCTCCAGCGTCAACCTGCAGATCGATCCGGCCGAGATCGGAGCCTTCTACCGGGCGGTGAAGGAGACCCCGCAGGTCGGCAGCCTCGCCCTCCAGGCCAATTCCCGCCAGCGCTTCGCCGAGACCATGCAGACCAACATGAACACCATGCTGGTCGTCTATCTCGTCCTCAGCGTCGTCATCTCGTTCGGCGTGGTCTACAACAGCGCCCGCATCCAGCTCTCCGAGCGGGCGCGGGAACTGGCGACGCTGCGCGTCCTCGGCTTCGGCCGGCGCGAGGTTTCCAACGTCCTCCTCATCGAGCTCGCCACGATCGTGGCGCTCGCCCAGCCGGCCGGCTGGGCCTTCGGCTATCTGCTCGGCCTGATCGTCACGTCGAGCCTGAGCAGCGACCTCTTCCGCGTTCCGTTCATCATCGAGCCCGACACGTTTGCAGCCGCTTCGCTGGTGGTCGCCGCCGCGGCCGTGGTTTCCGCGCTCGTCGTCCGGCGGCGGATCGACCGTTTCGACCTCGTCCAGGTCCTCAAGACTCGGGAATGACCCAGAATGTCCTCCAAATGGATCAAACGCGCCGCCGGCATCATCGTCCTCCTGCTCATCGGGGCCGCCCTTGTTTACGCCATGCTGCCGCAGCCGGTACCGGTCGATTTTGCCATCATCGACCGCGGCCCCCTCGAAGTGACCATCGACGAGGAGGGGCTGGCCCATATCCGCGACGTCTTCGAAGTGTCGGCGCCGGTCGCCGGCCGCGTCGACCGCCTTTCCGTCGAGGCGGGCGACCCGGTCAAGAAGGATGAGACCGTGCTCGCATCGATCCATCCGACCGACCCGCCGTTCCTCGACATTCGCACCCGCCGCACACAGGAGGCGGCGATCGGCGCGGCGGAAGCCGCGGTGGAAGTCGCCAGGGCCCAGCTTGCCAGCGCCGAGACCGCGCGGGATCTCGCCCGGTCTGCGCTCGACCGGGCGCAGCAGCTCGCCGCCAACCAGACCATCTCGGTCAGCGCCTTCGAGAAGGCGAGCGGCGACCTCGCCGCCGCCGGGGCGGGCGTGGATGAGGCGCGGGCGGCGCTCGGCCTTCGCCAGGCGGAGCTCACCTCGGCGCGCGCCCGCATGATCGAGCCGGGAGCCGACGGGCAGTCGGCGGATTGCTGCCTGACCGTGAAATCGCCCATCGACGGGATCGTCCTGAAGCTCAAAACGGAGAGCGAGCAGGTTATCGCCGCCGGCGCGCCGCTCCTCGAACTCGGCGATCCGCAACAGATGGAGGTGATCGTCCACCTTCTCTCCAGCGATGCCGTGAAGGTCACCCGTGCCATGCCGGCCCGGCTTGACGGCTGGGGTGGCGGAACCCTCAACGCCTATGTCCGGCGGATCGAACCGGCCGCCTACACCAAGATCTCCGCCCTCGGCATCGAGGAGCAGCGCGTCGACGTTCGCCTCGACCTCGCCGACCCGTTCGATGCCTGGCGCCGGCTCGGCCACGAGTTCCGCGTCATGGCCCATCTCGTCGTGTGGCGCGGCGGCAGCGTCGTCCGCCTGCCCCTCGGCGCCCTCTACCGGCAGGGTGCGGACTGGTACGTTTACCGGGTAGCGGACGGGAAGGCGGTCGCCACCAAGGTCAATATCGGGCATCGCAACATCGCCTATGCCGAGGTGATCACCGGTATCGGCGAAGGCGATACGGTGGTCCTCCACCCGAGCGACCGGGTGGCGGACGGCGTGTCGATCGAGGCGCGCCAGTGACCGTTGACGTGAATCAACCCGGGTCCGGCTCGGCCGTGCCAGAGCGGGAATGGCGCCGAAGAGCCGCCTTGCCGGCGAATTCGCCGAAAGCGCCTGCGACTGGTAGGGTATCGGGCCAAGCGGCGCTTCGGCGCTGCCGGCCAGGCCAAATTGCGCCATGAAGGGAGCGGAACGCGTGTCGTCCGGTTCGGCCGAAGATCTCTCCCCGGGTGCCCGGCATGTCGTTGACCGGCAGGGTCTGGATGCGCTGATCGGCGCGCTTGCTGGCGACGGCTACCGCGTGATCGGCCCGCGCCTCCGCGATTCCGTCATCGCCTATGAGGAAATTGTCGGGGTTGCCGACCTTCCCGCCGGCTGGACCGACGTCCAGGAAGCCGGGACCTATCGCCTCGAGCGCCGCGCCGACGATGCCTTGTTCGGCTATGCGGTCGGACCGCATTCGTGGAAGCGATACCTGCACCCGGCCCAACTCTCCTTGTGGCGCGCGGAGCGGGTCGGCGGCGAGATGAAGCTCGCCGATCCGGAGCCCGAGCCCGCCAGGTTCGCGTTCATCGGCGTGCGCTCCTGCGACCTCCACGCCATCCGCATCCAGGATCGCGTGCTGACCGGCGGGCCCTTTGTCGACCCGCACTACCGGGATCGTCGCCGCGGCGCCTTCATCGTGGCGGTCAATTGCAGCGAGGCCGGCGGCACCTGCTTCTGCGTCTCGATGGGAACGGGACCGCGCGCCGACCAAGGCTTCGATCTGGCGCTGACCGAGATCGGGGCGGATCGTTTCGTCGTTGCGACCGGGTCGGAGGAGGGCGGTCGGCTTCTGGCGCGCCTGCCCGGCCGGCCCGCAAGCCCGGCCGATATCGAAGGGGCCGATGCCGTGGTTGCGCGGACGGCAGCCAGCATGGGCCGGGAAATGCAGACCGACGGCCTGCCCGCGCTGCTCCTCGGCAATCTCGATCATCCGCGCTGGGAGGAGGTGGCCGGACGCTGCCTCACCTGCGGCAACTGCACCATGGTCTGCCCGACCTGTTTCTGCACCTCGGTCGAGGATTCGAGCGACCTCTCGGGCCTCGCGGCCGAGCGCACCCGGCGCTGGGATTCCTGCTTCACGATGGACTTCTCCTACATCCACGGCGGCAGCGTCCGGGCCTCGCCGAAATCGCGCTACCGCCAGTGGATGACCCACAAGCTCGCGACCTGGTGGGAACAGTTCGACTCCTCCGGCTGCGTCGGCTGCGGGCGCTGCATCACTTGGTGTCCGGTCGGCATCGACATCACCGAGGAGGCCCGCGCCATCCGCCAACATCCGCAACCCGAGCAGCGGGAGGCCGCATGATCGAGGGGATGCTAGCCGTCGTCCGCCAGCACCCGTTCTTTGCCGGCCTCGACGAGCCGACGCTGGAACTGGTTTCCGGCTGTTGCCGGAATGTGCGCTTCGACGCCGGACAATATCTCTTCCGGGAGAGCGACCCGGCCGACGAATTCTTTCTCATCCGCCAGGGCCGCGTTGCCCTCGAGACGGCCGCGCCCGGCCGTGGCGCGATCACCTTCCAGACGGTGTCCGAGGGGGAGGTCGTCGGCCTGTCCTGGCTGATCCCGCCCTACCGCTGGTCCTACGATGCCCGCGCCATCGAGCTTGTCCGCGCCATCGGCATCGATGCCAGGTGCCTGCGCGGCAAGTGCGATACCGATCCCGCCTTCGGTTACGCGATGATGCTGCGTTTCGTGCCCGTTCTGGTTCAGCGGCTCCAGGCATCCCGGCTCCAGGTCCTCGATGTCTACGGCACGCCTCGCTGAGCCGTCGCGCCCCGCGCCCGTCGCCGACCCGATGCGGCCGGTCTTCGGCCGTATCGCCGAGAACCGGCGCGAGGGCGCCGATATCTGGACGCTGGCGCTGGAGCCGGAGGGAGGTTTCGTCTTCGCCCCCGGCCAGTTCAACATGCTTTACGCCTTCGGCGTCGGCGAGGCCGCTATCTCGATCAGCGGCGATCCCGCCGAGCCCGCCCGCCTCGTTCATACCATCCGTTCCGTCGGCGCGGTCTCCGAGGCGCTTACCCGGCTGGAGGCCGGCGACCGCGTCGGCATCCGCGGTCCCTACGGACGGGGCTGGCCGGTGGAGGCGGCATCGGGACAGGACGTCGTGATCATCGCCGGCGGGCTCGGTCTCGCGCCGCTTCGGCCCGCGATCTACAGCGTGCTTGGCAATCGCTCCTCCTTCGGCCGCGTCGCCATCCTCTACGGGACCCGCAGTCCGGCCGACATCCTGTTCGAGTCCGAGCTTCGCGACTGGCGCACCCGCCTCGACGTCGAGGTCGAAGTGACCGTCGATCACGCCGCCGCGGACTGGCACGGCAATGTCGGCGTGGCGACGACGCTCATTCCCCGCATTGCCTTCGATCCGGCAAAGTCGCTCGCCATGGTCTGCGGCCCGGAAATCATGATGCGTTTCGCCGTCGCCGGGCTGAAGGAAGCCGGCATGCCGGACACGGCGATTTACCTGTCGATGGAGCGCAACATGAAATGCGCCGTCGGCCATTGCGGCCATTGCCAGTTCGGCGGCGCCTTCGTCTGCAAGGACGGGCCGGTCTTCGGCTACGACCGCCTCCGGCAGATCCTTGCGCTGAGGGAGATCTGACATGGCAGATGCGGCTCCCCGACCCAAGCTCGCCGTCTGGAAGTTCTCCTCCTGCGACGGCTGCCAGCTTTCGCTGCTCGATTGCGAGGACGAACTCCTCGCCGTCGCCGGGGCGGTCGAGATCGCCTATTTCCTCGAAGCGACCCGCGCCGAAATCCCCGGGCCCTACGACCTCTCCATCGTCGAGGGATCGGTGACCACGGCCCATGACGCCGAGCGCATCCAGGAAATCCGGCGGCAGTCGAAGACGCTCATCACCATCGGCGCCTGCGCGACCGCCGGTGGCATCCAGGCGCTCCGCAATTTCGCCGATGTGAAGGAGTTCATCTCGGCGGTTTATGCGCGGCCGGACTATATCGAGACCCTCGCCACCTCGACGCCGATCTCCGCCCATGTCCGCGTCGATTTCGAGCTGCGCGGCTGCCCGATCAACAAGTACCAGCTGCTGGAAGTCATCGGCGCCTTCCTCGCCCGTCGCAAGCCGGTGACGCCCGCGCACAGCGTCTGCATCGAGTGCAAGCTGAAGCAGAACGTCTGCGTCATGGTCGCCCACGGCACGCCGTGCCTCGGTCCGGTGACCCATGCCGGCTGCGGCGCGCTTTGTCCGAGCTACGACCGCGGCTGCTACGGCTGCTTCGGCCCGAAGGAGACGCCCAACCCGCCCTCGCTCAGCACCTGGCTGGCGCGCCTCGGCATGGACGAGCGCGCACTTCACCGCGTCTATCGCACGTTCAACGCGGCGGAGCCGGCCTTCCGCGAGGAGGCGGAACGCCATGGTCCGTAAGGTCATCAAGGTCGACAATCTCGCCCGCGTCGAAGGGGAGGGGGCGCTCACCGTCACCATCCGCGACGGCGAAGTGAAGAGCGCGGAACTCCGCATTTTCGAGCCGCCGCGCTTCTTCGAGGCGTTCCTGCGCGGCCGGGCGTTCGGCGAAGCCCCCGATATCACCGCCCGCATCTGCGGCATCTGCCCGGTCGCCTACCAGATGAGCTCGGTGCATGCGATCGAGCGCGCGCTCGGCGTCGAGGTCGGCGGAGAGCTGCGCGAGCTTCGCCGGCTGCTCTATTGCGGCGAATGGATCGAGAGCCACACGCTCCACATCTACATGCTGCACGCGCCCGATTTCCTCGGCTACGAGAGCGCCATCGCCATGGCGCGCGATCACGCCGCCATCGTCCAGCGCGGCCTCGCCCTGAAGAAGGTCGGCAACGAGCTGATGTCGCTCCTTGGCGGCCGCGAGATTCATCCGATCAACGTCCGCGTGGGCGGCTTCTACAAGGTCCCCGACCGGGCCCGGCTGCGCGAGATGATCGAGCCGCTGAAGCGCGCCCGCGACATGGCGCTGGAGACGGTGAAGTGGGTGGCCGGATTCGACTTTCCGGACCGGTCGCGGGACTACGAATTCGTGTCCCTCCGCCACCCCGAAGAATATCCGCTCAATGCCGGGCAGATCGTATCGAGCCGCGGCCTCGCCATCGATGCCGCCGATTACGAGACGCATTTCGAGGAAGTCCACGTCCCGCATTCGACCGCGCTGCAGGCGCGCATCCGCGGCCGCGGCACCTACCTTCTCGGGCCGATGGCCCGCTACAGCCTAAACTTCGACCGCCTGCCCGCGGTCGCCCGGGACGCGGCGCTCGCAGCCGGCCTCGGCCGGACATGCATCAACCCCTATCGGAGCATCGTCGTCCGCGCGGTCGAGGTGGTCTTCGCCTGCGAGGAAGCGCTGCGCATCATCGAAGGATACGAACGGCCCGACGCGCCCGCCGTGCCGGTTGCGCCGCGCGCCGGGGTCGGCTGGGCCGCGACCGAGGCGCCGCGCGGGATGCTCTGGCACCGCTACCGCCTGGACGAGGACGGCACCATCCTCGAATCGCGCATCGTTCCGCCGACTTCGCAGAACCAGGCGAGCATCGAGGAAGACCTGACCCTCTACCTCAAGGACTGGGTCAATCTCCCCGACGACATGCTGCGGCACCGTTGCGAGCAGACGGTGCGCAACTACGATCCGTGCATCTCCTGCGCCACGCATTTCCTCGATCTGCGCATCGACCGGGGCTGATGGCATGGCCGCGACAATCGTCATCGGCGTAGGCAGCCGCAGCCAGGGTGACGATGCCGTCGGCCTCGAAGTCGCGCGCCGGCTTGGCGGCCGCGTTCCCGCCGAGATCGCCGTCGTCGAGCAGGACGGCGACGGCGGCGGCATTTTCGAGGCGCTGGCCGGCGCCGGCGCCGCCGTGATCGTCGACGCCGCGCTCTCCGGCGCGCCACCCGGTTCGATCAACCGCTGGGACGCCGCGGCGCGCCCGCTTCCCGCCGGCATGCTCCGCGTCTCCACCCATGCCTTCGGCCTGGCCGAGGCGGTCGAACTCGCCCGGGCGCTCGGATCGCTGCCCGCCCGCTGCACGGTCCTTGCGGTCGAGGCCGGGCGCTTCGGCATCGGCGAGGCGATGTCCCCTGCGGTCGCGGCGGCGATCGAGCCCGCCGTCCAAGCGGTGCTCGCCGAACTCGCGCTGATCCGGGAGCCGGCCGATGCATGAGCACGCGATGATCGCCGGCCTGATCCGCCGCGTCACGGAAATCGCCGCGGCGGAGAAAGCGCAAAAGGTCACCCGCATCTCGGTCTGGCTCGGCGCGCTCAGCCACATGTCGCCCGGCCATTTCGCCGAGCATTTCACCGAGGAGGCGGCCGGATCGATCGCCGCCGGCGCGGAACTCGACTGCATCGCCTCGGATGATCCGGGCGACCCGCGCGCGCTCGACGTGGTGGTGACCGCGGTCGAGGTCGAGACATGACGGCGCGCGGTCTCCCTTCCGGCGAGGTTGTGGCGCGGGAACGCATCCGCCTGACCGTTCGCGGCACCGTCCAGGGCGTCGGCTTCCGCCCGTTCGTCTATCGCGAGGCGACCGCCCGCGATCTCGCCGGCTGGGTCGCAAATTCCGGCGGCGGCGTCACGCTGGAGGCCGAGGGCCCGCCCGCCGCGGTTGCCGGCCTCGAGGCGCGCCTGCGCGTTGCGCCTCCTGCCAATGCGCGCGTCGAGGAGATAGTAGCCGAGCACATCGCGCCGACCGGCGACACGCGCTTCGCGGTCGTGCCGAGTCTGACGGACGCCGGCGGCGCTGCCGGCCTCGTCCCCGACCTCGCCACCTGCGAGCAATGCCTCCGCGAACTCCACGAGCCTTCGGACCGCCGTTTCCGCTATCCGTTCATCAACTGCACGCAATGCGGCCCGCGCTACACGATCGTCGAAGCCTTGCCCTACGACCGCGCGCGCACGTCGATGCGCCGCTTCACGATGTGCCCGGCCTGCCGCTCCGAATACGAGGACCCGGCGGACCGGCGCTTTCATGCCGAGCCGAATGCCTGTCCGCTCTGCGGGCCGCGGCTCGGCCTGCTCCGTCGCGACGGTTCGGAAATCGCCGTGGGCGAAGAGGCAATGATCGAGGCCGCCGCGGCCATCCGCAGCGGCGGGGTCGTGGCCGTGAAGGGGCTCGGCGGGTTTCACCTCATCGCCGATGCGCGCAATGCGGATGCGATCGGCGCGTTGCGGCGGCGGAAGCACCGGGCGGACAAGCCCTTCGCGGTGATGTTCCCGTCACTGGCGGCGCTCGCCGCCGCCTGTCGGCCGACCCGCGGGGAAACGGCGCTGGTTGCATCGGCCGAGCGTCCGATCGTTCTCGTGCGCCGGCGGGAAGGTGCGGCGATCGCCGAGGCGGTCGCGCCCGGAAATCCGTGGCTTGGCGCGATGCTGCCCTATACGCCGCTCCACCACTTGCTCCTCGCCGACCTCGGCTTTCCCGTGGTTGCGACGAGCGGCAACCGCTCCGGCGAGCCGATCGCGATCGGCAACGCCGAGGCCGTCGCCCGGCTCGCCGATATCGCCGACCTGTTCCTCGTCCATGACCGGGAGATCGTGCGGCCCGTCGACGATTCGGTCCTGCGGATTGCGGCCGGACGGCCGCTGATGCTCCGCCGCGCGCGCGGCTATGCCCCGCTGCCGCCGCTGAAAGGCGCGTTCGCGGACGGTATTCTTGCGCTCGGCGCGCAGCAGAAGAGCACCATCGCCTTATCCGCCGCCGGCAGACTCGGCCTCTCGCAGCACCTCGGCGACCTCGATGGCGCGGAGGCGCAGGACGCTTTCGATCGTGCGCTCGACGACATCGTGAAGCTGGCGCGCGTCGCTCCGAAGGTGGTCGCCTGCGACCCGCACCCCGGCTACTACTCCTCCGCGGTTGCCGAGCGCCTCCGCCTGCCGGCGATACCGGTCCAGCATCACCTCGCCCATGTCGCCGCATGCATGGCGGAGAACGAGCTTCACGGCAACGTCCTTGGCGTCGCCTTCGACGGTACCGGCCTCGGGAGCGACGGAACGATCTGGGGCGGAGAGTTTCTCGCCGTCGGCGAAGCGGGTTGGCGCCGTGCCGGACACCTCTGGCCCTTCCGACTGCCCGGCGGCGAGGCCGCAGTGCGCGAGCCCCGGCGGACGGCGCTCGCCCTTCTCTTCGAGGCCTTCGGCCCGTCGGGCCTCGCGATGGCCGACCTTCCGCCGGTCGCGGCATTCCCGGAGCGGGAGCGAGCCGGACTGGCGACGATGATCGCCCGCGGGATTAACGCCCCGGTAACCACCAGCGCGGGTCGTCTTTTCGACGGCGTCGCCGCGCTCCTCGGCCTCCACCAGATCGCGACCTACGAGGGGCAGGCCGCGATGGAGCTGGAATGGGCTGCGGAGGCCGCCGCCCGTCCCGATCCCGCCTATTCCTTTGCTATCGCGGACGGCGACGGCGTTGCGGTTCTCGACTGGCGCCCCGCGCTGCGTCAGATCCTCTCCGACCTCCGGTCAGGCATTGGCGCCGGCGACATCGCGGCGCGGTTCCACGCCGGCCTCGCCGTAGGAATCGTCGATATCGCTCGCCGGATCGGCATGTCGGACGTCGTCCTCACGGGCGGCTGCTTCCAGAACGCGGTTCTCGGCGAGGCGGTGATCGCGGGGCTGCGCGCCGCCGGGATGACGCCGCATTGGCACCGCATGGTTCCGCCCAACGACGGCGGCATTGCGCTCGGCCAGGCCTGGTGGGCGGCGCGGCTTGTCGAGCGGGGAGAGCACCATGTGCCTGGCCGTACCGGGTAAGGTCCTGTCGATTTCCGGCGACGACCCGGTCATGCGGGTCGCGCGCGTCGATTTCGGCGGTATCGTCAAGGAGATCAGCCTCGCCTACGCGCCCGAGGCCGGTATCGGCGCCTATGTGCTCGTCCATGTCGGCTTCGCGATCGCCGTCCTCGACGAGGTCGAGGCCGGGCGCGTCTTCGAGCATTTGCGGGAAATCGCCGATATCGAGGAGGAGCTGGCTGCCGGCTCGGCCCGCGCATGAAATTCCGCGACGAATACCGCGACCCGGAAGCCGCCCAGCGCCTGGCTGCGGCGATCGCCCGCATCACGACGCGGCCCTGGACCCTGATGGAGGTCTGCGGCGGGCAGACCCACGCCATCGTCCGCTACGGCATCGACGAACTCCTCCCGCCCGCCATCACGCTCGTCCACGGGCCGGGCTGCCCGGTTTGCGTGACCCCGGTCGACTATGTCGACAAGGCCATCGAGATTGCGCTCAGGCCCGGGACCGTTCTCTGCTCCTACGGCGACATGCTTCGCGTGCCGGGCTCGGACTGCGACCTGCTTGCCGCCAAGGCGCGCGGCGCCGACGTGCGCATCGTCTACTCGCCGCTCGACGCGCTCGCCGTCGCCCGCGCCAGCCCCGGCCGCGAGGTCGTCTTCTTTGCGGTCGGCTTCGAGACGACCGCGCCGGCCAACGCCATGGCCGTCTTCCAGGCGAGCCGCGAGGGTCTCCGCAATTTCTCCATGCTTGCCTCGCACGTGCTGGTGCCGCCGGCGATGCGCTCGATCCTTGCCTCGCCCGGCAACCGGATCGACGGCTTCCTCGCCGCCGGTCACGTCTGCACGATCATGGGCTACGAGGAATACGAGCCGCTCGCCGCCGAGTTCAGGGTGCCGATCGTCGTCACCGGTTTCGAGCCGCTCGATATCCTGGAAGGCGTTTACCTCGCCGTCCGCCAGCTCGAAGAGGGGCGCGCCGCCGTCGAGAACCAGTATGCGCGTTCGGTGCGCCGGGCGGGAAACGCGCCCGCGCAGGAGATCATGCGCGAGGTTTACCGCGTGGTGCGGCGGCGCTGGCGCGGCATCGGCGAGATCGAGGAAAGCGGCCTTGCGATTGCGCCGGCCTACCGCGACTACGACGCCGAGGTCCGCTTCGGTGCCGTAGCGGCCCGTGAGGAAGCGCCAGGCGAGTGCATCAGCGGGCTGGTGCTGAGCGGCGAGCGGAAGCCGAGTTCCTGTGCCGCCTTCGGCACCCGCTGCACGCCGGAGCATCCGCTCGGCGTGACCATGGTTTCCTCGGAGGGTGCCTGCGCCGCCTACTACCGCTACCGGCGGACGCCGCTCCCCGCCGCGGCGGAGTGAGCGATGGCCGACGACAGCTTCGCGCTCTCCTGTCCGGCGCCGGCGCTCGCCGAGGAGCGCATCCAGCTCGCCCACGGCAGCGGCGGTCGCGCGACCGAGCGCCTGCTCGATGCCGTCTTTCGCCCGGCCTTCGCCAACCCGGCGCTTGACCGCCGCCACGACGGCGCCCGCCTCGCCATTGACGGCCCGCTTGCCTTCTCGACCGATTCCTATGTCGTCCGGCCGCTTGTCTTTCCGGGCGGCGACATCGGCAGCCTCGCCGTCAACGGCACGGTCAACGACCTCGCGATGTGCGGCGCCCGCGCGGAATATCTCAGCGCCGGCTTCATCCTCGAAGAGGGGCTCGACATCGCGACGCTCCGCGCCGTCGTGGACTCCATGCGCGCCGCCGCCGCGGCCGCCGGTGCCGCCATCATCGCCGGCGACCTGAAGGTCGTCGACCACGGCAAGGCGGACGGCATGTTCATCAACACCAGCGGGATCGGCCGGATCGTCGCCCGCGGGGTCATCGAGCCGCAGGCAATCCGGCCGGGCGACGCCGTGATCGTCAGCGGCGATATCGGCCGCCACGGCATCGCGATCATGGCGACGCGCGAGGGCCTCGGCTTCGAATCGGCGATCGTGAGCGACTGCGCCTCGGTCGCCGGACCGGCGCTGGCGCTCTGCGAATCGGGTCTCGCGGTCCACTGCCTTCGCGATCTCACCCGCGGCGGCCTTGCCGGCGCGCTCTGTGAGATCGCCGAGACCGCAGGGCTGGCGGTGGAGATCGACGAGGCGCTGGTTCCGGTGCGCGACGACGTGCGCGCCGCCTGCGAACTGCTCGGGCTCGACCCGCTGCACGTCGCCAATGAGGGCCGCTTCGTCATCTTCGTGCCGGCTGCCGAAGCGGCAGCGGCAGTCGAAACCTGCCGCCGGTTCCCGGTCGCCGTCGGCGCCCGGATCGTCGGCGCCGTCGCCGCGGCGCCGGCCGGACGGGTCACCGCGCGGAGCGCCATCGGCGTCCGCCGGGTGGTCGACATGCTCTCCGGCGACCAGCTGCCGCGGATCTGCTGACCCTCCGGCAGGCTTGATCCGCGTCAAAGCGGGCTGCCCGCCATCGGTCCACTGTCCCCTTAGTGGCGGGCTCCGAGGTCCGCGATTTTAGGGTCAGCGGGAGATGGTCGTGGAAAACAAGCGCAGCGTCATTTGGTTTGAAGATGTCCGCCGCGGCGATGTCGCGGTGGTCGGCGGCAAGAACTCCTCGCTCGGCGAGATGGTGAGCGCGCTCTCCGCGGAAGGCGTGCAGATCCCGCCCGGTTTCGCCACGACCGCCGATGCCTATTGGCGTTTCGTCGACGAGAACATGCTCCGCTCCCGGGTCACCGCGATGCTGGCCGATTACGAGACCCGCCGCCTGACCCTCGCCGAGGTCGGCCACGCCATCCGCACCGCCTTCCTTCGCGGCGAATGGCCGGAGGATATCGCCAGCGAAATCCGCCTTGCCTATCGCGAACTATCCCGTCGCGCCGGCAAGACCACGCTCGACGTGGCCGTGCGCTCGAGCGCCACGGCGGAGGACCTGCCCGAGGCGAGCTTTGCCGGCCAGCAGGAAACCTTCCTCAACATCAGCGGCGAGAGCGATCTCCTTGACGCCTGCCGCCGCTGCTATGCCTCGCTCTTCACCGACCGGGCGATCGCCTACCGCAAGGCGCAGGACTTCGATCACATGAAGGTGGCGCTCTCGATCGGCGTCCAGCAAATGGTCCGTTCCGACCTCGGCGGCTCCGGCGTCATGTTCTCGATCGACACCGAAACCGGCTTCGACAAGGTGGTCCTGATCAACGCCGCCTGGGGCCTCGGCGAGAACGTCGTGCAGGGCGCCGTCGACCCCGACGAGTACCAGGTCTACAAGCCCCTCCTCGACAAGCCCGGCCTGTCGCCGATCACCGAGAAGAAGCTCGGTCAGAAGGCGATCAAGATGATCTACGCGGTCGGCGAGAAGCCGGTCCAGAACATCGGCACATCCAAGGTCGAGCGCGCCTCCTTCGTCCTCAACGACGAGGAAATCCTGCAGCTCGCCCGCTGGGCCGTGGTCATCGAGCGGCACTACGGCCGGCCGATGGACATGGAATGGGCGAAGGACGGCCAGACCGGCCGCATCTACATCGTTCAGGCGCGGCCGGAGACCGTCCAGTCGCGCCGCGATGCCGGCGTCTTCCGGTCCTACCGCATCAGCAAGAAGGGCAAGCGCCTCGTGGCCGGCCTCAGCATCGGCGATGCGATCGTCACCGGCCGCGTCTGCGTCATCGAGAATCCGAGCCAGATCGCCAATTTCGTCGACGGTTCGGTGCTGGTCACCGAGATGACCGATCCCGACTGGGTTCCGATCATGAAGCGCGCCGCGGCCATCGTCACCGATCACGGCGGGCGCACTTCCCATGCGGCGATCGTCAGCCGCGAACTCGGCCTGCCTGCCGTCGTCGGCACCGGCAATGCCACGGCGCTTCTCGCCAACGGTCAGGAAGTGACCGTCTCCTGCGCCGAGGGTGACGAGGGCTTCATCTATGAAGGCGCCGCCGAGTTCGTCGTTAAGACACTCGATGTCGGCCATCTTCCGGATACCAAGACCAAGATCATGCTGAACCTCGGCAATCCGGCCGCCGCCAACCGCTGGTGGCGGATTCCGGCCGACGGGGTCGGGCTGGCGCGCATGGAGTTCGTGGTCAGCAACCACATCAAGATCCATCCCATGGCGCTCGTCCGCTACGATCAGCTGAAGAACGAGAAGACCCGCGACGAGATTGACCGGCTGACGCTCGGCTACAGCGACCGCACCGAGTATTTCGTCGATCGTCTGTCGCGCGGCCTGGCGCGGATTGCCGCGGCGCTCTACCCGAATCCGGTCATCGTGCGGATGAGCGACTTCAAGACCAACGAGTATGCCGGCCTCATCGGCGGCACCGAATTCGAGCCGGCGGAAGAAAATCCGATGATCGGGTTCCGCGGCGCGTCCCGCTACTACTCGCCGCGCTACCGGGAGGGCTTTGCCCTCGAATGCAAGGCGATCAAGCGGCTCCGCGAGACGCTCGGCTTCACCAACGTGATCATGATGATCCCGTTCTGCCGGTCGACCGCCGAGGCCGACCGCGTCCTCGAGGCCATGGCGACGAACGGCCTCAAGCGGGGCGAGAACGGTCTGCAGGTCTATGTCATGTGCGAGATTCCCTCGAACGTGATCCTGGCGAAGAGCTTCGCCAAGCGCTTCGATGGCTTCTCGATCGGTTCGAACGACCTCACGCAGCTCACCCTCGGCGTCGACCGCGATTCCGCGGAACTGGCGGGCCTCTTCGACGAGGAGGATGCCGCGGTCGAATGGATGATCGAGAGCGTGATCACCGCCGCCCACCTGAGCGGCGCCAAGATCGGGCTCTGCGGCCAGGCGCCGAGCGATCACCCGGACTTCGCCCGCTTCCTCGTCCGCTGCGGCATCGACTCGATCTCCGTCAGTCCGGACAGCTTCATCGCGGTGAAGGAAAAGGTCGCGGAAGCGGAACGCGAGATGGCCGAAGGCATCCGGCGCGCGAAGGTCGGCTAGGGCTTCTCTCCGGCGGCGGCTCAGCGCAGGTTCAGCGCAACGTGCCTGAAGCCCGCCGCCGTCCGCCCGCCGATTGCGAAGCCGAGCTCTGACGCCATTTGCAGGATCGCCTGGTTGTCGCCGGGGACGTCGCTCCACACTGTCCTGATGCCGCGTTTGCGGGCATAGGCCAGGAGATCGGTCATCAGGTGGCGGCCGAGGCCTCGGCCGCGCGCATCGCCGGCCACGATGCAGGCGAACTCGGCGGTTTCGTTGTCGGGATCCGACGCCAGGCGGGCGAGTCCGTCGATGCCGCTCCGGCCGAAGGGTATCGCGACCAGCGTCATTTCCCGTCCGTAATCGATCTGGGTGACCCGCGACGTCATGGCGTGCGGGATTTCGTCGGCCGATCCGAAGATCCTGAGGCGGGTATCCTCCGGCAGACGGTTGCGCAGCATGGCCGACAATGCCGTCTCGTCTTCCGGCCGGATGGCCCGGATGACGAACCGGTCCTTGCCGAGGACGAGGTCGTGCTGCAGTTCCTGCGGATAGGCGCGGATCGCGAGGCGCTCCCCGGGGACGCCGTCGGCGTGGAGGACGATCCTGGCGTCGAGGGCGAGCGCGCCCTTGTCGTCGACCAGAAGCGGGTTGACGTCGAGCTCGGCGATCTCGGAAAAGTCGACGACCAGCTGCGACAGGCCGAGAAGCGCGCGCACCACCGCGTCGATATCGGCCGGCGGCCGCTCGCGATAGCCCTTGAGGAGCCGCGCAATCCGCGTCGCGCTGATCATCTCGCGGGCGAGGACGGTGTTGAGCGGCGGCAGGCCGATGGCGCGGTCGCCGATCACCTCGGCGGCGGTCCCGCCCTGCCCGAACAGCAGGATCGGGCCGAACGTGCGGTCATGGGCGACGCCGAGGAGGAGTTCGTGCGCCTGGCTGCGGCGCACCATCTGTTCGACCACGAACCCGTCGATCCGCGCCTCCGGCGCCGCCGCTTGCACCGTGGCGAGCATGTCGGCTGCGGCCCGCTCGACTGCCGCCGGCGTGTCGAGGTCGAGGCGCACTCCGCCAACGTCTGACTTGTGTGTAATATCGGGCGAGAGGATCTTGAGGACGACCGGGCCGCCGATCTCGGCCGCGGCCCGGGCCGCCTCCGCCGGGGTGGCCACCGAGCGCGTCGCGGTGACCGGAATGCCGTAGGCGGCAAGCACGGTCTTGGCTTCAGGTTCGCTGAGCATCGTCCGGCCGGAAGCCCGCGCCCGGTCGAGCAGCCCGCGCACCTTGCCGGCATCGACCGCGGCGAGCTTGAGTTCGTTCGGCGGCGTCTCGAACAGCAATTCCTGGTTCCGCCGGTAGCGGACGAGATGCATGAAGGCCCGCACCGCCTCGTCCGGCGTGTCGTAGGCGGGGATGCGGTTGGCCGAGAACAGCGTCCGCGCGCCGGCCGCCGATTCCTCGCCGAGCCAGCAGGTCAGGATCGGGACCTTGTTGCCCTGGCCCAGCGTCGCCACTACCGCCTCCGCGGCATCGATGCTGGCGGCGACGGCCGTCGGGCAGTTCATGACGAGGATCGCGTCGAGGCCGGGATCGGAAATCAGCGTCGCCATCGCCGCGCCATAGCGTTCGCGGGAAGCGTCCCCGAGGATGTCGACCGGATTGGCGCGCGACCAGGCCGGCGGCAGGAGCTTGTCGAGCGCGGCGATCGTCTCCGGGGAGAGGGCGGCGAGCCTGCCGCCCCCCTCTTCGAGCGCGTCGGTGGCAAGCACGCCGACCCCGCCGCCGTTGGTCAGGATGGCAAGGCGATCGTCGCGGACGTTCATGCCTGAGGCGAGCGTCGTCACCGCCTCGAACAGTTCCCGCAGCTCGTGGACGCGCAGCATTCCGGCGCGGCGGAAGGCGGCGTCATAGACGTAGTCGGCGCCGGCCAGCGCGCCGGTATGCGACAGCGCGGCCTTGGCGCCTGCGGTGCTCCTGCCCGATTTGATCACGATCACCGGCTTGGCGCGCGCCGCCGCCCGCGCCGCCGACATGAACTTCCGGGCATGCGTCACATTCTCGATGTAGAGAAGGATCGCGTGCGTCGCCTGGTCGACCGCCAGATAGTCGAGCAGGTCGCCGAAGTCGACGTCGATCATGTCGCCGACGGAAATGACGTGCGAGAAGCCGATCCCGCGCGGCGCCGCCCAGTCGAGCACCGTGGTCGCGATCGCCCCGGATTGGGTGACGAAAGCGATATCGCCCGCCCGCGGTGTCAGCTGCGCGAAGCTCGCATTGATCCCGGCGCCCGGCGAGATGAAGCCGAGGCAATTGGGGCCGATGATGCGCAGAAGGTGCGGCCGCGCAGCCGCCAGCGCCGCCCGGCGCAGCTCCTCCCCTTCGCTGCGGTCGCCCTCGCCGAAGCCGGCAGTGACGACGACTGCGGCGCGGCATCCCTTCCGGCCGAGCTGATCGATGATCCCGGGCACCGTCGCCGGCGGCGTTGCCACCACGGCAAGGTCGGGCGGAAGCGGCAGATCATCGGGGGTGCGGTAATTGACCGTCGAGCGAATCGCCTGCTCGTGCGGGTTGACCGGCAGGATCGGGCCGGCGAACCCGGCTCCGAACAGGTTCCGCGCCAGGACCGAACCCACCGAACCGGGCTGATTGCTGGCTCCGATCAGCGCGATCGCCTTGGGCGCGAACAGCGCATCGAGATTGCGGACCGTCATGATCCAGTTCTCATACCGGATGGTTACGACAATTCGGTTGACGCGAAGTATCCGGGCCTGAATACGGCCGGAAACGGCGGACGGCCTAGTTTGGCGGCATTCCGATGGCGTTCCGGATCGCCTCGCCGAGCGAATTGCGCAGGAGCGGCTTTTCGACGATGCGCACACCCTGGATCTGCGCCCGGCGGACGAGGAACGGCTTCGGGTTGGTCGTGATCAGGATGGCCGGCTGATGGAAGCCCTTCTGCCGGAGCTGGTCGAGGAGAGTGAGGCCGTCGCTGTCGGGCAGCCCGTAATCTATGACCAGGCAGCCGGATCGCGGGAGATCGGCGGCGCTCAGCATTTCCCTGGCATTGGCGAAGGTGCGGACCGAATAGCCGTCGACCTCGAGGGCAAATACGAGGGAATTTGCCACGGCCGGGTCGTCGTCGACGACAATGATCGGCCCGAACGGCGCGAGGGAATGGCTGGCAATCATGCCCCAATTGGACGGATTCTGGGCAGGCCGTCCTTGATCAAGCTCAATCCGGCCGCTGCGTCAGAGGCCGGCTGCGCCGCGATCGAGACCCGCCAGGAGCGCCATGCGGACCAGTTCGGGGAGGCTCCTTGCCTGCATTTTGGTCATCAGGTTGGCCCGATAAACTTCGACCGTGCGCGGACTGATGCCGAGATCGTAGGCGATCGTCTTGTTCGGGCTGCCCGCCACCAGCCCGAGGAGCACCTGCCGCTCCCGTTCCGAAAGCCGTGCCAGGCGTGCCGCGATCTCAACCCGCTGCTCTTCCTCGGCCGCCGCATTCTGGCGGGCCGCGAGCGCGGAGTTGACCGCCGCCATCAGGGCTTCGTCGTCGAAGGGCTTCTCGAGAAAATCGACGGCGCCGCGCTTCATCGCCTCGACGGCGAGCGCGACATCGCCGTGCCCGGTGATGACGATGACGGGCAGCCCGACCTGGCGCTCCGCCAGCAGCTTGAGGAGGTCCATCCCGCTCATGCCCGGCATCCGCACATCGGTGATGATGCAGCCCGATTTGGCTTCGGGCAGCCGCTCCAGAAAGCGGACCGCGGATTCGTAGACCTCGGTGGCCAGACCCGCGGCGCTCAGCAGGAACTGCAAGGCGTCGCGCGCCGCCTCGTCGTCGTCGATGATGTGAACGATATTCTCTGCCGGCACCGTTCCACTCCGCCAAGGCGGCAACCCCCTGACCGGGCGGCCGTTCGACTTACCTCTTAGCGCATTCCTTTCACTGCGGCATCCCGGCCTGAGCTTCTCGCCGGTTCGCCCGCGTTGCATGGCGGACCGGTCGAGGCCGGCGGCGCCGGCTTCCGCTATGTGGTGGCCTCTCCCTGGTCCCGCTCGGCCAGCGGCAGCGTGAAATGAAAACTCGCACCGCCGTCGGCATTGCGGTCGGCCCAGATCTCCCCGCCATGCGCTTCGATGATGGTTCGGGAAATCGAGAGGCCGACCCCCATTCCGTGGATTTTGGTGGTGACGAAAGGCCGGAACAGGTTGCTGGACACTTCCTCGCTGAGCCCGGTGCCGGTGTCGCTCACCGTGGTGGAGAGCATCGCACCGACCGGTTTCGTCGCAATCGTCAGCTCGCGCCGCTCGGAAGTCTGCATCGCCTCGATGGCATTCCGTATGAGGTTGAGGAGAACCTGCTGGATCTGGACGCGGTCGGCGAGGACAAGGTCGGCCGGGTTGAAATCGAAGCGCACGTTGACGCCCTGGTCGCGGGTGCCGACGAGCGCCAGCGCGTTCGCCTCCTCGATCAGCCGCGCCATGCTCTCGGCGCGCTTCTCGCTCTCGCCGCGGCTGACGAAGTCCCGCAGCCGGCGGATGATGTCGCCGGCGCGGAGCGCCTGTTCCCCGGCCTTGGTGACGGCCTCGCGTACCCGGACCGCCGTAGGATCGCTGTTTTCGGCCAGAAGCCGCCGCGATCCCTTCAGGTAGTTCGCGATCGCCGAAAGCGGCTGGTTGAGTTCGTGCGCGATGGCCGAAGCCATTTCACCCATCGCCGTCAGGCGCGAAATGTGCACCAGCTCCGCCTGCAATTCCTGCAACCGGGCCTGCGTCTCCTGCGGTTCGGTGAGATCGCGGATGAAGCCGGTATAGAACCGCCTCGAATCGGACCGCATCTCGCCGACCGCCAGTTCGATCGGAAACCGCGTCCCGTCCTTGCGCTCGGCCGTTACCACGCGTCCGATGCCGATGATCCGGCGTTCGCCCGTGGTTTCGTAGCGCTGGAGGTAGCCGTCATGCGCTTCGCGATAAGGGCTTGGCATCAGCATCTTGACGTTCCGCCCGATCACCTCGTCGGGACGGTAGCCGAAGAGCCGCTCCGCCGCCGCGCTGAAGAGGGTGATGAGGCCGCGGCTGTCGATGACGATCATCGCATCCGGAACGGTCGCGAGGATCGACTGGAGATGCGCCTCGCGGGTGACGATTTCGGTGGTCCTCAGCGCCTCGTTCTGCTGGCTCCGGCGAAGCCGTTCGCCGAAGAGCGCAATCCCGGCGCCGACCGCGAGGAAGACGCCGCTGTTGATGAGTTGCGGCACCGACATCCAGGAGACGTTGCGGATCAGGAGATTCGACCCGAGCAGCGACAGAGCGGTTGCCAGAAGCCCCGGTCCGAGGCCGCCGGCCGCCGATCCAGCCATCACCGCCGGCACGAAAAGGACGAGGAGCGGCTGATCGAGAAGGATCGGCTGCAGTGCGAGGCGGACGGCGAGCGTCACCGCGCAGGCGAGCACGGCGATCCCGTAGGGTCGCAGTTTCTGCCATTCCATCTGCCGCGCACCGTTCCGCCGGGCCCGACAAGGCCGGCGGATTCGCCTCCGTAGGTTCCCGTAGGGATCATATCTGAATTTCTGTGCCGCCGGACCGGCGCTACCCAAATGCCTGAGACAGGAACTGGGAGCGAATCCATGTTGGCCAGAATCGAGACTGCGAACCGCGACTACGCGAATGTTGCGAGAATTCCGGTGCCCGCGAGGTCGGTGAGCGCGCTCGCCAACGCCTTCGCCCTGATGGGCGCGCAGATGCGCTACCGGCAGAATTCCGAAATCTATGGCGAGGCGGAGCCGTGCGAGTACCTCTACGAGGTGGTAAGCGGCGCGGTTCGCACCTCCAAGCTCCTTTCCGACGGCCGCCGGCTGATCGACGCCTTCCATCTTCCGGGCGACATCTTCGGCATCGAATCGGGCGACGAGCATTCCTTCACCGCCGAAGCGGTGGCCGACGCCAAGGTCCGCATGGTCAAGCTCTCCGCGCTCCGCGGCATGGCCGAGCGCGACAGCGATCTGGCGGCGGATCTCCGCAAATGCGTCACCGCCAAGCTGAGGGCGACCCAGGACCACATGGTTCTTCTCGGCCGCAAGACCGCCGAGGAACGGGTTGCGGTCTTTCTCCTCGGCATGGCGACGATTTCCCGGACCGGCGGGCCGGTCGAACTACCGATGTCGCGGCAGGACATTGCCGACTATCTCGGCCTGACCATCGAGACCGTCTCGCGCACGCTCACCCAGCTGCGCAACCGCTCCGCGATCGAACTGCCGACGGCCCGCCGCATCACGCTTTGCGACCGAGCCGCGCTGCAGCGCCTCGACGCCTGAACCGTCGGGCATCCTCCCCCTGACGGCAAATGGGCCGGTCGATTGACCGGCCCGTTCTTTTTCCGCCACGGGCCGGTCTAGGCGACCGTCTCGAGCTTCCGCGCCGGGGCGCCGCCCTGCCGCTGGCGGGATGCCCGCGGGTCGATCGGCAGGAGCGCCGGCGCCCGGTCTTCGATCGCCTGCGCCGCATCGAGGAGCAGGTCCTCGCGGAAGCGCCGCCCGATCAGCTGGACGCCCTGTGGCAGCCCGTCGTCGCAGCCGACCGGCACCGCGCAGGAAGGCAGGCCGAGAATGTTGACCGGCACCACCATCCGCATCGCCGCCGCCACCGCCTCGACCCGGGCAATGTCGTCGCCGATCGGCCAGGCCGGCTCGCAGCAAACCGGCGAAAGAATGATCGGGTGGTCGCGGAGGAACTCCGCCCAGGCCGCACCGAGCTGGTGGATCTTGATCCAGACGCCGAGCTGCGCCGCCTGGTCGACCGGCTTGAACATGCCCTTGGCAAGCAGCGCCTCGATGAAGGCAAGCACGCCCTTGCCGGCGATCGGCTTCAGGCTCGGCCACAGAACCCCGATATCCGCCCAGATCGCGTCGACCCAGGCCTGCATCGTCTCCATGATCTGCGGCGGCTCGGCGTCGACCACGTCATAGCCCGCATCCGCCAGCCAGTCCGCTGCCCGGTCGATTCCGGCCTTGACGTGCGGGTCGATCCCGATGCCTGCCGGATTGCGCACGGCCGCGACGCGGAGCCTCCCGCCGATCGCCGGGCCGTCGAGCGGCGCCGGCACATGGCGCGGGTCGCGCGCGTCGGGCGCGCTGATAGCCTCCAGCGCCACGCGGAGGTCGGCGACGCGGCGCGCCATCGGCCCCTGCGTGTGCGTCATCTGGATGACGAGCGTCTCCGGCGGCTCGGTCACCGCGGCGTCGGGAACCCGGCCGCGCGAGGGGCGGATCGCGGTCGTGCCGCACATCTGCGAGGGCACCCTCAGCGACCCGCCGAGATCGTTGCCGAAGCCGAGCGGTGTCATGCCGGTGGCGAGCGCCACCGCTTCGCCGCCGGAGGAGCCGCCCGGCGTCCGCGTCGGGTCCCACGGGTTGACGGTCCGCCCGGCGACGCCGCTTTCCGTGTCCCAGCGGAAGGCGAAGTCGGGCAGGTTGGTGCGGGCGAGCGGGATGGCGCCGGCTTCGCGGAGCCGTGCGACGAGCGGCGCATCTTTCGCCGCGATCTGTCCCGCCATCGCGGCGACGCCCCACGTCGTCGGCGAGCCGGCCACGTCGATGTTGCTTTTCACCGTGAAGGGCACGCCGGCGAGCGGCCCGAGGCGTTTGCCGGCGGCGATCGCCCGGTCGACGGCCGCCGCCGCCGCCCGCGCCTCGTCGGCGAGCGTGGCGGTGATGGCGTTGAGGCCGGGATTCACTTCCTCGATGCGGGCAAGATGCGCGTCGACGACGTCGCCCGACAGCACCTTCCGCGACGCGATCATCCCGGCAAGCTCGACCGCGCCCTTCTGGCAGAGTTCGTTCATGGCAGTTCCTCCAATCGTGCCGGCCCGATGGCCCGCTGACGATGGGAGGATGCCGGGGGCGAAGCCTCGGCGGATCGGGAGGATTCCCTATGCCCCTGTTCTAGTGCTCGACCAGGCCGCGCTCGAGCGCGTAGAGCGCGGCTGCGGCCCGCGTCGTCACGCCGATCTTGGAATAGAGGTTCTGGATGTGGTGGTCCGCGGTCTTCGGCGCGATGTCGAGCCGCCGCGCCGCCTCCTTGGCGGTCAAGCCGGCCGCGATCAGGCGGAGCACCTCGATCTCGCGCGCCGTGAGGCCGGCCGGGCGCTCGGCCGCCTGGCGCCGCGCCGGCTGGCCGGCGACGGCGAGCACGGCCTCCACCGCGTCGGCGCAGAGCCTCCCGTCGCGCACCGCCGCCCGGAGCTTCGCCGCGGCCGCGGCATCGCCCAGCGCGGCGCGGTGCGGCCGTGCCTCCCGCGCCGTCTGGAACGCCTCCGCCGCGGCGAGGACACGGGCGGCGGGCGACAGGTCGCTGCCGCGCACGTAGCGGTGATAGCCGCTGCCGTCGAGCCGTTCGTGGTGGCGGAGCACCAGCGCGGCGACGGATCTGCCTTCGCCGCCGAGCGAGGCGAGGGCGCGCTCGCCATGATAGGGGTGGAGCCGGGCGGCGTCGGTTTCCCGCGTCGTCATCGGGCCGGCCCGCATCCAGGTCGCGACCGGCACGGCCAGTTCGCCGATGTCGTGGGTGTAGGCCGCCCAGCGCACCGCCCGGATGTCGGATGCCGGCAGGCCCATCTGCCGGCAGGCCGCGTCGGCGAGGTTCGCCACCGCCCGCGAATGCCCGAACGTGAAGGGCATGCGCATGTCGATCATGTCGGCGATGGCGAGATAGGCCTCCTCGCAGGCATCCTCGTCGAGCATTGCCGGGGGCTGCGGTTCGAGGTCGAGGATGGTCTGGTGGTCGACCGGCCGGTCCATGCCTTTCAGCAGTTCATCGGCATGGGCGAGGAACAGCTCCGCCAGTTCCGGCTCGTAGGCGCCGCCGGCGCGCTCGCCGATCATCCGCTTCATCTCGTCCAGGCCGTACGCCTCGAAGAGCGCGATCGCATCCTGTGCCAGCGTCACGATCCTGACCGCCGGCCTCACCGCATCGCCCTTGAGGCCGTGCGGCAGGCCGCGCCCGTCCCAGCGCTCGTAGAGCTGCCCGAGGTTCTCGCGGATTTCCTTCGACAGGCCGAGCCGCTCGCCGATCCGCTGCGCGACCTCGCAATGCCCGGCGAGGATCGGCACGCTGACGTTGAGCGCCTCGGCCAGGCCCTGCTGCACCGCCTTCGCCACTTCCGCCGCCGGCTGGTTGGCGAAGAGCCGGGTGAAGGCGCGCACGAACGTGTCGACCAGCTGCGAATGGTTGCCCATGTCGGTTCGGGCGAGGTCCTGGCGGAGCGCGATCTCGTCCCCGAACGCGGACGCCAGAATATGGGTGTCTGCATTGCAGCCGATGTAGCGCAGGAGCGCCTGGTGATAGACGTTCCGGCGCGTGCCGAGGTCGAGCTTGGCGATGTCGGCAATCCGCATCGCGAGGACGCAGGACCGGAGCGCGAAATCCCGCGACTGGCCGGTGGCCAGGTCGGTTGCATAGGCAAGCGCCATCAGGAAATCGGCGCGGCGGACGGCGGGGGCTGGCATTTTCGGGGATGTTTCCGCAAAGGGTCGAAGTCGGGCGGCAGCATACCCCAAGTGCAGCGCGACCACAGGGCGCGCGCCCGCGATCCCGCGCGCTTTGGTACGCCGGGTGATGACCCGCGTTCCTCCTCTCGTCGCCTTCGCCCGAAGGCGAAGGGGTGGCGGGCGCTCGAAGAGTGCCAACCGTAGTTCTAGTGGGCGCTCACCGAGCGCCCGCCAGTGGCTGCTTCCGGCCTTCCGCTTTCGCTCTCCGGGCGATGCAGCGTGCATCGCCTTTACGGTGGGCAGAACCCACAGCCGGTCGTAGTGCCGGCGGGCTACTTGCGGGCGCCGGCCGGGGCACGGGACTGCGGGTCCCGCCGGCCAGGTCACCCCAGCCGGCGCCTCAAAAGAGGCAGCCGCGGCGCCACGTCCCCCGGATCACTCCGGGCCCTGTCCCGGAGTGTCCGGGGCAGGCTCGCTCCGCAAACTGGTCGCCACCGGTTGGCGCCCCTTCCCGAGCGAGGACGGGAGCATTGTCACCGCGGTTCGGTGACCGGGGATAAGTATTTTGTTGTCCCCGGTGCGAGGTTTGGGATTTGGACCGGCGACGCATTCTCCCACGACGTCATGCCCGGTGGGCCTTTAGCCCTTGGGCTTGACCCGAGGGTTGACCCGGGCATCCACGCGAACACGCCGATGCCGAGGAAGACGTGGATGGCCGGCACGAGGCCGGCCATGACGTATGAGGGGACCGGAGTCGATGATCCTTCTTCGTCGTGATGCCCATTGGGGCAGCGATGGAGTTGCGGAAAGTCCGCGCCGCGGGATTGAGATTGGCGCTTGCGCGCCCACCACGTCATGGCCGGGCTTGTCCCGGCCATCCACGTCTTGTTAGCTCGACGGATGTGGCGCGGCGGCTTCGTCTACATCATGACCAACCGGGCGAACGGCATTCTCTATGTCGGCGTCACCAACGACCTCGCCCGTCGCGTGTTCGAGCATCGCGAAGGCCTGATCGCCGGGTTCACCAAACGCTACGGCCTGAAGCGCCTCGTCTACTACGAGCAGTTCGACAGCATCGTCGCGGCGATCGCGCGCGAGAAGGCGATGAAGCATTGGCCGCGCGCATGGAAGGTACGGCTCATCCTCGGCATGAACCCGGAATGGCGTGACCTTTACGAGACGCTGTGAGGGAAGACGTGGATGGCCGGCACAAGGCCGGCCATGACGTGCTGGGGGCGTGGTGATGTGCGAGGCCGCGGTCGGGTCGGCCCGTCGCGGCGTCCTCCTGACGCCCCACCCCACGCCGTCATGCCCGGGGCCCCGTCCCGGGCATCCACGCGAACACGCTGTTGCCGAGGAAGACGTGGATGGCCGGCACAAGGCCGGCCATGACGTGCTGGGGCGTGGCGATGTGCGAGGCCCCGGTCGGGTCGGCCCGTCGCGGCGTCCTCCTGACAGCCCCAACCCACCGCGTCATGCCCGCCCCGTCCCGGGCATTCACGCGAACACGCCGTTGCCGAGGAAGACGTGGATGGCCGGCACGAGGCCGGCCATGACGTGCTGGGGGCGTGGCGATGTGCGAGACCCCGGTCGGGTCGGCCCGTCGCGGCGTCGTCCTGACTGCCCCACCCCACCACGTCATGCCCGGGCCCCGTCCCGGGCATCCACGCGAACACGCCGTTGCCGAGGAAGACGTGGATGGCCGGCACGAGGCCGGCCATGACGTGTCGGGGGCATGGCGACATGCGCGGTCGGGTCGGGTCGGCGCGGCGTCCTCCTGACAGCCCCAACCCACGCCGTCATGCCCGGGCTTGACCCGGGCATCCACGCCAACACGCCGTTGCCGAGGAAGGTACGCCGACGACGCGCGACGCCGGGGCGATCTACTCCGCCGCGACCGCCGGCTCCGGCGCCCGCCGGATATCGCCTTCCGCCTCCGCCTCGCGCAGGATCTGCTCCGCCTCAGCGGCCTGGCGCTGGCGGTTCCACATCGAGGCGTAAAGGCCGGGGGTCGCGAGAAGCTGGTCGTGCGTGCCACGCTCGACGATGCGCCCGTCGTCCAGAACGATGATCTCGTCGGCGTTGACCACCGTCGAAAGGCGATGCGCAATGACCAGCGACGTGCGGCCGCGCGAGACGCGGTCGAGCGCCGCCTGGATTTCCCGCTCGGTGTGGATGTCGAGGGCCGACGTCGCCTCGTCGAGGATCAGGATCGGCGGCGCCTTCAAAACGGTCCGGGCAATGGCCACGCGCTGCTTCTCGCCGCCCGACAGCTTCAGCCCGCGCTCTCCGACCTCGGTGGCGTAGCCGTCGGGGAGCGCATCGACGAACTCCGCGATCTGCGCCGTCTGCGCCGCGCCGCGAATCTCCGCCTCGCTGGCGTCCGGGCGCCCGTAGCGGATGTTGTAGTCGATGCGATCGTTGAAGAGCACCGTGTCCTGCGGGACCATGCCGATGGCGGCGCGGAGCGATTCCTGCGTCACGTCGCGGATGTCCTGCCCGTCGATGGTGATGCGCCCGCCGCTCACGTCGTAGAAGCGGAAAAGCAGCCGCGAGATGGTCGATTTGCCGGCGCCGGACGGGCCGACGATGGCGACCGTCTTGCCGCCGGGCACCGTGAAGTCGACTCCCTTTAGGATTTCGCGGTTGGCTTCGTAGTGGAAGCTGACGTTCTCGAAGCGGACTTCGCCGGCGCTTACGGCGAGCGGCCTGGCGTCCGGCCGGTCGACGATTTCGGGCGGCACGTCGAGGAGGCGGAACATCGCCTCGATATCGACCAGGCCCTGCTTGATCTCGCGATAGACGAAGCCGATGAAATTGAGCGGCACCGAGAGTTGCATGAGCAGCGCGTTGATGAGGACGAAATCGCCGATCGTCTGCTCGTGCCGCATCACCGCCGCGCCCGACATCACCATGCAGATGGTCATGCCGATGGTGAAGATGACGACCTGCCCGATGTTCAGCCACGCGATCGAGGTCCAGATGCGGACCGCGGCCTGCTCGTACTTGGCCATCGAGCGGTCGTAGCGCGCCGCCTCCATCCGCTCGTTGCCGAAATATTTCACGGTCTCGAAGTTGAGGAGCGAATCGATCGCCTTGGAATGCGCGTCCTGGTCCGATTCGTTCATCGTCCGGCGAATCTTGATCCGCCAGTCGGAGACCTTCACCGTGAACCAGACATAGACGATGACGGTCACCGTGATGACCGCGAGATAGGTCCAGTCGAACTGCCAGGCGATGATCGCCGCCGCGAAGATGAACTCGAGGATGGTGGGGGCGGTGTTGAGGAGCGTGAAGCGGACGATCGCCTCGATGCCGTTGATGCCGCGCTCGATGACCCGCGACAGGCTGCCGGTGCGCCGCTGCAGGTGATAGCGGAGCGACAGTTCGTGCATGTGCACGAACGACTTGAAGGCAAGCTGGCGGACGGCGTGCTGCCCGACCTTGGCGAAAAGGGCGTCGCGGAGGTTGTTGAAGACGTTGAGGAGGATGCGGCCGACGCCGTTGGCGATGACCAGCATGATCGGCACGGTCACGACCACCATGAGGCCGAGGCCGACCGGATCCGGCGAGCCCGCCGGCGGCTTCACCAGCGCGTCCGTCGCCCATTTGTAGGTGTACGGGACGAGGACCGTAATCACCTTGGCGGCGGCCAGCACCGCCAGCGCGACGATCACGCGCCGCCGGAGATCGGCGCGGTCCTTCGGCCACATGTAGGGCCAGAGGTCGAGCAGCGTGCGCAGCGAGGAGCCGCGCTTTTCGCGCTCCTCGGGGACGGCAGCAGTGACGGTCGGAACGGACATGGGAGACGGCAAAACGGGGGGACGCCAGCCGACATAAGCCTCTTTGGAGCGAATGCAAGGCAAACCGGCCGGCCTTGCCTTGACGCGGTGCAGCATCGGGTGCCAAACAGCGCCAAATGACGGAACTCACCAGCATCTGCGTGTACTGCGGCTCGAACGCCGGCAACGATCCGGTCTTCGCCGAAGCCGCCGAGGAGCTTGGCCTCAGCATGGCGCGAGCCGGCGTGCGCCTCGTCTACGGCGGCGGCTCGGTCGGCCTCATGGGCATCGTCGCGCGTGCCGTCCTCGACAATGGCGGCAACGTCACCGGCATCATCCCGCAGTTCCTCAAGGACCGCGAGGTGATGCTGAAGGAGGTCCCCGACCTCGTCGTCACCGCCGACATGCATGAACGGAAGCGCATCATGTTCGAGAGATCGGACGCGTTCCTCGCGCTCCCCGGCGGCATCGGGACGCTCGAGGAGGTCGTCGAGATCATGACCTGGGCGCAGTTGGGCCGGCACGCCAAGCCGATCCTCATCGCCAACCTCAACGGCTTCTGGGACCCGCTGGTCGGGCTCTTCCGCCGGATGACCGAGGCCGGCTTCCTCGCCAAGACCTTCCTCGGCGACCACCCTGCCCTGCCGGTGCATTTCGTGACGAGGATCGCGGACGTGATCCCGACGATCGAGAAGGCGCTCGCCGGAAAACCGCAGGCGGCGCTGGAGACCAATGGCGCCCGGCTGATGTAGGTCTCACGGGTTAGTGTTTCCTGTGCGTCCTTCGAGGCTCGGCCGATGGCCGAGCACCTCAGGATGGCGGGGTTTGTGTTTTCTGAAGCTGCCAGCAGGCCCAATCGGCCGCGCCGTCCAGCCCGGCGTCACAACGCCGCCATCCTGAGGTGCTCGGGCGATGCCCGAGCCTCGAAGGACGCATTGCGGTCGTGGGAGCCGGCTACGCCGCCTTCGCGCCGGCTCGGAGCAGCTTGTAGATGATGGCGTCGTTCAGCGCCTCGAACGAGGCGTCGACGATGTTGGCGGAGACGCCCACCGTGAACCACGAAGCGCCGGAAGAATCGCCGCTCTCGATCAGGACGCGCGTCACCGCCTCGGTGCCGCCGTTGAGGATGCGCACCTTGTAGTCGATGAGTTCGAGATCGCGGATCGCCTCGCTGTAGACGCCGAGGTCCTTGCGGAGCGCCCGGTCGAGCGCATTGACAGGGCCGTTGCCTTCCGCCGCCGAGATCAGCTCGTCATTGCCGACCTTCACCTTGACCACGGCGAGGCTGACGGTCACCGGCTCGCCCATCGCGTTGATGCGGCGCTCGACGTTGACATCGAACTGGCGGACGGTGAAGTACGCCGGAACCGTGCCGAGGACCCGCCGCGCCAGCAGTTCGAACGAGGCGTCGGCGGCCTCGTAGGCGTAGCCGACCGACTCGCGCTGCTTCACTTCGCGGAGAAGCGCATCGAGGCGCCGGTCGCCCTTCTCGACCGCCAGGCCGAGCCGCGACAGCTCGGCGACGAGGTTGGCCTTGCCGGCCTGATCCGAGACGAGAACGTGCCGGCGGTTGCCCACCTTCTCGGGCGGGACGTGCTCGTAGGTCGCCGGGTCCTTGACGATGGCCGAGGCATGGATGCCGGCCTTGGTGGTGAAGGCGCTCGCGCCGACATAGGGCGCCTGGCGGTTCGGCGAGCGGTTGACCATCTCGTCGAAGCGGTGCGAGAGCGTGGTGAGCTCGGCCAGCCCGGCCTCGCTGACGCCGATCTCGTAGCGGTCGGCGTAGGCGGGCTTGAGCAGCAGCGTCGGGATGAGCGAGGTGAGGTTGGCGTTGCCGCAGCGCTCGCCGATGCCGTTCAGCGTACCCTGGATCTGGCGGGCGCCGGCGCGGACGGCGGCGAGCGAATTGGCGACCGCCTGCTCGGTATCGTTATGGGCGTGGATGCCGAGATGGTCGCCCGGGATGACCTTGGCGACCGCGCCCACGATGGCCTCGACCTCCTCCGGCAGGGTGCCGCCATTGGTGTCGCAGAGCACCACCCAGCGCGCGCCGGAATCGTAGGCGGCCCTGGCGCAGGCAAGCGCGTATTCCGGGTTCGCCTTGTAGCCGTCGAAGAAGTGCTCGCAATCGAGAAGCACCTCCTTGCCCGCCTGTTTCGCCGCCGCGACCGACTGGCGGATGCCGTCGAGGTTCTCCTCGCCGGTTGTCTGCAAGGCGACGCGCACCTGGTATTCGGAAGTCTTGGCGACATAGCAGATCGCATCCGACTTCGCATCGAGGAGGGCGCGGATGCCGGGATCGTTGGAGAGGCTCACCCCTGCCCGCTTGGTCATGCCGAAGGCGGTGAAGGTCGCATGCGCCGTCCGCTTTTCCCCGAAGAAGGCATCGTCGGTCGGGTTGGCGCCGGGATAGCCGCCTTCGACATAGTCGACGCCGAGGCGATCGAGCATGCCGGCAATCGCGATCTTGTCGGCGAGCGAAAAGTCGACGCCGCTCGTCTGCGCGCCGTCGCGCAGGGTCGTGTCGAACAGGTAGAGGCGTTCCTTGCTCATGGCGTCTGCCTGTTAAGGACGGGGGCGGTCAAGTCGCGGGTCATCTTGGCGGCCATTCCGCGGTGTCGTGGTCGGGGTGCTGATGATTGGACGCGGCGATCCTTGCCGTCAGTTCGGGATTGTCCTCTTCGGTCGTGGCCTCGCCGGGCAGGGCGGCGAGCGTCGCGAACCACGGCATCCGCGATTCGATCCCGTATTGATGCTGCGGCGGGATTCTCGCCGGCTCGTCGAGCGAGCCGATCGAGACGGCGATGCGCGGGCTGGTGACATAGTGGAAGGTGAGCGGCGTGCCGCAGTTCCGGCAGAAGCCGCGCTCGGTCTGGTCGGAGCTTCTGAAGATCGCCAGTTCGCCGCGCGTCAGCTCGAAGGCCGTCTGCGGAACGCCGGTGAGCGGGGCGAAGAACGAACCGAACGCCTTCTGGCACATGCGGCAGTGGCAGATGTGCGGCACGGTCGGTTGCTCGTGGAGGGCATAGCGGACGGCGCCGCACTGGCATCCGCCGGTGATCCTGACTTCAGTCATGGCGGGCTCCCTCCGGCGGCCAGACCGCCGTATCGTGGTCGGGATGCTGATGGCTGACGACGCCGCGGAGGAAATTCTCCGCCTCGGGCTCGTCGCCGGCGCCGCGGAAGGGCAGCCGCGACAGGCCATCGACGAATGGGAGGAGATCGGCCGGGTTCACCTGGATCGACGGCGCCGCCACGCGGGGGTCGTCGAAGGCGCCGATCGCCAGCTCCGTTCCGCCGTCATACTCGTAGGTGAGCGGCGTCCCGCATCTTTCGCAGAAGCCGCGACGGACGACGTTGGAGCTCTGGAAGTGGCTGGGCGCCCCGCGTGTCCACACGACGCCGTAGGCGGTCACCAGCGGACCGAAAAAAGCGCCGAAGGCCTTCTGGCACATCCGGCAATGGCAGATCGACGCGCGCCCGAGGCGCTCCGCCCGGAAGCGGACCGCGCCGCACTGGCAACCGCCGGTCAATCTGGTCGCAGACGCCATGTCGTTATTCCGGTGTGTGGCAGACGGCTTCGATATTGTGGCCCTCGGGGTCGAGGACGAACGCGCCGTAATAGTTCGGGTGATAAAGTTCGCGGATGCCGGGACCGCCATTGTCCTTGCCGCCGGCGGCGATGGCGGCCTTGAAGAAGCCGTCGACCTGCGCCCGCGTCTCGGCGCGGAAGGCCAGGTGCATATGCGGCGTCGTCTTGCCGCCGTTCGAAATCCAGAAGAACGGCCGTCCCTTCGGGCCGAGCCCGGCGACGTCGTAGTTGCCGGTGACCTTGGCCGGGAATTCCATGATGACGCCGATGCCGAGCGGCGCCAGCGCCGCCGCATAGAACTTCTTGGCCGCCGGAAAGTCGGCGAAGGACAGGCTCATGTGGTCGATTTCGATGGTCATGGCGACGGCTCCGTTCGGTTGTTGAGCTGGGGCAGGGCGAATGCGAGCAGACTTTCCATCGCGGAAAGTGCCGCCTCGGCGTCCTCCTGCGACGCGCCCTCCACTGAATAGTCTGCCTTGGACCGAAGATTCTGGACGATGGCCAGGGCGCGCCCGAGTTCGCGCGGAGCCTTTCCGGTCAGGACGAAGTCCTGCGAGAAGGCCCGCAACACGGATGCGTGCGTCTTGCCGAAATCGTCCTTTCCCGTCAGTTCAAACAGACCGCGAATGGCATAATACGTCGCGTAATAGGCGCGATTGCTGGCCGCGTTGAAATCGCCGTCGGCCCGGAGGCTGCGGGCCGAGTGGGCGGCCTGAAGCGCGCGGGCCAGGTAGGTCTCCATCACGTCACCCCGATCGTGCGGGCATCCCGCTTGGCCGCGCGCACCAGCCTCGCCCGAGGCCCGGCTGCAGTCGACCATTCGTCCTCGTGAAACAGCCAGGGCTGAATCTCGGCGCCGGTTTCCAGAAATATGTCGTAGGCCGCCTCGGTAAGGGGTTTGGTCTCGCCGCGTCCGGATACTTCGCGGCCGACAACGACCGCCACATCGATGTCGCTGTGCGGCTTGTGATCGCCCCGCGCGCGGCTGCCGAAGAGATAGAGACCGCGCAGCCGGTTGCCGTACCGCCGCTTCACGGCTTCGGCGAACAGCCCCATGGCTCGGCCCACCATCTGATCGCCGGGAGCGGCGCGCAGATCGACCGCGTGCGTTGCCAAAGCGGTCATCGCTTGACCTCCCAGGTGGTGACGAGTTCGCCGGTCGCCGGGTCCTTGGCGTCCTTCAGTGCGACGCCCATGGCATCGAGTTCGGCGCGGATGCGGTCGGCCTCGGCGAAGTTCCTGGCCTTGCGGGCGGCGGCGCGGGACAGGATGAGGCGATCAACCTCCTCCGCGGCGACCGCAAGCGACGGCGCGTGCCGCTCGCGCCACTCGGCGAGCGAGCCGCCCGCGAGCCCGAGGAAGGCCAGCGAGCCCCCCAGCGCCTTGTGGCCGGCCCGGCCGCGCAGAGCATGCAGCTCAGCGATGACCTTCGGCGTATTGAGGTCGTCGGACAGCGCTTCGACGACCGTATCGGCGGGGCGTGTCTCCGCATCGTCGGACGCGGCGTCCGTCCAGACGCTGAGGGTCTTGGCTGCCTCATCCAGCGACTTCAGCGTCCAGTTGATCGGCTGGCGGTAGTGGGTGCCGAGCATCGCCAGCCGCGCCACCTCGCCCGGCCAATCCTGCAGCACGTCGCGGATCGTGACGAAGTTGCCGAGCGACTTCGACATCTTCTCGCCCTCGACCTGCAGGAAGCCGTTGTGGAGCCAGTATCTGGCCATCACCGGCGTGCCGTGGGCGCAGCGCGATTGCGCGATCTCGTTCTCATGGTGCGGGAAAATGAGGTCGACGCCGCCGCCATGGATATCGAATGTCTCGCCGAGCAGCGCGCCGGCCATTGCCGAGCACTCGATGTGCCAGCCGGGGCGCCCCGCGCCCCATGGCGACGGCCAGGCCGGCTCGCCGGGCTTGGCCGGCTTCCAGAGCACGAAGTCCATCGCATCGCGCTTGTAGGGCGCGACCTCGACGCGGGCGCCCGCCACCATCTCGTCGAGCGTGCGGTTGGAGAGCCGGCCGTAATCGGGCATCGACGGCACGTGGAAAAGCACGTGGCCTTCCGCGACATAGGCGTTCTTCTTCTCGATCAGCCGCGCGATCAGCCGGATCATATCCTCCGGCTGGTCGGGACGGCTGATATATTCGGTCGCCCGCGGCTGGAACGTCGGGTCGAGGCAGCCGAGGGCGGCGACGTCGGAGAAGAACTGCTTCTCCGTCTTCTCGGTGACCTTCCGGATCGCCTCGTTCAGCGGCAGGCCGGGATATTCCTCCGCGGCGCGCGCGTTGATCTTGTCGTCGACGTCGGTGATGTTGCGGACATAGGTCACGCGAGACCCGTCCGCCGCCGTCCCTGGGCCGGGATAGAGGTGCTTCAGCAGGCGGAACAGCACGTCGAAGACGATGAGCGGCCGCGCATTGCCGATATGGGCGAAGTCGTAGACCGTCGGCCCGCAGACGTACATGCGCACGTTCCTCGGGTCGATCGGGACGAACTCCTCCTTCGTCCGGGTCAGCGTATTGTATAGCCGCAATGCCATCGCCAACGTTTCCCCTGCCGGCTGGCCGGGCTGTCGTCGCGTCTTTTTCGGTGGGGTAAAAAGAGGACGGCCTCAGCCAGCGCTTACGCTAGCCGGTAATAATCCCGAGAATGCAAATCGCGCGTGAACGGGAAGCCATCATGGCGGGCGGTTTGGCGGATTTCGCCGGAAAGGTCAAGCTTTTGCGGATGATGCCGGGCTTCGCGACCGCCCTCCTCGCCGCGTGGATCGTCGCTGCCGGCGGGTTGGCTCCGGCCGCCGCGGCCGTCGACAAGCCGGCCCTGGAAGCGCAGTTCCGGCGCTGGATCGAGACCGAAATCCGGCCCGAGGCGGCCAGGGCGGGCGTGTCGAAGGCCACCTTCGAGGCCGCCTTTGCCGGCGTGACGCTCGACTGGACGCTGCCCGAACTGGTCCCGCCCGGCGCGCCGCCGGCTGCGACCGAAGCGCAGGCCGAGTTCCGCAGCCCGGCCGCCTATTTCCGTGAGAGCGGCCTCGCCGCCCTCACCAAGCAGGGACGGGCGGAGCTTGCCCGATGGCAAAAGACGCTCGCCGCAATCGAGGCCCGCTTTCACGTACCGCGAAACGTGCTCGTCGCGGTCTGGGCGCGCGAGTCGAATTTCGGCACCGCGGCGCTGCCCTATCGCGCCGTGCCGGCGCTCGCTACCGGC
>Ga0070741_10003666_pt1 | contig 37384 bp, 37 predicted proteins | sample Coa_R1_4_FD_66440 | JGI IMG/M metagenome (GOLD analysis project Ga0070741, IMG submission 66440) | Surface soil microbial communities from Centralia Pennsylvania, which are recovering from an underground coalmine fire - Coalmine... | ecosystem: Environmental > Terrestrial > Soil > Unclassified ... | reverse complement strand
CACGAGCACGCCCCGGCCGCCCTGTCCGCCGAGGAAATACGCGCCTCGGCCGTAGGCAGGCACGACCAGCACGCCCTTGGCTGCTCGTAGCAGCGCGGCCACGCCGGGCTCCGTCCACATGCGCCTGACGGCACGGGTTGCATCGTTGATCTCACCTTGAGCCTGACGCTCGGCGTCCGCCATGGGGCTTCTCATGGCGGGCGCAGGCCTGCAGCCGCAGACGATCGCTGCAACGGCGGCGAGGCTCGCAAAGGCACCAGCGCCGTATCGCATGGCGGCCCCTCCTCGGGTGATGTATAGCCAATGCCAGCGGATGCCGGCGGTTCCCCGAGCTTGGACGGAGCGAGGCGACGGCGCGGCCCGCGCCTGCGTCGCCAATCGCCGACCGGGAACCATCAATCAACAGCATACCAACAACCAACCCGTTCACCTGCCGTTCATCCCTAGGTGTCGCTCGAGCATGGCACGGATCGTGCGTCTTCACGGACAAGATTGGGATAAGCGAGGGCCAATAGCGTGGAAAAATTCAGAAGCCTCGAACATCTCAAGGCGCAGATCACCGTCGTGCGCTGGCATCTCGATGCCGCGACCCTCGGCAATGGCGATAAGAAGCGGCGGCACCTCGATAGTGCGGCGCTGACCTATCAGGGTGCGCTCGAGTTGTTGGCACAACTCGCCCTTTCGGATGAAGAGCATGCGGCAGTCACGAAACAACTCGCAGATCTCAAGGAGCGTCTGCGGGCGGCTGGCCAGAGCGTGTAGCGGCGACAGCCATTCATTCTTCAGGGATGAGACCGCGATGTTGCCGATGCACCAGCGAGGCGTAGTAGCCGCCCTGCCGAACCAGTTGCGCGTGCGGTCCCATCTCGATGATCCGCCCCTCCTTGAGGACGAGGATCCGATCGGCATTCACCACCGTCGACAGGCGGTGCGCGATGATGAACGTGGTCCGTCCCCGCATGAGCACTTCCAACGCGGACTGCACCGCCTCCTCGGACTCGGCATCGAGGGCAGAGGTGGCCTCATCGAGGATGAGGATGCGCGGATCCTTGAGGAGCGCGCGGGCAATGGTGAGGCGCTGCCGCTCGCCCACCGACAGGAGGCTGCCGCGCTCGCCGACCAGGGAATCATAGCCCTCGGGGAGCCGCATGATGACTTCGTGGGCATGTGCCGCCCGGGCGGCGGTCTCGATGTCCGTGAGTGTGGCATCGGGCCGGCCATAGGCGATGTTGGCGCGCACGCTGTCGTTGAAGAGGAGCGGGTCCTGCAGCACGACGCCGATGTTGCGCCGGATCGAGCTCTGCTTGAGCGTGCGCAGGTCGTGTCCATCGAGCCGGATCGTCCCCTCGAGAGGGTCATAGAAGCGCATGAGCAGTGCCATCAGCGTCGTCTTGCCGGACCCGCTCGGGCCCACGATGGCCAGGGTCTCGCCGATGTGGGCCGTGAAGCCGACCTCACGCAGCAGCGGACGTCCGGACTGCTCGTAGTGGAAGGAGACGGACTCGAAACGTACTTCCCCACGTACTCCGATGATGTCCACGGCGTTGGGGGAGTCGCCGAGGTACTCCTGGATGCCGAGGATACGGACGATCTCCTCCAGTGAGACCGATGCCTTGCTGAGTGACTGATAGATGCCGCTCAGGCCCTGCACCGGCCCGAAGAGCGCACCCACGTAGCCGAGGAAGGCGATCACCGTGCCGACGGTAATGGCATGAGTGACGACGAGATAGCCGCCGACCGCCAGCGCGGAAAGGCGTGCTGCGGCCACCACGAAATTGCTCGCAGCACCATAACCCGTATCCGTGGCAACACCGCGGATCACGAGCGTGTTGGCTTCGGAGACATCGCGCAGGAAGCGCTTCTTCTCCGTCTCCTCCATGGTGAAGCTGCGCACGATGAGAATGCCGGAGAGCACCTCGTTGAAGCGCGAATAGATTTTCGCCCAGCGCTCGAGCAGTGAGCGCTCGCGCCGCACCTGCTCGGGCGCGGCGCGCATGGCGATGAGAGCCGGCATGGGCGCAAACACCAGCACGAGCACGGCGAGCCGGCTGTCCAGCCGGAACATGATCGTCACCGCGATGAGCAGGAAGAGGACCGAGGGCAGAATGCCGAAGAGGATCTGGGCCACTGCGCCGATGAGGCCCTGGATGCTGCGATCGAGGCGGGTCATGATGGCGCCCACGCCTTCGCTGCGCTGCATGCGCAGCGGCATGTTGTGTAGCTTGCCGACGGTGGCCTCGAGAAGCGCGTACTGCAGCCCTATGCGCGTGCGCCAGGTCAGCCAGTCGGTGACCCCTTGAGCGCTCTCGCGCGTCACCGCCAGCACCGCAAGGAAGGCGAGGCCCCTGCCGAGCGGGCCGAGCGCCGGCAGTGTCGTCAGGCCATCGAAGATGACCTTGAGTATCAGGGGCTCGGCCGCATTCGCGGCCGCGATGAGAAGCGTGAGCGTCACGATCAGCAGTACCGCGCGCCGCTCCGGCAGCGCGAAGCGGATGGCGCGATAGAAGCTGCGAAACAGCGTGACGCTATCTTCCATAGCCCGACCAGGTGATCCCCGCGCCGGGAAGCTGAGCCGTTCCCGCTCGCCGGCCGGATTCAAGCGGCGGCTGTGGCGTGGGCCCAAAAGTTGCGCTCTGCCTCTAAACCCCTGTCAGGAGGCCCTGCATGCTGTACTACGCCGTCGTTTTCCTGATCATCGCCGTCGTAGCGGGGATCCTTGGCTTCTGGGCTCTGGCCGCCACGGCTGCCTGGATTGCCAAGGTTATCTTCGTCGTGTTTCTGATTCTCGCGCTGATTTCCTTCCTACGCAGAGCATGACGAAGAGAGGATCAGTGCGGCCGCTCTCCCAATGGGGGGGACCCCGGCCGCACCTCTCCGTGCTCACCCGGCTGTCCAGGCTCGCCTCCACCCGAGGCCGTGAGCCCGAATAGCCGCTGCATGCGGCTCGCCGGCACGTCCCAGTACTCCGCCTCGTCCACCGTCACCTCGAGCAGACCGAGGTCGGGATCCTCGAGGCCGGATGGAAACCAGGGCTTCACGCGCTGGGTCCACAGCTCACGCGCCTTTTCCTCATCCCTGAGCAGCCGCACACGCCCGGAGATCGAGACGAAGGCCTGCCGCGCCACATCGGCATAGCTCAGGTTGACTTTACGGTGTTGGTCCATCTCGCCCACTTTGCGCGTGGAGAGATTGGTGAAGAACCAGAGGCGTCCCTCCTGGTCCATCTCCAGCGTCATCAGGGGGCGGCTTCGCAGTGTCCCGTCGGGCTCTTCGGTCGTGAGCATCGCGACCTCTGCGTCCGCGATGAGATCAGCCAGCCGTGCGAGCCCGGGGTCGTTTTGAGTGCGCTTTTTCATGCGAGGCGGGGGCAGCAGGCTTCATGCCGTCTGCGGCTGTCGCCCCGGGGGGCAAAGCAAAGGTGAGCAGGGACCTGCCAATTACGACAGAGATGAATTGCTCGCCCGACACCGCGAAGGTCACCGGGGCGGCATAAGTGCTCCCTCCAGCTCCCACGGTCCAGAGCGTCTGTCCTGAACGCGCGTCCAAAGCAAAGAATTGGCCGTCAGCAGCGGCGAACACCAGGCCTCCATGGGTGCTCAGCAGTCCGGATACGGTGGAATCCCCCGTACGCTCACGCTCACGATGCTCCCAGACGAGCTTGCCGCTATAGGCATCCACAGCTCGAACGGCCGTATAGAACGAGACCTCGGAGCTCGGTAGCGAATACAGCGTCGGGAAGAAGGTCATGCCCTGCTCGAGCGTCGGAATGTAAGTCAGTCCGAGGTCCGGGTCGTAGCTGGGCGGCCACCAGTTGGTCCCTCCACGGGCGCTCGGAAACACCTCGTGTCCGCGAGGGTTGGTGCTCACCGGCGCGAGGATAGGCCGGCCCCGGACATCGAGCCCGGTGGCCCAGTTCTCGCGGACGAAGGGTACGCCGCGGATGAAGGCACCCGTCAGGCGATCGAGCACGTAGTAGAAGCCGTTGCGGTTCGCCCAGAGAAGGCGCTGCTCATCGTGACCGTCCACGGTGCGATCGGCGATGAGCGGCACCTGCACGGAGTCCCAGTCGTGAGTATCGGCAGGCGTCGACTGGAAGTGCCAGAGGAGCTTCCCCGTGCTGCCGCGCAGCGCAATCATCGAGTTGGAGTAGAGATTGTCGCCTCTGCGGGTCGTGGCGTCGAAGTCCGGCCGGGGCCCGCCGACTCCCCAGTAGAGCAGATCGCGGACCGGATCGTAGGAGCCGGTCATCCAGGGGCCCGCACCGCCCGTGCGCCAGGAGTCACCCTCCCAGGTGTCATGTCCGGGTTGTCCGGGGTCCGGGATCGAGAAGAAGCGCCAGCGCAGTGCCCCCGTCCTGACATCGTAAGCGGCGATGTATCCGCGTCCTTCGCCCGTCGGCGTCGTGACGCCGATAACCACGAGATCCCGATACGCAAGCGGTGCCCCGCTGATCCAGGTGCCGGGATAGGGGCCTACGCGCTGCTCCCAGAGTACTTTTCCCGTGGCCGCAGACAATGCCGTGAGCGTCGAATCCCAGGTCGCGACGAACACGCGCTTGCCGAGGAGCGCCACCCCGCGGTTCTGTCCAAGCGGGCCCTCCCCGCCGCCCTCCAGTTTGAACGGATGATCGTGCTCCCAGAGCCGGGTTCCCGTGAGCGCATCGAGCGCCATCACCTCCCCTTCAGGTCCGGTGACGTAGAGGATCCCGTTGCGCTCGAGCGGCGAGCACTCGATCTTCCACCGGTTGCCCGGAAATGCATACAACCAGCGCAGCGCGAGCTTCGACACGTTCGCCGTGTTGATAGCGGTGAGCCTGCTGAACCGGTTGGAAGTGTAGGCACCGCCATACGTCAGCCAGTCAGCGCCGGCCGCCGTCGTCCGTGCGAGCTCCGCGGGAGAGACCTCGACCGCATCGAGCTTCGCCGCCATGCCGGCCGGGACCTGTGTCTCATTCGCCGGCACGCGGAGCGAGCTCACATAGCTCACGAGTTCCCAAAGCTGCCGGCGTGAGAGGGGATGGGGCGGCATTCCCGTGCCTGGCACTCCATCGCGGATGGTCCGGTAAAGGGCCCACGGCGTATCGCCGCGCTCGAGGATGCGTCCAGCGAGCGCCGGAGCGCCAGGGCCGCCCGTGCCGTCCGGAGCATGGCACCCGGCGCACTGATTGGCATAGAGCGTCGCTCCCGCAGCCTTCTGCAAGGGGCTGAGCGGCGGCAGCTGGATGACCGGATAGGGGTTGCGGGTGCCGGGAAGCCTGCTCAGCTTCGTCTGCCCCGATCCCGGCAGCATCATGACCATGAGGTCGCCGAATCCTATATCCGGCAGCCGCCCCGTGAGCTCGAGCCACAGCGTCTGCGCCCGCCATCGAAAGACCGGGAGCACGAGGACGACGATCAAGGAGAGGACCGCCACCCCCGCCACCCAGCCGGCCAGCTTCCAGCGACCTCCCCGAGGCGGCGGCCCCTGGGTCACGAGTGCCAGCTCTCGCGGGCTCGTGCCCCTGGGAGGGCGGCGCTCATTGAGATCCGGCGGTTTGATTTCCGGGCGCATCGATGTGCGGGGGTCAGAGGGTCTTCGGGCTCAGTGCCGGCGAGGAGGGGGACGATGCGCGGAGGCGAGGCTCGCGCGGCGCCGCGGCCCGCCGGCTGCGACCACTGCAGAAGCGATCTCCTGGTAGGCGGCATCACGGGCGGACTGGCAACAGAGTTGCGCGAGCACGCGCCTGCTCCCTTGCGTCAGCCTGGCGGCAAGCGCCGGATCCGTGAGCGCGAGCGTCAACCCGTCCGCGAGGCCTGTGGCATCGGGACGCGTCAGGATAGCGCACTCGCGAGTGAGAAGTTGGTTGTGGACCAGCGTATCCGTCGCCACGACCGGCCGTCCGGAGGCGAGGTACGAGAGGAGCTTACCGGGCGGATTGATGCCCTGAACGCGCGGTGAGACCAACACGTCCGCTGCCGCGAGGTAGGCTGCAATTTCGGCCTGGGGACGCGCCCGCTCGAGGATCACCCGCTCTGCGATCCCGAGACGCTCGGCCGTTGCGCGCAGCTCCGAGAGCTCGGGCTCCGCGCCCCCTACCAGGAGGAGCCGCGCGCCCGGCACGGAGACGAGCACCCGCGGAATCGCCTCGAGAAGGAGATCGAGCGCCTGCAGGGCGACGAAGGAGCCGGTATAGACGATCAGCTTCTCGTGCGCCCCGATCTGGTGGCGTGCGCGGATTGCCGTGCCGTCGGCCGAGTCGGACGCTTCCTGCAGCTCGAAATAGTTGGCGAGCTCGATGCAGCGCGCAGCGGGCCAGGCGGTGCGGGCGGCGCGCGCCACGGCTGGTGAGATGGCAACGACCGCGCACGCGCCCCTCACGCAGACGCGCTCGACCCAGCGAAAGAGCGCCACGACCGAGCGGCTCTGGCTGAATTTCCAGTCCGTGATCTGCAGCGGCAGGCTCGAGTGCATGTCATAGACGTACGGGATGCGAAAGATTGCACCGGCAATCCGCGCGAGGAGCGCGGCCTCCTCGTGGGCGTAGAGCGCATCGTAGCGCTCACGGCAGAGCCTGCCGATGAGGCTGCTGAAGAGGAGCACGTCGAGCCAGATCTTGCGTCCCGAGGGGCCGGCCCGCAACGAGCGGCAGAAGTGCGGGCCGCGGGCGCGGAAGAGACGCGCGTTGAGGCCCGGCGGCGGCTCGCCGATGCCGTAAGTCAGGATGTCGACCTGATGTCCCTGGGCCAGCAACTCCCGCGCGCGGTGATAGGCGCTGAGCGGTGTGCCGCGGGGCGCATAGAAGGCTTGCGGGACGATCTTGAGGATGCGCATAAGCCTGCTGTTCTGTCCGTCAGAGCTCCACCATCGGCGCGCCGCTCATACTCGCCAATAGCTCACCAGAGCGGCGCCGCTCGTTGCCAACACCGTACGAAATTCCTGTGACAGGAGATATTCGAGCTCGTTCTCCCTTCTGTGGCTGCCGGGCTTGCCGGCATCGGCCGCGGCTGTCCCCGGATGGCAACAGATCTCGATGGGCACCGGTCCCTCGGCCGCCGGGCCGGCGAGTGGCGCAAGAGTCCTGCCGCCCAGGAGCTCCCGCAGGTCGACCGTGCGCCCGGGTGAGCGCAACCCGGCACGCGCGAACACGCGCGCGGCGTGTCGTGCCGCGATCTCCCGCATCAGCGTGGAGAGGGCATGCACGCCTCGCCAGCTTCCGAGCCGTGTAATTCTGACTCTCTCGATTCCAAACCGTGGCAAGACATGGGCCACCGCGGTGCAGACGATCGGGAGTTGATGAAGGTGTTTGTGGCCGTCGAGATGAGAGACCCTGACGCCGGCATCGCGCAACATGCCGATCTGCGCGGTGACTTCCGTCTCGAGCTCCGACAACGACAGCCTCCCGGCGAGCGCGCGTGCCGCCAGCGTCCGCTTGCGAAGGAACTGCCCATCGGCATCCATCAGCGTCGCACCCCGAGTGAGGGGTCGGCCCTCGCACAGATTGAGGTGAATACCGAAGCTCGCCTGCTGTGCGAGCTGCGGCATGCGCCGCAACGCATCCGCCGTCCCGGGCATGTTGACCATGACCGAGGTACTCGTCACGACACCGGCCTCGATACCCAGACATATTCCCTCGGTGATGTCCCTGGTTTCGCCGAAATCGTCCGCGTGGACGATCACGGGAAGGTGAGCCCGACGCTGCCGGGAAGGGATGACCGCCGGTGAATGTATTCGAAGTGGGTGCGCCGCGGACACGCTCCTGGGCTTAGCAGGAAGCATTCCTGCGCCAGCCTCGCGCCCGAGGCAGCCGAAGCTCGACCGGAGCCTCGGGCGGGAGTGGCGGGCCTGCATATTGCAGGGGGAGCGGGATGTCAACGCAGATGAGCTCAGCGCCTGAGTCGATGAAGCCGATGCCCGGGCATTCCTCCGGACAGGAGCCGTGGAGATATCGCGGTGCACGCGCCGCGCGCGGCATCGCCGGTCTCCTGCGCACCCGCTACCCCCGCTTCCTCTTCGGGTTGGCGCCTGCCGCCGGCGAGATCCCGGTGTTCATCTTTCATGAGGTGGAGACTAAGGCGTTCACGCGTCAGGTCGAGTTCCTGCACGGCAACGGCTATCGCACCTTGTCGATCGAGGAGTTCCTTGCCCTTGCCTCACGCAAAGGCGGACCGCGAGGCGGCCGGCAGGTGCTCCTGACCTTCGATGATGCGCGGTTGAACTTCCATCAGACAGTCTTGCCCGTCCTGCGCGCGACCGGCGCGCATGCCACCCTCTTCGCCCCGACGCTTTGGATGGACGGCTCGACGCCGGCGGGGTCGGAACGCTTCATGAGCTGGGCCCAGTTACGCGAGTGCGTCGACTCGGGCGTGGTGGATGTCGCCTCGCACGCGCATCGACATACGCTCGTGTTCGACAGCGATCGCCTCGCGGGTTTCGCCACACCCTGGCTTCTCGAGCGATACGACATCTATGACTGGCCGATGCGCCAGGCCGCGGCCGGTGAGCGCCTGGGGCGCCCGCAGCCAGGGACTCCCATTTACGATGCCTCCCCGCTTCTCTCGGCGCGTACCCGCTACCTCGAGAGCGAGCCGCTGCGCACGGCCTGCACCGAGCTCGTCGAGCGGTTGGGCGGGAATGAGTTCTTTGCCCGTCCCGACTGTTACTCACTCCTCACCCGACTTCATCGCTCACTCGCCACCTCCCTCCCGGGGCGGTTTGCGAGCGAGGGCGAGCTCGAGGCGCTCGTTGCCTCGGAGTTCGAGCTGAGTCGGGCGGCCTTCGAGCAACATCTCGGCTTTGCCCCGACGGCCTTCGCCTACCCCTGGGCTCTCGGCTCATCCCTCTCCATCCGCATGGCGCGGCGCTTCGGGATGCGCTGCATCTTCGGGGTAGCCACCGATTACCGCCGCGCGCGCGCGCTGCGCCGGGCGGGCGGTGAGCCACGGGTGTTCGGCCGCATGAAGAGCGACTGGCTCGAGCTTCTGCCGGGCAGGAACCGGGCGCGCCTCCTGCCGGTGCTCGCGCGCAAGGTGGCGGCATTCGCCGGCCAGCAACACCTGGCGCACTGATCATGACGGCAAGAACCATCGGTGTCATGGGGCGTCTGCTCGACCAGGCCGACGGCCTCGGGGTCTACGCCCGCCACCTGCTGCAACACCTCGTGAGTCTCGATCCGGGATCGCGCTACATCGTGTTCCTGGCGAGCCCGGCGGCCCGCGACCTCTTCGCAGCCTCGAGGAACGTCGAAGTGCAGGTGCTCCCCGCCCGCAGCCGCCTCCTCTGGGACCAGGTGCTCATCCCGCGCGCCGCGCGCAGGCTCGGGGTGGACCTCCTCTTCAACCCGAAATTCTCACTCCCCCTCTTCGGCCGCATCCCCGGAATCTTCATCCTCCAGAGCTGCGACTGGTACGTCAATCCGGGGAACTATCCCTGGTGGGACAACATTTACATCCGTGCCATGCTGCCGCTTTACTGTCGCAAGGCGCGGGCGATCCTCGCGATCTCGCAGGCAGCGCTCGATGAGCTCATCCGCCATGGGTTGAAGCTTCCCCGCACGATCGTGACTCACGCCGGTGTCGGCCCGCGCTTCACCGCGGAATGCGACAGCGGCGAGTTGCAGCAGTTTCGCCGCGAGCATGGCCTTCCCGAGCGTTTCATCCTCACGGTCGCACGCGTGCTGCACACCGGCCACCAGGGTCTCCCGGACTATCCCGGGGGCAACAACGAGCGCCTCCTGCGCGCCTATCGGCAGTACCGCCAACGTGCCCCGCAGCCGCTGCCGCTCGTCGTCGCCGGCAGGAGTGTCAAAGAATACCTCCTCGCCCGCCGGTTCGGCCCTGCCGACCTCGAAGGCGTGCATTTCATCGGGTTCGTGCCCAACGAGCGGCTGCATGCCGCCTACCAGCTTGCCGATTGCTTCGTGCTCGCAACGCTCTGTGAGAGCTTTGGCCTGCCCATCCTCGAGGCGCTCGCCACGGGGTGTCCCGCCATCGTACCCAACACCGGCGCGGGCCCCGAGGTCGCAGGAGCAGCCGCTCGCCTCATCGACCCGTACAGCGAGGCAGACCTGACGCAGGCGTTGCTCGACGTCACCGGCTCCTCGTCGCTCAAGCGCGAGATGCGCGCGGCGGGCCTCGAGCGTGCGCGCCATTTCGGCTGGCCGCAGGCGGCCCGGCGGGTGCTCGCGGCCTTCGATGCGGTGTTGTCGGCGGACCCGTCCCGGGGCGCGCACCGCGGCGGCGCGGCGGTAAGGATGCAATGACAGAGAGAGGATAAAGGGGGTCTCATGTGTGGCATATGCGGATTCAACTGGGCCGATGAGCGTCTGATCGAGCGGATGAAGGCGCGGCTCGTGCACCGCGGCCCTGACGATCATGGCAGTCACGTGGCTGAAGGCATATCACTCGGCCACCGCCGCCTCACCATCATCGATCTGAGCGAGGCGGGAAGACAGCCGCTCTCGAACGAGGACGGCACCGTCTGGATCACCTTCAACGGGGAGATCTACAACCATCTCGAGCTGCGCTCGCGCCTCGAGGCCAAGGGCCACGTGTTCCGCAGCCGCAGCGACACCGAGGCGATCGTCCACGCGTACGAGGAATACGGGCTCGATTTCCCCCGTCATCTCACCGGCATGTTCGCGCTCGCCATCTGGGATGCGCCCAGGCGGCGGCTGGTGCTGGCGCGCGACCGGCTCGGTTTGAAGCCCCTTTACTACACGCTCGAGGAGGGACGGGTGCGCTTCGCCTCCGAGATCAAGGCCCTGCTCGCCGATCCCACGCTGAAAAGGGCGCTCCACGGCCAAGGCCTGCTCGATCTTCTCGGCTACGAGTTCGTCCCGGCGCCCGCGACCCTGTTCGAGGGCATCAAAAAGCTTCTCCCCGGCTGCCTGCTCACCGTCGAGGGCGGAGGGGCACGGCTCACCCGCTACTGGTCGCTCGAGCCCAAGGAGATCGAGCCCACCGAGGAGGCCCTGGCGGATTTGCTCGAGAGCGCGAGCGCCGATCACACCATGAGCGATGTTCCGCTCGGCGCCTTCCTCTCGGGCGGCATCGACTCGAGCACGGTCGTGAGCTTCCTCAGCCGCTCGGTGCCGGCGGGCCTACAGACGTTCGCGCTCGGCTACCGCGAAGCTTCCTTCAGCGAGCTCGAGTATGCGCGCCTGGTCGCGGAGCATTTTCACACCCGGCACACCGAGCTCCTGGTGCGGCCGGTCGATGCCGCCGTGATCCAGCGCTCCGTGTGGCATCTCGATGAGCCGACCACCGATCCCTCGAACCTGCCTTTCATGCTCATCTGCGCCGAGGCGCGCCGCTACGTGAAAGTCTGTTTGAGCGGCGATGGCGGCGATGAGATCCTCATGGGTTACGACCGGTTCCGGGCAAGCAAGGCCAACTCCTGGCTCGAGCGGCTGCCCCTGCCGCTACGGCAGCACCTCTACCGCGGCGCGATCGCGTGTCTGCCCGACAACGAGCTCAAGAAGGGCGCGACCAACATCCTAAAACGCTTCCTCCAGGGGGCGCTCCTCAGCCCCGACGGCGAGCACATCCGCTGGCAATACTTCAGCGATCCGGTACAGACGAGCGAGCTCCTCGAGCCCGGGTTCCTGAAGGATCTCGACACCGATCCCTTCACGCCGGTCAAGCGCTGGTCCTCACTCGCCCCGAAGGACCGCGGCCGTCGCGAGCAGTATGTCGAGCTCAACACGGTCCTGCCCGACAGCGTCCTCATGAAGGTGGACAAGATGTCGATGGCCTGCGGGCTCGAGGTGCGCCCGCCCTTCCTCGATCACCGCGTCGTCGAGTTCTGCTATTCGTTGCCGAGCAACCTCAAGCTGCGGGGACTCACCACCAAGTGGCTGCTCAAGCACACCATGCGCGAGCGGTTGCCGCCCGGCATCGCGATGCGCGCCAAGCAGGGCTTCAGCATCCCGATGAAGAACTGGATCCGCGGCGAGCTCGCCGAGCTCACGCGCGATGAGGTCTTCTCCTCGCCCCTCATCGGCGAGCACTTTCGCCGAGCCGCCCTGGAGCAGCGCTGGCAGGAGCATCAGGCGCGGCGGCACAACCACAGCCATCTCTTCTGGATGCTGCTCAACCTTGCGCTCTGGGAGCGGCAGCTTCTGCGAGGCACCTCGGAACCCACCGCCGAGACTGGGGAAGTGCGGGCGCCGGCGTTCTCGGCAGGCCCTGCCCCGCAGCCGGAGTCGCGAGCACGGCTTCAGGCAGTGTCCTGATGCTGAAGGCGCTTTATCGCTCCGCATCGCTGCGCACGGCGGCCGCGATGGGGATCGGCGGCGTCGGCTTCAGCCTGGGGAGCCTGCTGCTCGCGCGCGTGATGCCGACGCAGGAGTACGGGCTCGTATCGCTCGTCCTCGGCATCGTCGCGGTCGCCGGTCTCACCGCGCCACTCGGCCTCGATCAGGTTGCCGCCCGGCGCGGCATCAGACTCGATGCGAGTTGGCGGCGCGCAGCCTTTGGCGCTTGCGTGACGACGGCCCTGGGCGCCGCGACGCTCGCCGGCCTCGTCTATCACCTCTCCCCTGCCCTGGTGGTGAGCGTCGCGCTGATCACGCTCACCTTGGGTATTGCCCAATCCGCGGGCGGCCATTTCCAGGGCCAGCAACACCTGCGCACGGCGGTATGGGTCGTGCAGCTGTTGAATGCCGCACTCGCCCTCGTTGCGCTCCTCGCGATCGGGATCGGCCTCACCACGGCAGCCTCGGTGTGTTTGCTCCTCGCCGCGCTCGCCATGCTCGCAGCGGCAGGCCTCTGGTGGTTCCTCAGGCGCCGTGAGGGCGCGGGTGATCACCAGCCGACACCCTGGGGACTGCGCTGGGAGGCGATGTCGCTACTGACGGTGCAAACCTGCGGCTCGGCGTTCATGCAGCTCGAGCGTCTGCTCCTCGGCCCCATCGTGGGACTGCACGATCTCGCGGTCTACAGCGTGCTCGCCGCGCTCGTGAGCTCACCCTTTCGCCTGCTGCAGGCTGCCGTGCAATTCACGCTGATGCCGACCCTGCGGGTTGCAGGGGACGCGCGCGCCCGGCGCGTGAAGATCGCCCGGGAAGCCGCTCTGGTGTTTGTCACCGTCGCCGTGGGGTCCGCGGCCATCTGGATACTCGCGCCGCCGCTCGCGCGTTGGCTCGTCGCCGGCCGTTACACGCTCTCGCACGCGTTGATCGCCGCGGCGCTCGTCTCCGGGTTCCTCAAGGTGCTGAGCGGCTTCATGACGGCGGTTGTGGTCTCGTGCGGGGAAGAGCGGCGTCTGCGGACTTTGAGCTTCGTCTGCTGGGGCTCGATCGTGGTCAGTGTCGCCGGCGCCTTCCTCACTGAGCCCTGGGGCCTCGTCGGCGTGTTGTACGGGATCTCCGCCGGATGGCTCATCCGCTGCCTCCTCACCGCGTGGCTGGCCGTGCCCTATCTGAGGCAGCCTCGGGAGAGTGAGGGGAGCCGGCTGCCGCGGCAGGTCAGCCTGCGCCCGAGCAACTCGCGATGACCTCCCGGGCCCCGCTCGGGAGATCCGTCTTCGGCTCGAAGCCGAGCGACTGGCGCGCCGCACGGATATCGAAGGCGTTGTCGTTCTCGAAGAAGGCAAGCGTCCGCCTGGAGACGGGAGGCTCCGCCCCCAGCACTGCACTCACCTGCTCTGCCGCCCACCCCACAGTGAGTCCCAACCAGCGCGGCGCATGAAATGCCGGTGGCGAGACCTGTAGCGCCCGCGCGAACTCGCCAACCATTTCCTCCACCGTCATCCAGCGCGGGCCTGCGATGTTGAAGATGTGGCCCGAGACTTCCGGCCCCGCTGCCGCTGCGAGCTCGAGCGCGGCCGACAGGTCATCGATGTAGATGGGATGGCGCAGGTTGTTGCCGCGGCCGATGAAGAAGAACCGCCCCTTGCGTAGCGAGCGGATGAGCTTGGCCGTGCGCGGGCAGCCGACGCCATACACCCAGGAGGGCCTCACGATGACCAGGTCGACTCCCATCCGGCGCGCGGCCTTACGGGCAGCCTCTTCGCCAGCCGCTTTGGTCCGCTCGTAGTCGTTGTCAGGGTTGAGCGGAGCGTCCTCCGCGGCCGGCGGGTGCGCGACGTGTCCGTACACCCCTACGCTACTCACCTGTACCACACGCCGCACGCGCGCGGCTGCGCTCAACTCGATGAGCTGCTCGAGCGCCTTGACGTTGACCGATTCGAACTGCGCCGGCGTCGCGTGCACATCGAGATGCACGCTCGCCAGGTTGAAAACCGTATCGACGCCCTCGAGCGCCTGGGCGAGGCCCTGCAGCTCGCGGATGTCCTGCACCCGAAAGTCGACGCCGCTTCCCTGAGGCCGTGCCGGAGGGTGCACGTCGATCGCTCTCACCTCGAAACCGCGGCCCGCGAGGTAAGGGGCGAAGTGCGAGCCCACGAAACCGGCCGCTCCGGTCACGAGTACGCGCGAGCCCTTGGATCCGGTCATCGTCGGCCTACTTGCGCGCGGAGACCGCCACGGCGTAACCGCCGCGGCCCGGGATCAGCTTGTCGAGGAGCGAGAACACATACATGAAAGGATAGATGAGCGAGTACATGCGGTACTCCTTGCGCACCGCCTCGAGCTCCTTGCGCGAGGTCGGCGCGATGGTCCCCTCCATCACCGGCGGATGCTCCTTCTTGCGGGCGAGCACTTTCACGTAGCCAAAGTTGATGACGAGCTCGGCGAGCTCGGTGAAGAAGCGCGCATAGCCGCCGCTCGCCACGGGACGCATGTCCACCGAGCGGAACATCGCTTCGAGCTCGCGAATGCGGTAGCCCTGCACCACATGCCCGTAGGTGGCAGGTCCCATGCCGATGAGGCGCTTCAGGGCGGCGACTGGCAGGCGCGTATCGCCGCTCGGCGTCGTGATGATCGCGAGTCCGCCTGGCGCGAGAACGCGGCGGATCTCGCGGTTGAGGCCGCCGACATCGGCGAAGTGCTCGTGGACATCGATCACGATGACGACATCGAAGGCGCCGTCAGGATAGGGAAAGCGGTTGATGTCGACGTGCGCCACCGGATCGCCGAGGAATTCGGCCATCTCGGCAATCCCCTGCGGATACACCTGACCCCAGCTCCAGTGGCCACCGGCGGCACGGAAGTGATAGTTCATCGCGCCATTGTTGTCGTGACCGGAGATGAGCAGGCACCGCTCCTCCTTCACGGGCCCGAGGAGCCGCATCAGAAGCTCCACCTTCTGCCGCTTCTTCAACGACTTCGCATACATCTGCAGCTGCCACGGCGTGCCGCTCGACTGCGGGGCCGAAGGCGTGGCGTAGTGGCTTCCCGTCAACGGGCTCGTAGTCGTCATGATGGAACTCCAGTATCAGGCTGCAGCGGGCTCGAGGTCGCACGCGAGGGGCCCGCGAAAGGCGGCGAGCTGACGGGCAGCCTCATCCACCTGGGCGCCGGTCTCCTTGGTGCTCCAGCGCAGCTCGCGCGCCAGGGTCGCGGCGCAGGCGGTGAGCGCGGTCCTATCGAGCGCCTGGCTGAGATAGAGGGGCGTGCGGCGCATCACCACATCCACGAGGCGTACGGCCATCTCGGCGCGCGCGGCGTAGGCGACCTGCGCGAGGACCACGGGCAGATCCGGCACGACCCGAATCGAAAGCGACGCCTCGGCCGCCATGAGGGCAAGAACGTACCGATGAGCCGCTCCGTAACACTGCTCAAGGTGTCTCAGGACGGCCGGGTCCAGAGGCGGCGCTCCGCGCGGACCTGCAACGATCGCACTCGCCCTCGGGGCGAGCTTGCGCGGCCGTGAGATGATCTCGTCACGTACGCCGAGCAGACGGCAGGCGACCTTCACGGCCTGAGCAGCCACGGCGGGCGCAATGGTCCATTTCACCCCGACGACGGACACGAGACCCCTGAGACCCGCCGGCTCGTGATCGATGACCTGCGGATCACGCTCCAAAGCGACCTCGGTCCCCTCATTGTCTTCCTCCTCCGGCAGGAGGCCCGCGAATACGCCCCGGACGTCGGCGCCGCACAGCCGGTGGCTGCCGAGGACGCTGTTGAGATCGGTGAGGAAGGCGAGCACCTCATCGCGCATGACATCGCTCGAGCGAGTGCCCGGATGGCAGCGCAGGTGCCGCGTGCCGATGAGCGAATAGCCGTTCCACGGCAGGATGAAATAGGTGGTATCGATGCGGCCGTGCGCGCGCACCGTGAGCCCGACGCCGTCGGGGAAGGGAAGCGCCCGGGTCACCAGGTTGAATGCCCGGGAGGCGCGGAACATCGGCTCCTGGGGCCGGCCCGCGCCCGCGGGCAGCCAGTCTTCCACCCACGGCCCGGCGGCGTTGATGACGAACTTCGCCCGCAGCTCCATCTCACGGCCCGAGAGCTCATCGCGGGCACGGACGCCGCGGATGCGCGAGTGATGCGCCAGGAGGCCGGTGGCGCGCACGTAGTTGATGACGTGCGCGCCAGCTTCCGCTGCGGCGTTGATGACCGAAAAGAGCAAGCGCTCGGTGTCGAGACACACGGCATCGTGCCAGGCCGCGGCGCCGTTACAGCCTTCCAACTCGAGGCCCGCGAGCGCGGCGCGCGCGGCGGCCTCGCTGAGGAGGGTTCCCCGCGGTAACTGCCGATCCTCGCGCACGCCACGGTTGCGATCCGCACTCAGCAGGTCGTTGAGCCAGAGTGCGGTGCGCATGACGAGCGGCCCCCGCATCCCGAGCCCGCGCGTAGGCAGCACGAACCGCAGCGGCCGGGCGAGATGCGGCGCGAGGCGCAGCCACTCGCGGCGCTCGCGCACCGACTCGCGCATCCGCTTGACATCGAGGCGCTGCAGATGTCGCAGGCCCCCGTGCAAGGTCCGCAAACTCTGGCTCGAGGTTGCATTGCCGAAATCGCCTGCCTCGATCAACGCCACCCGCAGGCCGCGCAGCGCGCCCTCCCAGGCGGCGCAGGCGCCATGGATGCCGCCGCCGACGACCAGGAGGTCGTAGGAGGTCGCTGGGAGTCTTGCGATATCACGCAGCATGGACACGTACCCCGGGCAACTCGATTCCGGCCCCGAAGCGGTCGCGCCAGAGTTGAAACACCATGAGCGCCCAGAGCAGATGGCTGTGGTTGCGGGCGCCGCTCTCGTGCTCGCGCATCAGCCGCTCCACGTAGCGCGCATCGAAGAGACCCTCGGCGGTGAGGCTGCGGGGACTCAGGAGCTCGTGCATGAGTCCATTCCATTCGTGGGTCAGCCAGTGCTTCATCGGCATGCTGAAGCCTTCCTTGCCGCGCCGCAGCACTGACGGTGGCAGCGATCCGGCGAATGCGCGCTTGAGGATCCACTTGCGCACGCCGCCACGGACCTTGAGCCGCGAGGGAATGGCGAGCGCGAGATCCACTACCTCGTTGTCGAGGTAGGGCACGCGCGCCTCGAGCGAGGTCGCCATGCTCATGGCATCCACCTTGGCCAGGATGTCTTCCGGGAGATAGAGCCTGAGATCACAGCGCATCTGTGCCGCCAGCCGATCGCCTGCTCCATCCTCGAGAACGCCGCGTACGACGCCTTCCGCGGCGCCTGCGACCTGCGCACGGAACTCGCGCGTGTAGAGCCGCGCGCGCTGCTCCTCCCGCAGGAACACCATCCAGCGAAGGTGCTGCCAGTCGGTCGGCAGCCGCGCCCCCTCGAGGAAGCGCCGCAGCTCGTTGGCGAGCCCGCGCTTGCCCCGCCCGAGCGGCAGGCCCCGCGCGAGCCACTCCGCGGCGGCGCGCACCGGCGCGGGCTGCCAGTCGAGGAGCCGCGCGCTCAGCCGATCGGCGCGATAGGTGTCATAGCCACCGAAGAGCTCATCGCCCCCATCCCCGCCGAGCGCCACAGTCACCTTGCGCCGTGCGATCCTCGCCACGAGGAGCGTCGGGAAAACCGAGAAATCGGCGATGGGCTGATCGAGTTGCGAGATGACCTCAGGCAGCACTGCGAGGTAATCGGGAGTCAGCACCTCTTCGTGATGCTGTGTGCCGCAATGCTCAGCGACCGCGCGCGCATAGCGCAGCTCGCTATAGGTCGGATCGCCGAAGCCGATCGAGAAGGTGAGCGGTGGTGTCGGGGAGACTTCCTTCATCGCCGCCACGAGGATCGAAGAGTCGATACCGCCGCTGAGGAATGCCCCGAGCGGCACATCGCTCGCAAGCTGCCGCCGCACCGCTCCAACGAGCGTGTGGCGCAGCCGCTCGGCAACCTCTTGCGTATCGCCGGCCGGGTCCGGTCCGGCGGTCGGCAGCGACCAGAACCGGCCCTGGTGGATCTTGCCGCCGCTGAAGGTGAGCCAGGTGCCGGGCGGCAGCTTCTTCACATCCTCGAAGAGAGTCGTCGGGCTCGCGGTGTACTCGAATGTCAGGAGTTGATCGACGCCCATGGGGTCTATGACCCGCGCCGATCCGCCGGCTGCGAGGATGCATTTGACCTCGGAGGCGAACCAGAGGCTGCCGCCACGGGCGCTGTAGTAAAGCGGCTTGATCCCCATCCGGTCGCGCGCGAGCAGCAGGCGCTTGAGCTCGCCGTCCCAGAGCGCAATCGCGAACATGCCGTTCAAGCGCGAGAGGAATCCCAGGCCGTGCTCCTCGTAGAGCCGCGGGATCACCTCGCTGTCACCCGTGCCGCGGAACCGGTGCCCCTTGGCAGCAAGCTCGGTACGAAGCTCGCGGTAGTTGTAGATCTCCCCGTTGAAGACCACGTGCACGGTGCCGGCCTCGTTGGTGACCGGCTGATCGCCGCTCACGAGATCCAACACCGCGAGCCGCCGCATGCCGAGGCCGACGCCCGGCTCGATGTGGAATCCCTCCCCGTCCGGCCCGCGATGGCGCATCGCATCGCACATGCCGGCGATGAGCTCGCGTGGCGGTGAGGGTCCGCGGGTGGCCACTCCGGCGATTCCGCACATGAGGGCTCCTCAGCTCAAGCGTGCAGCCGCTTGCGAAGCTGCATGCCGATCTGGTTGCGCACGAAGCGCAGGGGCGGCTCGAGGGTGGCAAAGCGCTCGAGCGGAGCGCCGATCTGCGTGAGGGCCCTGAGCAGGCTCTCCCCGGGACGCAGCGGGTCGAGATCCATCGACACCGTGAGGCCCATGCGGCCCACCTTCGAGACATCGTGCGGGAATGGCAGCGGGTCCGTGCCGGGCAGATCGCGTACGCCGAGGCGCGCTGCCCGCACGAAGTGCTGGGGGTATCCCCAGAAGACCGGCCGCCCGCCCTCATCGCCGAGAAAGAGCGTCGGCTTGCGGAATTCGCGGACGAGCTCATGCAGGAGCCGGCCGCGGCGGAAGAACCACTTGCCCGGCCCCCACGGGATGACCCGAGGCACTCCCAAGGCCTCAGACTCACGGAGAACTTCCCGGATCGGCCGACCGTCAGGGAAGCGCAGAGTCGTACCGAGAATCAGCACCTCCAGTCCCTCACGGCAGGCGACCTGTCGGCCGGCGACGATGAAGAGCTCTCGTCCCCCATCGCGGGCCATCACGCTGATCGCCTCTTCGGTCGGTGTGACCGTCCAGCGACGGAGCCTCAGACCGCAGGTGCCGTCCTGCGCGAATCGGCCATCCGCGAGTGCGCGCAGTGCCCCAAAGCAGTCGTCCGGGGCGCACTCGGCTAGCAGCAGGAAGTACGCTCGCGGGACCGCAGCGGCTGTGCCGTTGGTCGCCGCAGCCAGGTTCTCATAGGCGTTCTGCAGGAGGTCATCGGGGTCGTAGCACGAATGCAGGTGGACGTGCGCATCTACGCAGGCGATGACATGTGTCATAGGTATACCCCGATTAAGCAAGCTTCGGACCCGCTGAAGGCCAAGGAAAGTGGCGCCGCGGTCCTGTGGCGGCGAGGTTGCCAGTGCGCTACCGCATCGCCGATACTTCGGCTACCTAGAACAAGTGCGGAGGTGCTCACCCGTGTCCCTGCCCAAGAACAATCCGGATCCCTCGCGCCGCTCCTTCCTCGCGACCGCTGCCGTAGCGGCCTCTGCCGCCATCGTGGGGCTGAGGCCACAGTCCGCCGGCGCCGCGGGCGAGAGCCTGCCGCATCTTTCCGCGAGCGATCCCCTCGCCAAGTCGCTCGGTTATCAGGACGATGCCAAGAACGTCGACAAGTCGAAGTTCCCGACCTACAAGGCCGGTGAGCGCTGTGGCGTGTGCCGCTTCTTCCAGGGCAGCTCGGGGGAAAAGTCCGGCTACGGCGGATGCCAGATCTTCGCCGGCTACTCGGTGAGCTCCGAGGGCTGGTGCGCCTCCTTCAACGCCAAGGGCTGATTTCGCGCACATTCGGGGCGCTCACCCGGTCGCGGGGAGCGCCCCTGCTTGTTGTTCGCTTGCCGGAGCACTGAGCCGGCGTCATTCCCGCCCGCTATACATTCATTCCCCGGGCGTGCTCGCCCCCGGCCGAGGCGGGACTACAATAGCGCCCCACCCCACGCTCACTTTTGCCCGGAGATCTCCATGGCACTGAGAATCGGCGATCTGGCCCCCGACTTTACGGCCGATACGACCCAGGGACGAATCAACTTCCACGAGTGGATCGGCAACGGCTGGGCGATCCTCTTCTCGCATCCCAAGGACTTCACCCCGGTGTGCACCACCGAGCTCGGCTACATGGCCCGTCTGAAGCCGGAGTTCGAGGCCCGCAGCACCAAGATCCTCGGCCTGAGCGTCGACCCGGTCGATGACCACAAGCGCTGGTCGAAGGACATCGAGGAGACGCAGGGCGCGCCGGTCTACTACCCGATGATCGGCGATCCGGAGCTCAAGATCGCGAAGCTCTACGACATGCTGCCGGCCGAGGCGGCGGGCGAGGCCAAGGGACGCACGCCGAACGACAACGCCACGGTGCGATCGGTGTTCATCGTGGGACCGGACAAGAAGATCAAGCTCGTCCTCACGTACCCGATGGCCGTGGGCCGGAATTTCGATGAGGTGCTGCGTGCGCTCGATGCCCTGCAGCTCAACGCGAAGCACAACGTCGCGACGCCGGTCAACTGGAAGCGCGGCGATGATGTGATCATCCCGACCTCCATTCCTGACTCTGAGGCGAAGTCGAAGTTTCCCGCGGGCTGGAAGGCGCTGCGGCCGTACCTGCGGCTCACCCCGCAGCCGAAATAACGCGAGAGCGTCTCGGGGGGCGATCACGTCCCCCGGGCGGCTGCCTCAAGGTACGCCGACCCCTCCCGGCTCCGCGGTCTCCGTTCCTTTGGGACCGCAACCCCGCGTCCACGAGACACTTTTGATGATGCCGTCCGCATCGGTGCGGGCCGTGACGGTGCAGCCGTCCAGGTTGTACTGGTCGAACCGCCAGGTGGCCTTTCGACCGCTGCCGACGGTGGCGATGTCCCAGGGCACGCTCCAGTGAATCTCGAGCGCGGACAAGGGCTTCCCAACATAGCCCGCCGCAGTCTCCGAGGGATAGTGCTGCGGCGGCGAGGCACAGCCGGCCGCGAGGAGTCCCATCGCGAGCGGGACGAGCAATCCTGATCGTAGAGGCATGATGCGAGCATGCCTCAATCCGCGCATGAGGACAGCCACCCTGGGCTCGCTATCGCAGCAGCGCTTTCTGCGCCGCCCAGGCCGTCAGCAGGGCGAGCAGCACGCTCGCCGCCAGCGCGAGCACGGCACGATGCTTTTCCCGGCTGACGAGATGCTTGCCGTCGAGCGGTGCGATGAGAAAGGGCTCTCCATGAGTCGTCTGCCCGACGACGCTCACTCGCGCATCTTTCGAGGCAAGACTCGCCTCGACCTGCTCCCGCGCGGCGGCACGCGCGGCCTCCCATTCCTCGGCATCGAGGTGGCCATCGTGATTGTGGTCGAATCTCGCGAGCAGCCCCGCCTGGTCCTGCTTCCACCCGACGACGACCTTGCCCACCTCGCCCTCGATCGATTCGACGATCGAGCGGGAGCGCAGCTCACCGAGTACCGTCAGGTGCGCACCCTCGGAGATCAGCCGCTCCGTATAGCGATAGTTGCGGTCAGGACTCCACGTCCGCCCTTCCAGCCCTGGAAGACAGGCGGGCCGGGATACATCGCCGTACCAGGTCTCGTGCGAAGTCGGGGTCACATCGGCGCCAACTGGCCCAACGAGACACTCACCGTCGGCATCGCGTAGGGAAAACGGCGCGACACTGGCGGCGCGATCGATGACATTCCATTCGTTGCGGTTGCCAACCGAGGTGCGATGCTCGATCTTGTAGTCCCACCACACGCACGGCAGCCCGCTCAAGGGTGCGGCAATGGGTCCTTCGGGAGGGGGTCCGGCCCGCCCTTCCACGTGCACGTACCCTTGCGCAGCGGAACGGATCCGCGCGACGGGCGTATCTGCGGCAAAGCGATCGCGGCGCAGGCTGGTGAAGAAGCGATAGACGGCGTAGGCCGTGCCAGCGGCCAGCAGGACTGCGAGTGCGAGGAAGTCTGGCGCCAGCGCCTGCGACTTCACTTGCTGAACGCCAGCCTCACGTCGACATCGGCGGTCTGCTGGGAGTCGAACTTCAGAAGTCGCGCCGGCGAGAAGTTGAACACGCCCGCAATGAACGCATCGGGGAATGTCTCGATCCGGATGTTCTGCGCGTTCGCGGCGTCGTTGTAGATCTCCCGGCGGTCGGCGATCGCGGTCTCGAGCGCACTGATGCGGGCGGCGAGATTGCGGAACACGGTGTCGGCCTTGAGCTCGGGATACCGCTCGGCGACCGCGTAGAGATTGGCGAGCCCGCTGCGCAGGACACCCTCCGCGGCACTGACCGAGGCCACATCGCCCGAGGTGCGCGCTGACTCCACGCGCGATCTCGCCTGTGTCACCCGCTCGAGCGTCTCGCGCTCGTGCTGCATGTAGCGCTTGCAGACCTCGATGAGCTTCGGCAGCTCATCGTGCCGCTGCACCAGGAGCACGTCGATGTTGGACCACGCGAGCTTCACCTCGTTGCGATTGCGCACGAGGCCATTGTAGGTCGTGATCGTGTAGCCGATCGTGACAACCAGGATCAAGACGAAGATCATCAAGCTCGTCATATCTCACCCCGATCCGGCGCGCGGCGCCGGCCGCAACCACACGGGAGTCTCCCAGAGCACCCCCGAGGCCGCCATCGGCAGCCCCTGAACTGTGCGCGCGGTAGCACTCCCCCGGGCGCGGAACGTGACGCGGCGACCACTTTGCCGCTAAGATTCGCCTCGAAAACCGCTGCTGATCCGGCACGGATCCTTCAACGCCAGGGGACCTATGCGACTGCACCGCTTTGCCGTTTTGGGGATGCTCCTGGGGCTCTCGGGGGCGGCGCTCGCCGCCGGCGCGGCCCCGGATGGCGATTCGCTGCATTCGGGCTGGCTCGACCGGCACACGAGCCCGTCGCAGAACTTCTTCGAGTTCGCAAACGGCGGCTGGCGCAAGAGCAATCCGATCCCCGCCGCCTACTCCACCTGGGGCACGTTCAACATCCTCCAGCTGCGCAATCAGAAGGTGATCCGGGAGCTCATTCAGAATGCGGCCCGATCGCACGGAGCACCCGGCAGCGTCGAGCAGAAGGTCGGCGACTTCTACGCGAGCGGAATGAACGAGAAGCTCATCGAGAAGGTCGGGTTGAATCCGCTCTCGCCGGAGCTCGATGCCATCGCCGGCATCCGCACCCTTCCCGACCTCGAGCGCGAGGTGGCTCACCTGCAGCTCATCGGCGTCGATGCCATGTTCGGCTTCGGCCAGATCCAGGATTTCAAGAACTCGACGCAGGTCATCGGAATCGCCGCCCAGGGCGGCTTGGGCCTTCCGGACCGCGACTACTACCTCAAGCCGGACGCGAAGTTCAAGCAGATCCGCGCCGAGTACGTGGCACATGTCGGGAGAACGCTCGAGCTCCTCGGGGATGACAAGCAGCAGGCTGCCGCCGATGCCAAGACCATCATGACGATCGAGACGCATCTTGCACAGGCGTCGATGTCGCGCGTCGAGGAGCGAGATCCGCGTGCCATCTATCATGTGATGAACCTGGTCCAGCTCGATCAGGCCACGCCCAACTTTTCCTGGAGCAACTATTTTCTAGAAATGGGACATCCCGAGATCAAGAGCATCAATCTCGCGATGCCGAAGTTCTTCGGCGCGCTCGGCAAGGAGCTGCGCAGCGTGCCCATCGATGAGTGGAAGGTGTATCTGCGCTGGCGCCTGATCGATGCCTTCGCGCCCTATCTTTCGAAGCCCTTCGTCGACGAGGATTTCAAGATGCACTCGGTGGTGACCGGGGCGCAGAAGCTGTTGCCGCGCTGGCAGCGGGTGGTGAGTGCCGAGGACGATGCGCTCGGCTTCGCGGTGGGCAAACTCTACGTCGACAAGGAGTTCCCGCCCTCTTCCAAGGCAGCGGTGCTCGAGATCCTGCACAACGTGCGCGCGGCCCTGCGGACGGATCTCGCGACTTTGGCCTGGATGACACCGGCGACCCGAGAGGCTGCGATCGCGAAGCTCGACCTCATGGGCGAGCGCATCGGCTACCCCGATAAGTGGCGCGACTACTCATCGCTGCGCATCGATCGCGGGCCCTACGTGCTCAATGTCATGCGCGCCAACGAGTTCGAGCAGAAGCGGGAAATGAACAAGATCGGCAAGCCCGTGGACCTTCAGGAGTGGCTCATGACGCCGCAGGAGGTCAATGCCTACTACTTCCCGCCGATGAACAACATCAACTTCCCGGCCGGCATCCTGCAGCCCCCCTTCTTCGATCCCAAGGCGCCGGTGGCGGTCAACTACGGGGCGGTGGGCTGGGTCATGGGCCACGAGATGACTCACGGCTTCGATGATCAGGGGTCGCAGTTCGACGGTCACGGCAACCTCAAGAACTGGTGGAAGCCGGAGGACGCGAAGCGCTTCCATGCCGCAACTTCCTGCATTTCGGACCAGTTCTCGACTTACACCGTCGATGGCGACTTCCACGTGCAGGGCAAGCTCGTCACCGGTGAGGAGACGGCCGACCTCGGCGGCATGATGTTGGCCTGGCGCGCATTCCACGCCTCGAGCGCCTACAAGAGCGCGAAGACCGTCGACGGCTTCACTCCGGACCAGCAGTTCTTCCTCGGTGCTGCGCATGTTTGGGCGAGCAACATCCGTCCCGCCGAGGCCCGCCTACGCGTCACTGTCGATCCGCACGCGCCGGACCAGTATCGCGTGAACGGAACGATGGCGAACCTGCCGCAGTTCCAGGAGGCGTTCCACGTTCCCGCCGGCAGTCCGATGGCGAATGCGCATCGCTGCGTGATCTGGTAAGGACCGCGGGGGCTGCGACAGACTCGATCGGCTGCGATGGCTCGGCCGGGTGCGACGGCTCGGCCGGCTGCGATGGCTCGGCCGGCTGCGATGGCCGGCCGGCTGCGATGGCCGGCCGGCTGCGACGGCTCGACCGGTTGCGACGGCTCGACCGGTTGCCTCGACGCGCTCCTCGCTCAGCGGCCGACGATGACCATGCAGAAGCCGTCGTAACCTTTGGCGCCGACCGTCTGGATGGAGGTCGCCGACACACGCGGCTCGGCCGCTATGACCTCGTAGAGCTGGCGAACGCCCTGTACCAACGGGTCGGAGGTCGAGCTGTCTATGACCTTGCCGTCCCGAATGACGTTGTCGAATACCATCACGCTTCCGGGGCGCGACAGCTTCAGGCACTCCCGGAAATAGGCCGGGTAACCCTCCTTGTTGGCATCGATGAAGAAGAAGTCGAAGGGACCGGTGAGCGCGGGCATCAGCTCGAGCCCCGGCCCCACGCGGACCTCGACCACCTCCGAGAGGCCCGCCCGGGCGAGGTTGGCGCGGGCCACCTCGGCATGCTTGGCGCTGTATTCCAGCGTGATGAGCCGGCCTCCTGCCGGCAGCGCGCGCGCCAGCCAGATGGCGCTGTAGCCGCCCAGGGTGCCGATCTCCAGTATGCGGCGCGCCCCCATGGCCCGCGCCTGCAGCTCGAGGAGCTTGCCCTGCGCGGCGGTAACGGCGATCTCAGGAAGGCCTCCGGCCCGGCTGGCCTCGAGTGCGGCGGCGAACGCAGGATCGGGCCGTACGATGAGATCGTCGAGGTAATCATCGACGGCGGTCCAGGTCTTTTGGCTCATGGCCTTGCTCCTCTTTAAACTCTCGAGTGACTCACGTCTAAGTTCTCTTCCTACCGCTGGTCTTTCCAACCATGAGGCGCCGATAATCCGCGGCGCTGATCAGCGATCCTGCATCTTCACCCGACCAAACCACCACTCTCCCCTCGGAAAGTCAAGCCGTGACGCCGAAACGCATCCTGCGGGGCCTCGCCTTCGCAATCGGCACTGTAGCGCTGTTCGCGTGCGTAACGCCGCAGCCTCCGACCTCTCCCGTTCCCAAAGGCCCCGCCTGGGTCATCAACGTGATCCGAAACGGGCACGGCACGCGCGAGCTCTCCTGCGTGGACAGCTCCCTCGCCACGAGCTTTGCCCTGGTCGCCTTCCGCGACGGACACGTCGACGATGATGGCGTAGGGCGGGCACTCGTCCATCAGGTGACGGCCCCAGCCCTGCTGAGGATGCGAAGCGAGGAAGACAAGATCTGGCGGCAAACGCACGATCCTGCCCAAGTTGCGGCCTTTCACTTGCGATCGTGCCTGCGCTGGGCATCCGTCGAGCTCACCGGGAGCGCAGCCTGGCGGGCCTGTCTCACGGAAACCGAGCTCCCCGCATTGCTCTCGCTCTATCGGCACACGGGCCGTGCCCGCACGGCTGCGATCGCAGCGGCGAGCTCGCAGTTCGCCGGCAAGTCATCGCCCGGGGCGATCGCCCTCATGGCGGATCGCGTGTATGCAGCGCCCACTCGGGCAGATGATCTTCAGATCCGCGAGCAGGTCCTTGCCGACTGCCTCGCGGATGCGCCCCAATGACACTATGTACAGGCACTGGAACATGCGCACTGCAATCCCAGCCGTGGCCGGCACCCGCCGAGTCGGCCTGCTCTGCGTAGCGCTCGCCGCCGTCCTGGCGGCCCCCGGCGCCCTCGCAACGCCGACCCTTACAGCGCCCGTACCAGGCGGAAAATGCACGCTGCTCCTCGGCGGCGGCGGCACCGTAACGACCAGCGATGATGTGAACAGCCGTTGGTTCGTCGTCAACAGTGCCATTTCCAGAGCGCTGATGACGGATCTGAGCGCCGACGGATACCGCATCGTCGACTTCATCGTAGACATTCGTGACGTCAACAAACGCGCAGCGGCGCTGATGCAACGGCTGCATAGCGCCGGCTGCGAGCAGGTCATCGAGGTGGGCGATGAGCTTCGGGGAAGCGCCGCAAACCCTGAGGTCGTCTCGCGCTTCGCGTTCGTGATCTCCGTTCTGCAACCGAAGATCGACCCCGCGGCTCCGCGGACTCTTCACGTTGGCGGGACGTACCAGAAGGATTACGAATACCCGATGACCGCCGAAGTCCTGCAACAACTGTCGGTGAGCCGGCTGGCGAAGACGATGGCTGCCGACCTAGAGCACGCCGGCGCCCTGCCGAAGTGAAAGCGACGCGGTCATTCGCAGCCGCCTGAGCGCGCGCGCCTCATGACGTTAGCGTCGTTCTTCTTCTAGAATTTATATTATTAATTAGCTCTATCATATTGAGTTAATTGGCATAGTAGATCACTTTACCCGCTCAGCAGATCACCACACTTTGCCAGGTCACCGGGTCGGGCCGACGGCATCTGAGCAAGCGTTCGCTGCCTCCTTTATGCAGCCGTCCGCCTCGAGCTTCGCAAAGAAACTCCTGATGTCCCGCACCAGCAGGTCAGGCTGCTCGAGGGCGGCGAAATGGCCGCCTTTCGGCATCTCAGTCCTTTGCACGACATTGTATAGGCGATCGATCCAGCGCTCGGGCGGAGTGGCGACCTCCTTCGGGAATACGGCATAGCCGATTGGCGTCTGCAATCGCGGCGGAACGACGGCGCGGTCGAAAAGCCGGTCCTCGCGATAGATTCGCATGGAGGAATTGATGGTTCCCGTGACCCAATAAAGTGTCACATCGGTGAGGAAGGTGTCGCGATCGACCGAGTGCAGGAAGTCACCGTCATTGGCGGTGAGGTCCTGGAACTTCTCGGTCATCCAGGCGAGCCAACCCACCGGCGAATCGGTCAGTGCGTACGCAACCGTCTGCGGCTCGCGCGCCTGAAGCTCGAAGAACGCGCTTCTCCCCTCGTCCCACCATTGGCTATAGCGCCGGCGCTCCTCGGCGGTGAGCTGTTGCAACGCCTCCGGGCCCGGGGGCCGAAGAATGGGCAGCAGGTTCAAATGGAGCCCGATGACATGGGCAGGCGCCTGCCGCGCCATCTGTCGGGCAACCTCGGAGCCCCAGTCCCCTCCCTGAATCCCGTATCTCGAGTAGCCGAGCCGATCCATCAGGACGATGAGTGCTTTCGCCATCCGCATCGCGCCCCAACCGCGGCTCATCGTCGGCCCGGAGAAGGCGAAGCCCGGAAGTGAAGGGATGATGACATCAAAAGCGGGTGTATGGCGGTCCTTGGGATGCGTGAGCGGTCCGATCAGCTTCAGAAATTCCAGGAACGAGCCCGGCCATCCATGAATCAACATCAACGGTATGGCATCCGGGCGCGGCGAGCGCTCATGGATGAAGTAAATCGTCTGCCCGTCGATCTCGGTCGTGAATTCATCGAAGCGGTTGATCCGCGCCTCCTCGGCGCGCCAGTCGTAGCCTTTCTGCCAGTAGCTTGCAAGCTGACGGACTTTGCTGATGTCAGCGCCATACTCCCACGTCGTGCCCGGCAGCTGGTCGGGCCACCGGGTCTCAGCCAGGCGGTGCTCGAGATCGTCGAGCACGCTCTCGGGAACGTGAATCTTGAAAGGCCGGATTGCCGCAGAGCTCGCAACCGCATTTTTGCCGTAACTGAGCGAGGCTGCCGCAAGGAGAGCCCATGCAGTGGCCCAGGCGCTGATCGACCAACAGGAGGTGCGACAACCAGACTTCGATGCAACGTTCATCTTGGGAATCTCCCGACCGCGCATGCTGAATCGCGCCCGCAGCTCGCCTCATTTATTATGACTGCGGTCTCATTACACCATTCGTTCACCGCATGGTGATGTATCCGGGGCCGTGAAGCAAGCTTTCGCTCGGAGGCCGCGATGAGGCTGCACCATCCGAATCAGGATCGTTCCAACTGCGTTCAGTCACTGCTCGCCAGCGAAGATCTCGCCGAGCAGTCGTCGGCTGACGCCTCTTCTCTCTTCGGCAGGACATTGGTAGGCTTGCCGCGTTGTCGGGGATAAATGGAGAGAAGCGATGGCCAAGAACGTGATTTGCCTCTGGTATGACGGCGCAGCGGAAGAGGCTGCCAGGTTCTACGCCAAGACTTTTCCGAACAGTGCCGTGACGGCCATTCATCACGCCCCCAGCGATTACCCGTCTGGCAAACAAGGCCAGGTGCTCACGGTCGAGTTTACGGTGGTGGGTGTGCCGTGCCTCGGTCTCAACGGCGGACCGGCCTTCAAGCACAGTGAAGCCTTCTCATTTCAGATCATCACCGAGGACCAGGCCGAGACCGATCGCTATTGGAATGCCATCGTCGGCAATGGCGGTGTCGAGAGCGCATGCGGCTGGTGCAAGGATAAATGGGGCCTGTCCTGGCAGATCACCCCGCGTGCACTCATGGACGCAACGACCGACTCCGATCGCGCCGCCGCGAAGCGCGCGTTCGAGGCGATGATGAACATGAGAAAGATTGACATCGCCACGATCGAGGCAGCGCGCCGCGGATCTGCTCGCTAGATCGCAGCCCGCGCCGCCTCGACCCCTCCCGATCCATCGCGCCCTCGCCCGTGAAGGCGAATCAGCGATTGAAGGTCGCGCCCGGGGGCTTGCTGCCATTTCCAGCCTGAGGCGGGGGCCCCGGCGTGTACAGATACTCGCTCACCAGCTGGCCCAGTCCCCACGCGATAATGATGAAACCCCACCAGAAGCTGCTATCCCGGTTCACCTGCCACATTGCCACGGTGACCGCCGCGCCCACGAATATGAGCGTGAGTCCGCGGCCCCGGCGCCAGCGCCGGTAGTCGCCGCTATACGTGGTGCCGTAGTCCCCGTCATACAGGTGTTCGGGGGGCAGCGGCGGCAGCTCGATGCCCTTTTCGATCGCGGCCATGCGCTCCGCGTGATACATCTGGAGCGCCTCGCGCTGTCTGCGGACTTTCAGGTATAGGGAATACGCCGCGAAGGAGATACCACCGACGATCGCGACGACGGGGAGGACCACGGCGCTCATGAGGCCCGTGAGAGAGCTTAGGAAAGCGGTCATGTGCGCATGCTCCGAAATAGTTGCAGGACGCACTTGATACCCGGCAAGCTGACGGCCGGTTTCAGACGGCATTCGAAAAATCGGTGAAACCGATTCCGCGGCCAGGGGGTATCAAACAGAGGCCCGAGCGGGGTTCTTGCGAGGCTATCAGGGGGTAGGCATGCACGCCGCGGTGAGCGAGCCCACCGAGCGGGATCGGGACATCGTCGACCTCCTGCGAAAGGACGGCCGCGATCCGGCGTTCGAGGAGCTGCTCCGCCGCTACGAAGGCAAGGTCTACCGCCTGTGCTGCGCCCTGCTGCGTGACCGGGCGCAGGCCGAGGATGCGGCCCAGGAGAGCCTGGTGCGGGTGTGGAAGGCGCTCGATCGCTACGACGGACGGGCCTCGCTGTCGAGCTGGATTTATGCCATTACCCGCAACCGCTGCCTGACGGCGTTGCAGAGGCGGCGGCCGCTCGAGTCCCTGGACGAGTTGGGCGAAGAGGCTGAATTCGGGCTCCGCACAGCCATCGGGGAGCCCTGCGATGGCCGCGCGGAGCAACTGCTCGGCCTGGTGGAGCTGCTCCCCGAGCGTCTGCGGCGCGTGCTCGTGCTCTACTACTACGAGGAGCGATCGGTGAGCGAAGTGGCGCTGATGCTGGGCTGCCCGCCGGGCACGGTGAAGACATTGCTGTTCGCGCCCGCGCGGCTCTTGCTGAGATGTTGAGACGCCGGGGCCTGGACGACGTCGCCTACTGGCAGGAGGACGCATCGTGACCGAACACCCAACTTCCCGACTCGATCATGCGCTCGATGAGGCGCTCAGCCGTACGCTGAGCGGCCCACAGGTGCCTCAAACCTTCCGCGCCCGCCTGAATGCCGCGCTCTCGCGGACTACGGAAACCGACCTTCTGTCGCTGCGCGAGCGAATGGAGAGAGAGCGTCGGCAACAGCTCGAAGACCTGGAAGCGCACTACGTACGCGTCCGCCGCGGGACACTCGGCACTCTCATCGGAGTGGCCTTCGCGGCCGGCGCCACAACAGCCATCGCGATGCCGTGGCTGCGCGCGAATCTCGGCGCCTATACGCCGGTCGCGATCACCTGGGGGGCGGTAGCACTGGGGTTGGGGATCGTGTTCTTCGAACCCTTGCGCGCCTTGGTGCGTCGCTGGTCTGATGCCTGATCAGCGGGTTCTTAAATGGAGGCGCACGCGTCCATTCGCTTCAACGGACCAGGGCACGGCTATTCCTTGGAGTCCTTCGCCTTCAGACTGTCCTGATTCGCCTCAATGAAGGCCTTTATCTCCTCGGCCATCGAGAGCAGCCGCAACCACTGCTCTTTGTAGAGGGTGACCGGGAATCGCCCCATGCCATAAACGGAAAGCGCGCCCTTCTCGCTGACTTTCATCGCGAGCTTGCCGCGGCCTCCCTGTTTGAGGCGCTCATTTTCGGCTCGAAGCCTCGCCAGCTCTGCTTGCACGTCTTCAGTCATTGTGAAATCTCCAGCGCGGTCCAGTGCAAATTGTATCGCCACCGGGGCGACTCCGCTTGCTGGGCAGCCTCATGATCGAGCAGCCCGGGCGATCCGGTACTCGCGCAACGTGCGGCACCTGGTCGTCATTCCCGCGTGCAGACCGTATTCGAGGTCTCGGCCCGTCCTTTTGGCCCGGGACTGGCCAGGTCAAATGTGTACTGCCGCTTGCCTCGCAACCGAATCACCGCCCTGGCACCGTCCGCGGGGTAGCCGTCCACCCAATGAGAGCCATCAAAGGATTTCGACTTGCTGGACCTGGTGTAGTACGACCCGTCGTTGTCGACGGAAACGATGTTCCACTGCTTCGTGTTGCTATCGAATCCGACGAAAGTAAATGCCGCATCAGCCGGCTGACCGTTCTGGGGTGCAAAGGTGGTATCGGCGCGCACCCACCCGCGCCAGGCTCGATTGACGCTATGGAATCGCCAGATGGCACCGCCGCTCGCATGCGTAACGCAATTGAACGTACCTACGATCGCCTCCAGCTCAGACGGCGTCGTCGTGGCTGCGCTCGCAGTGGAGAAGTTGGCTACACATGCACTCGCTGCGAGAATCAGTGCGAATACGACACGCTGACACATACAGGCTCCTCCGACAAAGTAGGTGAGCCGAGACTAGCAGCGCATGGATTCGAAAGGGCAACCGTCAGCGCACGGGCGGCTCATTTCGGCGATTTATGCGCGTCTTTGGAGCCTGCCCAGACGCGAAACATTGCGACCGAGTGGGTGGCGACGTTTGCTTCGATTCGGCCGTGACTGACACTGTCGGTGTGCTGCCACAGGTTGCGGACCGCATAGTCATCGGCGTGTTTCAGCCCGATTTCCTGCGCCGTCGCCTCGATGTCGACCGGCCCGCGCCCGGGATTGAGCAGAATCACGGCGACTGAGCCATCGGACATCGGCTTCACCCAGACCTGCGTCTTACCGGCATCGCGCACCCTGTATCCTTGACGGCCTCCCCAGTCCTGGTCTACCGCGATCACTTCGCGATTGGTGAGTATGTCGCGCACCTCCTTGGACATGGTGCGCAGGTCGTTGCCGGCGATCAGCGGCGCGTTGAGCAGTGCCCAGAGGCTGAAATGCGCCCGGCTCTCATCGGCAGTCAGGTATCCATTACCGACCTCGAGCATATCCGGGTCATTCCAGGCACCCGGATGGGAAGCAGCAGACAGCGCGGCCTGCTGGTCTGCAATGTCCATGATGCCCCGCGGATATGCATTGTCGGGCTGGTCAGTCTTCCAGCGCGGGGTAATGTCCTGCGTCGTGCGCCAGAGATTACCGACGGGCTGAGCCCAATTCCACGGCGCCTCGTTGCCCCACTCGCAGAGGCTGTACACCATGGGTCGTCCGGAATCGGAGATCGCATCGCGCATAGCGGTGTAGCGTTGCAGATATGTCTCGCCCCGGTAGTCACCGCAATTGTCGTATTTCAGATAGTCGACACCCCAGCGCGCGAACTGCGCGGCGTCCTGCTTCTCATGGCCGATGCTGCCGGGATAGCCGGCGCACGTCGTGGTGCCGGCCGATTCGTAAATGCCCAGCTTCAGGCCCTTGCGATGCACATACGCGGCCACCGCCTCGATGCCGCGCGGAAACTTCCTGGGATCGGGTACCAGGTCGCCTCGCGGGCCGCGCTTCTTGAGCAGCCAGCAGTCATCGATATTCACGTAGACGTAGCCTGCCGCTTTCATGCCGGAGGTAACCATGGCGTCAGCGGTCGCCTCCACTAACTTTGCGCTGACATCGCAGTGAAAGCTGTTCCAGCTGTTCCAGCCCATCGGCGGCGTCCGGGCCAGCCCGTTATCCAGCGCGTACGCTGGAGTGAAGGCGAGCATCCACAGCATCATTGCCGCTATGGCCATACGGGTTTTGCGCGATGCAGCCATCAGATCCTCCATCAAGAGATAAAATGTGCATTTTGCCGCGATTCAAGCGGATATTGGAAAGAACACGGTGAGGTTGTTCACGTGGTGGATGGATCTACTCGCTTGCCGTATGCATTTCAAAGGGCGAGGGCGCGGTGCAGGTCGTCGTGCTCAAAGGCGCTTGCCATGCGTTGAATTTCGGCATTGGAGGCGCCCGCTTCAGCGGCCACTTCTCGCCACTTCACGGTTGTCTTGGCAACCTCGCTCACTACTTTTTTCGCATCCCTGAGCGCTAGTGAAAAGTACTCCGCGCTCGAAAGTACAAGGTCCAGGTCACATGTAGCGTCGTCCAGAGTGATGTTCGTGCTCAGAATGCGTGGGCGTACGTCCACGGGTGTGGGATTTAGGTCGTATACCGGCGAGAGTACCCAGCCTTGTGGTCCTATCCATAGGAAGCCGTGGTTGCGCAAGTGATCATCGTCATTTGAGATCAGCACGTTCAAGACCATTCGCCTGTACAATTCATGCGCGTCCTCTCGCGCTTGGGCGCCGTGCTCAGTCAGCACGTCCACTAGCTCTGGGTAGCTGGCGCGATCTCCATCCCTGAGGGTCAGCATTGAAAGTGCAGATAGAAACGGGATGCGTGTGGAATCGGCACGATCGAAGCGGCGCGAGAGCAACACAGGCCTTCTGGCAACGCTGAGTAATTCATTAACAGGAGCTCGAACTCCGGCTTTCTTTGCAAGGGTCAGCGCAACGAACTCCCATAGCTCGATGCTGTACTCGTCGATTTCTTTTGGAAACTTGGCGATCGAGAGGTAGCCGTGCTGATCAACGACTGACGCTTTTGGGCGTGCTCCCCCGAGAGATGAGCCGGGAGCGAAGATCATCTGCAAGTCCTCGTCTGTCTCCTCCTCGCGAAGGATCCGCTCGGTGACCGCGAGTAGCCGGCCGAGCTCAACGAGTTTAGGTACACCACCTGCAGCCGGAGACTGGAAGGTCTCTTCCGCGGCATTACGGAATCGTAGCGCACCGAGACGGGAGACGTCGGACACTCCGAGAAGATAATCGAGTTCTTGAAGAGTGCGCGGCGCGCGACCGTCGCGCTCGGCGCGCCGGCGCTCGGCGCGTTGCATGAGACGGCGGCCCCACGTGTCCGGCGCGGAGTCGCCGATGGACCCAAAAATTAGCTGCCGGTCGGCGGGGATAAACGCGCCCCGACCGAGCGCAAGGGCAGGCTCCAGCGAAAATCTTGCCGGGTTCGCAAGCCAGTCCGCGTGGTACTCGAAGCTGACTGCTTCTCCGCCACGTCGCGCATGGCGGTGCAGCGTCCCAACGCGCTTTAGTCCCTGCGCGAAATCGATATGGACTTCGATATCAGCCATCGGTGGTCTCGGATAGGCGCCGCAATCGAATTCGCTGCGGCAACTTCTCGTTGGCTAGGGCAACGCCTGCAGCGTCACGACTTGCATCGGCGATCTGGTTTAGCTGATCAAGAAATCCGAGCGCTTGGAGCACGGCGGCATAGATGCCAATGCCTACGGCCGGATCTCCCTGTTCGACGCGCTGAAGAGTGGGCCGGCTCGTGAAGGCGCGTTCGGCCACGATCCCGGCCGGGAGACCGCGGCGTCGTCTTGCATCGCGCAGGTCGTGCCCCAGCTTGCGGAGGGCTCTTCGAACGCCGGCGGAAGGCCTGTGCGGGGTAGGCATAAATGTAATCTTCGTATTCCATAAAACCTTATTAGTGTAATACGAAGATTACATTAAGCAAGTGTGCGGGGCGGCAAACCCTTTCTTCCCTCCTCTTAAAGGGAACTCCCTGGCAAATCCACGGGGATTTACCAGCGAGCTGGGCCTAAAGAGAGCCTTGATGCATTCATCAACTTTCTCGTTATTCGGAGGCATCTGATCTCAGTCTCCCTCGAGGCCAAGGAATATTCGAAGGAGGCCGATGTCCCCCCGATTTTGAGTAGCGAAACGGTTTAGAGTCTAGCCCCCGGGGAGGAGGTTGGACGTGAAGAAGAGGTTCAGCGAGGAGCAGATCATCGGCTTTCTGAAGGAGGCCGATGGCGGGGTGCCGGTGAAGGAGTTGTGCCGCAAGCACAAATTCTCCGACGCCAGCTTCTAGCTCTGGCGCAGTAAGTTCGGCGGAATGGATGTTTCGGATGCGAAGCGTCTGAAGGGACTGGAGGTAGAGAACGCACGCCTGAAGAAGCTGCTGGCGGAGTCGATGCTCGAAAACGAGGTGACGCGTGAGGCACTTCGAAAAAGTACTGACCGCACCGGCTCGGCGGGAGCTGGTGCGGTGGATGACCACGAAGGGGTTGTCGGAGCGGCGCAGCCTGCAGGTGATCGGGATGAGCGCGAGTGCTCTGCGCTATCAGCCGCGGGCAGATTGCAACGGCACCCTGCCGGAGCGGATCATCGACCTGGCGCAGCGGCATCGTCGCTACGGCGCGGGGATGATCTATCTGAAGCTGCGGCAAGCCGGCGAGCTCGTCAATCACAAGCGCGTCGAGCGGCTGTATGCGCTCGAGCGACTGCAGGTGCGGCGCCGGCGGCGCAAGAAGATTCCGGTGAGCGAACGGCAGCCGCTGATTCGCCCGGGCCGCCCCAACGAGGTCTGGTCTGCGGATTTCGTCTTCGACCGCATTGCCTCGGGACGCACTCTCAAGTGCTTGGGCATCGTCGACGACGCCACGCACGAGGCCGTCGCCATCATCGTCGAGCACTGCATGGGTGGCAATTACCTGGCACGCGTCCTGGACGGTATCTGTTCGCTGCGAGGAGGACCTGCCGTGATTCGTACGGACAACGGGAAAGAATTCACGGGCAAAGCGATGCTGAGGTGGGCCGCTCGCAACGGCGTGACGCTGCGACTGATCGAGCCAGGAAAGCCCAACCAGAATGCCTATGTCGAGAGTCCTCGGCGGGCTGACGCCCGTCGAGTATGCAAGGCGATTGACAGAAAAAGTGATTACAATCCCGGGAAAACTCTAAACCCACCCGCTACTCAGATCGGGGGGACGTCGCCCGATGGCTATCCCGCTGCGACATACCGGATCTCACCCTCTTTCCGCGGCGCTATCGCGGCGTGACTACCATCTCGGTCGAAGCCGGATTCGCGAGCGACCTGAGGCACTTAGTCGTTTGGACCTTGGCACGGCTCGTCAAGGCGCGCGTCCTCCCCAGCGTCACCCCGTTCGCCGCACCGCTCAATCGCCTGAGCCGTCGGATCGAGCCCCTTGTCAGTCACAAGTGCGGCATGTTCGTGCGACTCAAAGGACTCGGCCACGACGGCGAGCCACTCCGTATCACCTGGAACCTCATTGCGCAAATAACCACGGCCCATACATCCCGTGCGGAGCCGCTGTGGCGCTCACCAAGAAGTTCTGCAGCAACGTGCGACTGCCGTTAGGTGCAATGCCTTGTATGGGTGTACTCAGCGTCGAGGGATATCTAGCAGCCCTTCCAGGTCTTGGGCTGCAGGAGATTGTGAAGTGAGCGCCTACTTCGTCCTGAAGGTCGTGCACATCCTCAGCGCAGCTGTCCTGGTCGGGACGGGATTCGGGATTGCGTTCTTTAAATGGACCGTCGACCGGGCCGGCAACGTCGGCGCAATCCGCATCATTTCCGAGAAGGTCGTGCTTGCGGACTGGATCTTCTGTACTAGTTTCGACTTGATCTGACACCCGACTTGAAGAGAGCGGGGTTACCCGGTTCAATGGTTGTTACCAAGCAATCACTGAACTTTCATGGGAGTAACCCCGCAATGAATCTTGT
>Ga0070741_10003665_pt1 | contig 37404 bp, 29 predicted proteins | sample Coa_R1_4_FD_66440 | JGI IMG/M metagenome (GOLD analysis project Ga0070741, IMG submission 66440) | Surface soil microbial communities from Centralia Pennsylvania, which are recovering from an underground coalmine fire - Coalmine... | ecosystem: Environmental > Terrestrial > Soil > Unclassified ... | reverse complement strand
GCTAAAATCCAATCATTTGCCAAACTCCAGTACCTTTATTGTAGCTGTATCGCCGCGCCGATGCAAGACCGTTAAGGCTTTGGCGGTATGGAAGCGAATCTGGCGGCGCCGGAAAAAAAACCGCAGTCCACGCAGACGGCGCGCAGGCACGCACTGGCGCGTCGCTCGGGTTCACTGCGGAATCTTGCGCGGGAAACGTTCGTTCAGACAAGTTTATCCAAACGCGGCTCGTACGCTTGCAAGACGCGCATGTAGTTGGCGCGTTCAAAGGCGGCGGGCTGCGCGACATTTTTATAACTCATGCTGCCGCGCATCTGTTGAATCGAATCGTATTCGTGGTCTTGCATCCACGCTTCGATGCTTTCGCGCACCACGCGCAAGTATTGGATGCCGCGTTCGAGCAGCGCCGACGTCATCATGGCAACATTCGCGCCCGCCATCATGCATTTCAAAACATCTTCGGCGGTATGTACGCCGCCCGTCACGGCAAGGTCCGCCTCCACACGCCCGTAAACCATCGCGACCCACTGCAACCGCACGCGCAGCTCGTTGGAATGTGACAGCGTGAGCGAAGGCACGACCTCTAACGATTCCAAATCAAAATCGGGTTGATAAAACCGATTGAACATGACGAGCCCTTCCGCCCCTGCCCACGCGATGCGCTGCGCTATGTTGGCGAACGCCGTAAAGAAATGCGGCAGCTTGACGGCGACCGGAATGCTGACGCTCTTGACTACTTCGCGGACCAGGTCGAGATACATTTGCTCAATGGCTTGACTGGTCTGCGACGGGTCGGCGGCAATGTAATACACATTGAGCTCGAGCGCGTCTGCGCCGGCTTGTTGAATTTCGCGCGCGTATTCAATCCACCCGCCCGTGGAAAAACCATTTAGCGAGCCGATAACGGGAATGCTTACCGACCGCTTGATTTGCGCGATGTGTTCCAAATATCCTTCTGCGCCGCGATTGTACCCAATCATTTGGGGAAAGTACGTGACCGCTTCGGCGAAACTTTCACTGCCGTAGTTCAAATAATGGTCGAGCGCGTGACTCTCGCGCGCAATTTGTTCTTCAAAGAGCGAATGCAGGACCACCGCCGCCGCGCCCGCATCTTCCATGCGTTTGATGTTGTCCACTTTTTGCATCAACGGCGACGACGAAGGGACAAGTGGGTTTTTGAGTTCGAGTCCAAGATACTTGGTGGTGAGGTCGAGCATGATTGTATCAGTAGACAGGTATACAAAGTAAACAGGTAAACAGGTCATCGGTCAAAACGCCTGTCTACCTGTTTATCTGTTTACGCGTCTATTTGCCATCCTTTCCGTTCACGGACGCCAATTGTTCGTAGAGATGCCAGCGCTTTGCCACATCTTGCTTTTCCAACGTCAACAAACGCTCCGCCGCCGCTTCATTGCTCTGTTTCAACATCGTGTAGCGGGTTTCGTTGTACACGTATTTCTCCAGCGGCAGCGAAGGCGCTTTGGAATCCAATTGCAGCGGATTCTTGCCTTCCGCCGCCAAACGCGGATCATAGCGGAACAGGGGCCAATAACCGGATGCCACCGCCGCTTTTTGTTGGTCGAGCCCATGCGCCATATCGTACCCGTGCGCGATGCAGTGCGAATACGCCACGATGAGCGACGGTCCGTCGTACGCTTCCGCTTCCAAAAATGCCTTGACCGTTTGCGCGTCGCTCGCGCCCATTGCCACGCGCGCGACATAAATCGAGCCGTAGGTCATGGCAAGCATCGCCAAATCTTTTTTCGCCGTCGGTTTGCCGCCCGCCGCGAATTTTGCCACCGCGCCGCGCGGCGTGGCTTTGGACATTTGCCCGCCGGTGTTGGAATAGACTTCGGTGTCGAGCACCAATACATTCACATTGCGCCCTGACGCGAGCACGTGGTCGAGCCCGCCGTACCCGATGTCGTACGCCCAGCCGTCGCCGCCGACAATCCACACCGTTTTCTTGACGAATACATCCGCAATGGACAAAAGGTGACGCGCCGTTTGCAGTTCTCCAGTCTCTAGTTTCGCCGCATTGACGTACGCTTCCAACTTTTCCTTTAACGCCTGCACGCGTCCGCGCTGTTTCAAGATTTCGGCTTCGTTGTTTTGCGGCGCGTTCAAAATGCCGTCCACCAATTCTTGCCCGACGACGGACGCGCATCGCGGCAAGAGTTCACGCGCAAATTCAAGCCGCTTGTCGAGCGTGAGACGGAATCCGAGTCCAAATTCGGCGTTATCTTCAAAGAGCGAATTCGACCACGCGGGACCGCGTCCTTCGTCGTTGTACGACCACGGCGTGGTGGGCAAATTGCCGCCGTAAATCGAAGAGCAGCCCGTCGCATTTGCCACATACGCGCGGTCGCCAAACAGCTGCGTGATGAGTTTGAGATACGGTGTTTCGCCGCAGCCCGCGCACGCGCCGGAAAATTCAAACAGCGGCTGCAAGAGTTGGTCATCCTTGACGAGATGCACCGAGAGCTTTTCGCGATCCATTTCGGGCAGCTGCTCAAAGAATTTCCAATTCGCGTTTTCTTGTTCGCGCAGCGGCGCCTGCGGCGCCATGTTGATGGCTTTCAAACGCGTTTCGCTCTTGTTTTTCACCGGACACGCTTCGACGCACAAGGTACAGCCGGTGCAGTCTTCGGGCGAGACCTGGAGCGTGTACTGCATGCCCTCGAATTCTTTCCAGCGCGCGGGCGCGCTCTTGAAGGTGGGCGGCGCATCCTGCAAATATTTTTCGTCGTACACTTTGGCGCGAATCACCGCGTGCGGACACACCAAAACACACTTGCCGCATTGAATACAAATCTTTTCATCCCACACCGGAATTTCGAGTGCGATGTTGCGCTTTTCCCATTTCGCGCTGCCGCTCGGATACGTCCCATCTACGGGCAATGCGCTTACGGGCAATTCATCGCCGCGTCCCGCAATCATTTCGGCGGTCACTTTTTGGATAAATTCCGGCGCGCCGGCGGCAACCGGCGGACGCAAATCGAACGTGCTGGTCACGCGCTCCGGAACCCGCACCTCGCGCAAATTTGCCAGCGTCGCATCCACCGCCGCAAAATTTTTCTCGACGACAACTCTGCCGCGTTTGCCATACGTTTTTTCAATCGAATGTTTGATGGCGGCAATCGCTTCCTCGCGCGGCAGGACACCGCTGATGGCAAAGAAACACGTCTGCATCACCGTATTGATGCGTCCGCCCATGCCCGTTTCGCGCGCCACCGAGTAGGCATCAATCACATAGAACTTGAGCTGCTTGTCCAAAATCTGCTGCTGCACTGAACGCGGCAAATGGTCCCACACCTCATCGGGTCCGTACGGACTGTTGAGCAAAAAGACCGCGCCCTGGTCCGCCACATGCAGCATTTCAAAACGTTCGAGGAAGCTGAATTGATGACACGCGACAAAATTCGCGGAGCGAATCAGGTACGACGAATGAATCGGCTTGGGACCGAAACGCAAATGCGAAGTCGTGGTCGAACCCGACTTTTTGGAATCGTACACAAAATATCCTTGCGCGTACAAATCGGTTTCGTCGCCGATAATTTTGATGGAATTTTTGTTCGCGCCGACCGTACCGTCCGCGCCCAAACCGTAAAAAATCGCGCGCGTGGTCGCGGGGTCTTCGGTCGAAAATTCGGGGTCGTACTCGAGCGAAGTGTGTGACACATCATCGTTGATGCCGATGGTGAAATGATTTTTCGGATTCGATTTTTTGAGCTCGTCGAAAATGCCTTTGACCATCGCGGGCGTAAATTCTTTCGACGCCAGCCCGTAACGACCGCCAATGACGCGCGGCATTGGAGTTTCTTTGGTTCCCTCATGCCCTTCCCAACCCTCCATCAACGCGGTCACGACATCCACATACAACGGTTCGCCCGCGCTGCCGGGTTCTTTGGTGCGGTCGAGAACGGCGATTTTTGTGGCGCTCGCGGGGAGCGTCTTGATAAAATGTTCGACGCTGAACGGACGATACAAATGCACTTTCAAGACGCCAACCTTTGCGCCGCGCGCGTTCAAATAGTCCACCGCTTCTTGCGCGACCTCTGCACCCGAACCCATGAGAACGAGGACGCGTTCCGCATCCGGCGCGCCGAAATAATCAAACAAATGATATTGGCGCCCGACGCGCGCCGCGAATTGGTCCATCGTCTCTTGCATGATCTGCGGCATCCGCGCGTAATACGGATTCACCGTTTCGCGTCCCTGAAAATACACATCGGGATTCTGCGCCGTGCCGCGAATGAACGGATTGTCGGGCGACAACGCGCGTGCGCGATGCGCGCGCACGAGCTCGTCGTCAATCATGTAGCGAATATCGTCCTCATCCAATTGTTCGATTTTCATCACTTCGGACGAGGTGCGAAAACCGTCAAAGAAATGCAGAATCGGCACACGCGCTTTTAATGTCGCGGCGTGCGCGATGAGCGCGAGGTCCATCACTTCTTGTACGCTGTTGGAGCAAAGCAGCGCCCAGCCGGTCGTGCGCGCCGCCATCACATCCTGATGGTCGCCAAAAATCGAAAGCGCCTGCGCTGCCAACGCGCGGGCAGCAATGTGAAAAACGGTGGAGGTGAGTTCGCCCGCGATTTTGTACATATTGGGCAGCATCAACAACAACCCTTGACTCGCGGTAAAGGTCGTGCTCAACGAACCCGTCTGCAGCGCGCCGTGCACCGCGCCTGCCGCACCGCCTTCACTTTGCATTTCGACGACGAGCGGCGTCGTGCCCCAGATGTTTTTCTTACCTTCGGCAGACCACTGGTCCGCCCATTCACCCATCGCCGACGATGGGGTAATCGGATAAATCGCAATGACTTCGGATACGTGATGCGCTATATACGCGGCGGCTTCATTGGCGTCGAGCGTGACCATGCTTCGTGACATTTCGGATGCCTCCAAAAACAAACCACAGGAATTGAATCGTGCAGCGGAATTCAGTAAACTCTTGTCAGAAACAATGACCCTACTGAGCTCCACCCCTCATTGTGCGCGAAAAGAACTCAATACGATAGGGTCAGATGCCCTTGATGGGCGCGGCAGGATGACCCCTCACGCGCGGGGAAACTCCATACCTTTCTATTTTCGTCACATGTGTATTGAATTGTGTTGCGAAACGGTCAAAAACGCGTTGCCGACGCGCCGGCAGGAGAAAAAAAACAGGACAGCCATAAACCATCCCGTTTTGGAAAAGTCCAGACGGAGAGCGAATAAACTTTCACAACTTGTCAGTACACAAACTCGCGCAAATCATAATACGAAATTTTTGGCGCACGCGCCTTATCGGCAAACACAAAGCCATCGCGCATTTGCTGCTCCTGCTGTCGCAGCTCGGCTGGCGAGAGCGCGCGGATGCCTGCCGCCGACGCGCGCGCGGCGTACGTCGAGCCCGGATAATCCACCAGTTCCGAAAAATAAATCACATCCTCTTGGTCCAGCGGCAGCGCATTCACCAGCCGCACCGTTTCGCGCACATGTCCCGCGTGATATTCCGCGCCGCCCGCGCCGATTAAAATAATAATCCCCACCGCGACGCCGCCTGTCTTCAAATGCACGACCAAACTCTGCACATCTTCGGGTTGATTCGGCTTGCCCAAAAATTTCAGCAGCGCGGGGTCGCCGCTTTCCAGACCGATATACACGCGGCGCAAACCGCGTTCAGCGAGCGCGGCAAAGTCTTGCGCCGTTTTGCGCCGCGTCGTGAACGCGTCAATGAACGAATAGATGCCGTGAAAATGAATCGGATGCGCGTCTTCCCATTCACGCCGCGCCGCGCCCGCTAAATCGCGCGGCACGATTTCAAATGCCGCGTGAATCACATCAAACAGCTCCAGCAATTGCGCTTGCGGCAAAATCAACGCGTTCGCGTCGCCGAGAAACAACGTTCGCCGCAGCGTGATGCCATCGCCGAAAAAGGCGCGGACGTTTTGCGCGTGCGCGCGAAATTCCGCCGCGGTCTTGGCGTGAAAACGCCGGTCGCGGTATAAACCGCAAAACGTACATTCGTTGTACGAACAACCTTCCGTCGCCTGCAAATACAGCGCGAGATATTGGTCGGGCGGCAAAATCGAAACGGGGCGATACAACTTGTGGAACTGCTCGCGTTCGCGTTCCAAACGCGCATACGAATACGCGTGGATGCGCGCGAGCGCCTCGGCAAATTCGACGGGCAGGGGTTCGCGCAAACGCGCGGGAACGTCGCGCGCAAACGCGTACGCGCGATTTTCCAACGCCTCCACTTCGCGCGGCGGCAGCATCCGCCGCAAACGCCCCGCGAGTCCCGGCTGCGCGCCGCTGGCTTTTTCCAAAATTTGATTGTCGAGCGAACGCCGATAATTTTTGTTTTCCAAAAACGCACCCACCAGACGCCCCGCGCGGTCAAACGTGTACGACAGTACAGAATCCTCCATCATGACGATGGATTCGCGTCGCACATTCAAAATCATTTGTCGTCCGTCTGGGGTCACACTTTTCAAAATACCCATCCTGCGCCTCGCCATTGAATCGAGTACAATGTCATTCTTGTAGGAGCGGGGTTTCCCCGCCATGCATCGCGCGCAATGCCATTCCAGTTTACCGCGCGGCGCGAAATTCCAAAAGTGTAATTTGTCCCGAAAAGGATGTGCTATGTCAGCTCTCGACGGAATTACCATTCTCGACCTCTCGCGCCTTTTGCCCGGACCGTACGCGACACAATTATTGGCAAATCTCGGCGCGGAGGTCATCAAAATCGAACGCCCGCCCGAAGGCGATTACGCGCGTGCACTGCCGCCGTATTGGCAGCTCGACGCGGAACGCGCGGTAGGCGCGGTCTTTTGCCAAAACAATCGCGGCAAAAAAAGCGTCGCGTTGAATTTCGACGATGCGCGCGGGCGCGAAATTTTGCTGCGTTTGATGGCACAGGCGGATGTGTTCGTGGAATCGTTTCGCCCCGGCGCGCTCGCGTCGCGCGCGTTGGATTACGAAAGCGTGCGCAGCCGCAATCCACGTCTCATCTACTGCTCGCTGAGCGGGTACGGACAAAACGGACCGTACCGCGACCGCGCGGGTCACGATTTGAATTATTTGGCGCTCGCGGGCATTCTCCAATTGAACGGCGCGCGCGAGGGCGCGCCGACGCCGATGCCTGTCCAAGTCGCCGACCTTGCCGGCGGAATGTTTGCCGCGCTGCAAATCGTCGCGGCGTTGGTGGAACGCGAACGCACCGGCAAGGGAAAATATCTTGATGTCGGATTGTTCGATGCCGCGTTCGATTGGATGCAAACGATTGTGGGCGCGTCGTTTCACGCCACCGGCGAAAATCCACAGCGCGGCGCGATGCCTTTGACCGGCGCCTATCCATGCTACAACATTTACGAAACCGCCGACGGCGCGTTCATGTCGCTCGCGGCGTTGGAGCCCAAATTTTGGCGCGCGTTTTGTGAGGGCGTCGGGCGCGCCGATTTGCTCGACCAACCATTTGACGCCGCTGCGATGGCGCGCGTCGCGGTGCTGTTTCGACAGCGCACGCGCGCGGAATGGACCGCGTTTGCCGAACACACCGACTGCTGTCTCGAACCGCTCCTCGACGTGAGCGAAGCGTACGCGCACCCGCAAGTTCGCGCGCGCCACTTGGCGCAAGGGGGGGGGGCGATTCCGCGTTTGGGCGAACACACGCGAGCAATTTTGGAACGCGCGCAGTGCACGGCGCGCGAAATCGAAGAGTGGGCGCGCGCGGGGCTGCTCGGCCTTTGACGCACATACATTCGTTTTGGGCGACTCGAAGCGCGGTGCTATACTCGCAGAATCTTTTTATTTCCTTTTGTTTCGAATCCATAGATGACGGACCGTAACGTAGTGATTTTAGGTGCAGGACCTGCGGGTTTGACCGCCGCGTACGAGTTGACTCGCCATCAAATTCCCGTCATCGTCTTGGAACGCGACGACACGGTCGGCGGCATTGCGCGCACCGAATTTTATAAAGGGTATGGCTATGACATTGGCGGGCATCGCTTTTATACCAAGATGTCCGAAGTCAATGCCCTGTGGCATCAAATGCTCGGCGCGGAGCTCTTGCGCGTGCCGCGTCTTTCGCGCATTCATTATCAAGGAAAATTTTTTTACTATCCGCTGCGGTTGACGAATGTTTTGCGCGCGTTGGGTCCCGCGCAGAGCCTTTGGATTTTTTTGAGTTATGTCCGCGCGCGTCTTTTTCCCCTCGTTCCCGAAGAGAGTTTTGAAGATTACGTCTCGAATCGCTTTGGGCGCAAACTGTATTCTTTGTTTTTCAAAACCTACACCGAAAAAGTGTGGGGCATTCCCTGCACGGAAATTCGCGCCGAGTGGGCGGCGCAGCGCATTCGCGGGCTTTCGTTTACGTCAGTCCTCAAAAGCGCTCTGCTCAAGAATAACCACGGCATCAAATCGCTGATTGAAGAATTTGAATATCCGCGTCAAGGTCCCGGGATGATGTGGGAAGCGTTTCGCCGCGCGGTCGAGGCGAACGGCGGGCAGGTGCAGCTCCAGGCGCCCGTCGTGCGCGTGAAACGGCAGGGTGCACGCATTACCAGCGTTGTGGTGAACCACCCGGACGGCGCGCGTGAAATCGCGGGCACACATTTTATTTCCACGCTGGCGCTGCGCGATCTCGTCAACGCACTCGAGCCCCCCCCCCCGACGGATGTGCTGCACGCGGCGAACCAACTCGGCTATCGCGATTTTCTCACGGTCATTTTGATTGTGGACGCGCCGCAGCTCTTCCCCGACAATTGGATTTATGTGCACACACCGCAAGTGCGCGTGGGGCGTATTCAAAATTTCAAAAATTGGTCGCCCGCCATGCTGCCCGATTTGTCCAAGACCAGTCTCGGCATGGAATATTTTGTGAGCGAAGGCGACGCGCTTTGGAATTTGTCGGACGCGCAGTTGATTGCGCTGGCAAAACAAGAGCTCGAACTCATCGGGCTGGCGCGCGCCGCGCAAGTGATTGACGGCACGGTCAAGCGAATGCGGAAAGCATATCCGGTGTACGATGCGCCCTATCGCGAGCATCTCGGCATTGTGCGCGGCTATCTCGACGCGTTTGAAAATTTGCAGACCATCGGGCGCAATGGAATGCACAAATACAACAATCAGGATCATTCCATGATGACCGGACTTTTGGCGGCGCGGAATATTTTAGGCGCGCAGCACGATGTTTGGGCGGTGAATACTGACATGGAATATCAAGAAGAAATCGCCCTCCCCAATCCCCACCCGCGCACACGCGACCGCCTGCGCCCCATCCTCGATTTCGTTCCACGCGGTGATCGCAAGCGTCATTAGAAAGACACATCCCCACGTCACACCTTGTACAACACGTCCATGTACCGCTTTAACAAATCGCTCACCACCCCGCGCAGCGGCAAATTCGCGGCGAGACCGTACACCGGCGCCAGCTCGCCTTTTTCTGCGGGATGCGCCTTGACGTATTCCACCGCGTCGCGCAAATCACTCACGAACCGTTCCGCAAAATTCTCTTGCGTGTGGCGCAGCGTCAATGCGATGTGTACGGCGGGTGGTCTGTGCAGACCATTGAGGCTCCAACCGCGTTTCGTCATTGCATCCATCACTTTGTAAATGTCAAGCGTTTCCGACGCGAACGCAATCACCCACAAGGGGTCGCCCAAAATTTTCAATTCGGAAATTTCGCGGATGCCGTTTTTGATTTTCGTCGCCGTCTCCAAAATTTTGCGCGTCGCGTCCAAATAACCATTTTCGCCCATCGAAACCATTGCCGCCCATGCGGTTGCGCTCAACGCGCCGGGACGACTGCCCGCGAACGTCGGCGAAAAATACAGCCCGCCGCTCCAATCCGTCGCCGTGTAATATTGATAATGCCGCAGCGCGCGTCCGCGATACAAAATCACCGAAGTCCCTTTTGCCGCATAGCCGTACTTGTGCGTGTCCGCCGACAGGGATGTGACGCCGGGCACACGAAAATCGTATGGCGGCACGGGATAGCCCAACTTTTCCGCGAACGGCAAAACGAATCCGCCCAAACACGCGTCGGTGTGAAAACCAATGCCGTGTTCACGCGCGAGGTCCGACAATTCTGGAATCGGGTCAATCACGCCGTACGGAAAACACGGCGCGCTGCCAATGAGCGCAATCGTGTTTTGGCTCAACGCGCGCCGCGCCGCGTCCACATCCGCGCGCATGTCGTCGCGCAAAGGGATGCGCACCAGTTTCAGATTGAAATACTGCGCGGCTTTGTCGAACGCGGCGTGCGCGCTGACGGGCGCGATGATTTCCGGCGCGGTGATGCCCTTTTTGTCGCGCGCCCAATCACGATACGTTTTCATCGCGAGCAAAATGCTTTCGGTGCCGCCCGACGTCACCGTGCCGACAATTTCATTCGACGCGTTCGCGCCCAACAAGTGCGCGGTCATCGAAACAATTTCCGCCTCGAATTTTGAGGTGGACGGAAAGACATCCGCGTGCAGCGGGTTGCTCTGCGAATGGAGCGCGTACACGCGATTGAGAAAATCAATGTGCGCGGCGTCGCCGTGATACACCGCGCCCGAAACGAAACCGTCTTGCCATTTCGCGCGTTCGCGCGCGTTCAACGCTTCCATTTCTTCCAAAATCACTGCGCGATCAACGCCCGTGGGCGGCAATTGCGTGTACGCGGAAAAATCGCGCGCGTAGGGTTTCAGCGCAGGTTCCAAATCGCCCAACATCCGCGCGTATTCTTGTTCCATCCGCGCGTCCACGCCCGGCACCGCGCGCATTGTTTTTTCCGCCGCGCGCAGCACGCGCGGGGGGACGCGATTCAACCACTGAAATATTTTTTCGGTTACGCTCATGGTTTCACCACATCATCCGGCAGTTCCCACGCGGTGCGCCGCGGAATCCAACGCGGCACATTTTTTTTATACAGCACATAATCGGCTCCAAAGCGTTCTTCCAAGCCGTGCTCTTCCACACGCGGAATGTAAAGCACATTCGCCAGCGCAAAAAACAAAAACCATCCGAGCAGCGCGATAGAACCAAACAACAAGGTCTCGCCCGACAAAACACAAATCACACCGCTAATCATCGGATTGCGCACATGCCGATAAATCCCGCGCACGACCAGACGCCGCGGCGGGTCCCACGGCGCGAGCGTGCCCTGTCCGCAGCGCACCAAAAGCGGAACGGTTTGCGCGAACAGCCAGAACCCGATGACCGCGCCCATTCCACTCAAAAACGCCACAACCCAAAACCATAATGCCGACAAGCCCCACGCCCAATTGATTCCGCCCCCAAAAACAAGCAGCGCGGGGACGATAACCATCACCATAACGGGCAAAAAGAAAATGGCGCGCAGTTGTTTCAACATCGAATTTATCAAGCCCTGTGATTCAAACGCGCGTAAATATTTTTGTTGGCTTTGTATATGTTCAAAAATTCCCGGAACAGCTCGTCGTACATTTTTCGATGCGCCGCATTCGGCGCAAAGGTGTTTTGGATGGCGACATGCGCGGGAATTTCGTCGGGCGACATCCATCCCAGCGAAACGGCGGCGAGCAGCGACACGCCGCGCACATTCGCCTGCACCGGCTCACGCACCTGCCGAATCTCGCAGTTCAATACATCCGCGAAAATTTGACACCACACGTCCGAATTCGCGCCGCCGCCGATAAAATTCAACGCCGTGATCTGGCGCGCGCAAAATTTTTCCACCGCATCACGCAGCCAACGCGCGTTGTACGCCACGCCTTCCATCACCGCGCGAATCATGTGGGCGCGCGTCGTTTGCAGCGATTGATTGAAAAAGCCGCCGCGCACGCTGTGATCTTCGACGGGCGTCCGTTCGCCGTACAGCCACGGCATGAAAATCAATTTGCCGCTGCCCGCCGGCACGCCGGCGGCGATGGCATCGAACGCGCGATACGCGTTGGCGGGTTTGGGCGTGTTCAACGCGTCGTCGGCAAAAAACACGTTGTCGCGCAAATAGGCGAGACACGCGCCCGCGCTTTCTTGTTCGTTGGTCAAAAGATAACGCTTTGGCAGCGCGGACGGCAGCGATGCCATGTTGTGCATCAAATCGGTTTTCTTGAACGGCACGTGGCAGCACAACCACGCCGATGTGCCGACATACAAATGCGCGTCGAAATCGCGCACCGCGCCCGAGCCAATCGCGGCGGATTGCACATCGGGCGTGCCCATCACGACGCGCACGTCGTCGCGCAAACCCAACTCGCGCGCGATTTCCGGCGTAATAGTTCCCAACACCGCAGTCGGTGATTTCAAATCCGGCAATTTGTCGCGCGCGACGCCCACAAAATTCAACAGCTGCGCGTCGTACTCGACGCGCGCGATGTTGCGATTGTCCGTCACCCAATGCAAGATGATGGAATCGTAACCCGCCGCGAATGTGCCCGTAAGTTTGAAATTCAAATAATCTTTGGGCTCGAGAAATTTGTGCGCCGCGTTGTACACGTCGGGGCGTTCGTGTTTCAGCCACAGGATGTGCGCGAGGGAATCTTTGCCCGCGTGTCCGGGAATGCCGCCCGTTTTACGCAGCCACGGCACGAGACGCCTCACGTTGTATCCTTCGATGGCGATGCCGCCGCCCGTGACTCGATTTACGTACGGCGCGCCGCGCGCGTCCATCCAAATAATGGCGTTGCGCAATGGTTTGCCCGCGCGGTCCACCGGCACAGTGCCCGACCACTGCGTTGTGCACGCCACCGCCGCGATGTTTTGCAGCAGCGCGTTGTTTTGCGCCAAGACGCGTTTCGCCGCGCGCACAATCGCGTTCCACCACTCGGCGGGATTTTGTTCCGCGCCGCCGTTCGGCAAGAGAATCACATTTTGCGGCTCTTGTTCGCACGCGAGGATTTCGCCGTTGGCGTTAACCAGCGCGACCTTTAAGGCAGAGGTGCCGAGGTCAATGGCAAGAATATAATTTTCGGGTGGCACACGCGCGTCCTTTCCGATTTTCTCAACGCGTATCTGAAACCAATCCTGTCAGCGTCTGCAAGGCATTATAATTCACTTGTGATTCAAAATTGTACCACACCCGAACATTTGCCCCCCGCGCGCGGCACGTACGCGCTCTTATTGTACGTGCCGCGCGCGACGCGCCTCCAAATCGGCAAACTGGGCGCGTTCGATTTTCCGCGCGGTTATTACGTGTATGTCGGCAGCGCGCGCGGCGCGGGCGGATTGCGCGCGCGCGTGATGCGGCATTGGCGCGGCGGGGCGCGTTGGCATTGGCATATTGATTATTTGCGCGCGGTCGCGCGTCCCGTGCGCGTGCGGTATTCCACCGACGCGCAGGCCGACGAATGCGCGTGGGCGGCGATGCTGCAGGCAAAGAACGCTCGCGTCATCGCCCCGCGTTTTGGCGCATCGGATTGTGATTGCGCGACGCATCTTTATTTTCTGAAACGCGCGTCGCAAACACGCGCGCAGCAGCGGCTTGCCGCGACAATTGGAGCATTGAAATGAATCGAGACGAAATTCCGCGCACGTTGATTGCCCAAGTCGAAAATTGGGGTTATTTTCTTTTGCCGCCGTCGCATCCCGAGAGTCCGGGCTATACGGGCTTGCTCGTCGCGATTCGCCGTGCGCCGACCGGCAAACATTTCGACCCCGAAAAATTGCATTTGCTCGTCGTCACGGCACAAGGCAATCCGGAAGCAGTGACGTTGGAACGCACACCCGCTTCCACTCTCGCGCATCGCGTATGCTTGGGTCAAGTGCTGTTGACCGACCGACGCGACAAGCGCGCGGAATTTTTCACCTTTGGCGGTTCACTGGAGATGGCGGAACTCGCCGACGAGACCGTTTATTCGCTCCGTTCCCCCGCGCCCATTTTGCCGCTCACGCGCGATTTGGAGAGTCTGCCCGATCAATTTGTTTCCGAAGTCCAAGTGCAGTTGAACACGCTGCGGATGCAGTGGAGCGCGCAAGCAGAAGGCGTTTTTGACAAACGCCTTGCGTCTATCGAGCCGCAAAGGTTGTACGGCGCGGCGCTGCGCTCGCTCTCGGAAAAATACACGCACGCGCCCGCGCTGCGCGACACGTATCCCGCGTTTTACAAAATGCTCACGCGCGAAATCGAGTGGCTCCAAGCGCACGGCATGTGGGACGCGCACGCACCAACGTTAGAGCAATTGTTTGCGCGCGGATATGAAGCTTTTGACTCGATTTTGACCATCGCGCGCTAAACTACAACACAGAGAACCTAACGGAGGTCAAAATGAATACGCGCCCTGTTCCGGTCACACTCTTGCGCGTGCTTGCCTTGGCATTGGTGATTGCGATTGTGTATGCGCTCGATTTCGTCGCGTTCCAGTGGAATGCGTCGCTCGAGTCCTTCGCGTGGCTGCTGGTTGTGGGAATTTTGCAGGCGGCAGTGTTGGGTTATGTGTTGGTGCGTTCAATTTGGCGCGGTTGGAAATTGATTGCCGCGTTGTTGGTCGTTTACGCAGGCATCACTGTTCTTCAAACACAAATTGAATCCATCGTCTTTTTGCAATATTTTGTCAGCATGATTCCTGCCGAGGCAATGCCCGCGTTGATTGCGAACGGCGTCATTGCGTCCGCGCTCATTGCGCTGGCGGCAACTTTTATTTTTGACAAATTCAGGTCGCCCATCGAATCCGTCGCCGCGTCCGAGCCATTGCATCTATCCGTCGCGCAGTGGATTTGGAAAGTGGGTGCACTGTCGGTCATTTATCTCGTCGTTTATTTTCTCTTTGGCTTTATCGCCGTGATTTTGGGCGGCGACGCGTTTCAGGAATATTACGGCAATCTGCAATTGCCCGAATGGTTTTTCCTGTTTCAAATTGTGCGCGGCGCCATTTGGGTTTTGCTCACCATACCGTTGATTCGCATGATGCGCGGCGCTTGGCGCGAAATCGGTTTGGGCGTCGCGTTGATGTTGTCCGTGTTGATTGCATCACTCGTGATTCCGCCCAATGCATTCATGCCCGCGCCGGTGCGTTTCGCGCATTTCGTCGAATTGCTCACGTCCATGTTTGTATTTGGCTGGATTGATTACTGGCTGTTGACGTGGCGTCGCCAGCCCAAGACGCAAACCCATTTGCGCGGCGCCTCGCGCGCGGCGTAAATGCGGCAGCACGTTCGCGCAAAAAAACGCCGCGTCGAAAGAGACGCGGCGTTTTTCATTTCCCAATCACTCCAGCGTGGGCAATTGCTCCATCCCCAACCGTTTCGCTTCCCGCGCGACAATTTCTTGCAGCGCGCGCGCAATCGTTTCATCCCTTTCGCGCGGCTTTAATGCGCGCTCCAATTTTTCCGTCTGCATCCGCGCGCGCGCAATCGTATCTTGTTTGCCCGCCGCGAGCCAGGTGCGCCGCGTGACGCGGTCCACCACCGGCGAGTGTTGAATTTGGTCGAGACGAAAACGCTCGAACGTTTGCGCGGAATCCAGAAACGTTCCGCCCGGTCCGACCGCGCGCAGCGCGTCCAACGCGAATGTCCCATCCGTCGCCGGTGCGATGCCTTCCACCGTTTTGCGCGCCATCGCAATCACTTCGGCGTCGGCAATCATTTTTTCAATGCTGAATGCCGCCGCGCTGTCGAGCAGCCCCGCGCCGCTCATCATGTTCACGCCTGCGAGCGCGCCGAGCAGCGCGCTCATGCCCGTTTCCCACCCCGCCTGCATGTCGGGCACTTTGGTGTCGGACAAGCCGAGATAGCCATGCGTCGGCAGATTCAGCGATTTGGCAATTTGCGCTGCTGCGCAAGAAAGCATCGAACTTTCTAACGCGCCGAGCGGCGTGACCCCCATCCGCATGTCGAAAATCGCGGGCGCGCCGCCGAACACGAGCGGCGCGCCGGGCTGCGCGCATTGATGCAAGACAATGCCGCTCAAATTTTCCGCGATGTGCTGCGTGAGTGAACCAATCAACGTGATGGGCGACGCCGCGCCCGCAAGCGGAACCGACACAAATTCCATCGGGATAAAATTGCGCGCACCTTCAATGATATTTGCGCTCGTGTTGTCGCTCCACTGCAAGGGGGGGGTGGGACACACGTCGAACACCGCGCGCGGTTTTTGTTTCAACGCGTCGTCGCTCCCGCGCGTCGCGCGCAGCAATTCGCGCATCACCTGCATCGTGTCCACCGCGAACGCGCCCGTCACGACGGGTTTGTCCGAGCAGCGCAAGCACAAATACAAACGGTACAGGTCCGCCATTTCGTTCGGAACATCTTGCGGAATGAACGCGGTGCTGATGGCGTCGAACGCGGGCAGTGCGTCGGCGAGGCGCGCATAGCGCACAAAATCGCGCGTGTTCGGTTCGCGATAATCATGCGTCACGCTGTCGTACATCCATAACGCCGACGAGCCGGGGTCGTATTGAATCGCGTCGCCGCTGTAGCGCACCTTGATTTCACCGTGCGCGTCGTACAGAAAAAATTCGCGCGGCGCGGTGCCGAGCGCGCGTTCGACCAACGCGCGCGGAATGTGCGCGGTGTTCGTTTCAAAATTCACTTCCGCGCCAAAATCCGCGAGCAGCTCCAACGCGGGCATCCATTGAAAAATCACGCCGGGATTTTCGAGAATGCCAAATGCTTCGTCGAGGATTTGGGGGATGAGGGCGGGGTCGAGAAATTGAACGCGCGGACGGAACATGGAAACTCCTTGAAATTCGAGATGGGAGATCGGATGTTTTTCGCTAAAATGTTTGTCTGCCTGCGGAGTGGATACATAGCCGCTCATTGCTCACCTCCATCAGTCAGGGCGCGCCGCTGCTCGCTTGAATTGTTCCCTCCAACTCATCCACCGCCACTTTATATTTGCTGGCGCTCGGATTCTTGGCGTGCAGCGGCTCTATCTCCAATGTGTGCATGCCTCCGCCCAAATTCGTGAACGAGTGAATCACCACCTGCCACTGCGCGCTTGCGTTGTATAAATCGAAGGTGCCCTCATTCACGCCGTCCACAATCACTTGCGCCTTGCCGAAATCAGGTCCCGTCTCGCCCACCCACTCGATGCTGTCACCGCTAAATGTCAACCGCGCGACGCCGCTCGCACTCGAACTGAAACGATAACTTCCCCCGTTCGCACTCGCATTCGCTTTGCACGTCCATGTGTCATACTGGATGGCACAACCGTTCTCTTGCGTAATTGTTCCGCCCGCGACCAACGCGTCCACCGCCACATTGTAATCCGTCGCCCGTTTGTTCTTTTGATGCAAGACCTCGATGACGAGGGTGTGCTTGGTATTTGCCAGATGCGCGATTTTTTTGGTGAATCCCTGCGCTGTCGCGTTATACAAATCAAACGTGCCTTGCGTGATGCCGTCGAGTGTGACGAGCGCTTTGCCCATGTCGGGTCCTTTGCGCGTCACCCACTTGACGGCTTTGCCAGCGAATTTGAACGTGACTTTATCATTTAGCGCATTGCTTTCGCGGAACGCGCCGCCGTTCGCGCTCGCGTCGCTTACGCTGTGCCAGCCGTTGTATTGCATGGCGGCGTCGTCGTCTTGAATATGGTTGATGACCGCTTCATACGCGCCAATGTCGCAGTGCCCGCCTGTGGGAAAGGGACGCGCAAAACCGCGCTGGTCGGTGGTGATGCTCGTGCCGCAGCCGTTCGCGCCGAATGGAATCGCGTCAATCGCGGGGCTACCAAGCAGTAGCGCGTGCGTTTGTGTCGCGCCGCCATTGCTCGCGAGCGAACCGAGTTTGGGGTCGGTGTTGTTCAAGTCGCCGGATTGATTCAAGTACTGCGAGCACGATCCGTCACTGGAGAGATTGTAACCGTGTGATACCGGAGGCGTCGCAAACAAGTAGCAATTCGTTCCCGTGCTATTGGCGATGATTGTGTTTGACAACGTAATGGTCTCGGTAAAGGTGCTGCCGTTTTGGTAGATACCATTCCCATTGTTGCCGTTGATGGTGACGTTTGTCAGCATCGTAGTGCCATCGTCGTTTTCGATGCCCGCGCCAAAGCCTCCGCTGTTGCCACTCAAGGTCGCGTTGGTCACGACAAGGGTGCCATGCTCATTCCAAATGCCGCCGCCACCGCCTGCCGTATTCCCGCTGAGCGTACTGCCCGTCATATTTGCCGTTCCATAAAAGTTCCGAATGCCGCCGCCGCCATTCGCGGTATTTCCGCGGATGGTGGTGTTCGACAGCGTCAGCGCGCCCGCGTTGAGAATGCCACCGCCCGGACCGCTGGCTCCCGCCGTATTGCTGATGATGCTGCTGTTATTCAGTGTCAATACACCGTGACTGTCGTTATAAATCCCCGCGCCGCCGTAGGCGTACCCCGTGCTGTTGCTGATGACGGTGCTGGCGCTGAGCGATACCGTGCCATATGCGTAAATGCCACCGCCATTCCGGTTTGTCGTGTTATTGCTGACGGTGCTATTGATGAGCGTCACCGCGCCGCCGCCCCAGATGCCGCCGCCGTCGTCACCCGCCAAGTTCCCGCTGACCGTGCTGTTGACGAGCGTCAACGTGCCATTGTTGGCTATGCCGCCGCCGAAGGTGGTCGTTCCATTTTCCGTCACGGTGCTGTTCGTCAGTGTCAATGTGCCATAGTTAAAGATGCCACCGCCGTTGCTGGAAGCCGAACCATTTTCAATCGTGACGTTCGAGATACTGGCGGTGACTCCGGATTGGACCAGAAAAGCGCGGTCGCCCGCGATACTCGCATCAATGATGACGTACGGATGCGCGATGGTCGTCTTGCCGACGATGGTCATGTTCGCGTTGATATTCAAGTCGCCCATCGTTTCATCGTCTGCGCCGGACGGGGGAATGGCGATCTCATAAGCGCCGACGGTTAACCCCGGCACGTTGATGATCGCGCCGCCGCCCGGCGTATGATTTGCTTCCATGATGGCGGCGCGCAAGGTGCAAACATTTCCGCTCGTCGCGCAAATCCCATCGCCGGGATTCGCGTCGACGGCATCCAGAGTGTTGTTAACCGTGAACGTGGGCGCATTGGGCGCCGCGCGCACCCGTAACGTGAGTCCGAGTCCAAATTCCAAAAGCGTTATGGCGACGACGAATCCGAGAATGTAGCAAGCTCTGCGCGAAAAAAGAGCCAGAGACATTTTCTCCTCCTCACACGTTTGTTTTGGCTGGCTCTTGGGGTTAATGGTGCTCCGATGGCGAGCGCCAATTGTTCAGTATTTCACCGTCACCGCGCGCTGTCAATCCCTTTTGTTTTTTTGTAATCGCTTTTTAATCAATGGACGGCTTCCCTTCTGGAACCGCATAACACTGCTGCCACAATTCCACATACGCGTTTTCTTCGCGCGCCCAACGCGCATCGTCCCACCCCAATTCATCTTGCGCGATGGCGCGGATGCGGTTCATGTAATCCATTCCGCCGCGCGGCAGCAACAAACCCAGCCGCACGCGCCGCAACAACAAATCGTCGAGATGCACCACGCCTTCCGCGCGCGCCGCCCAACGCACTTCTGCCCACAACGCGTTCAAGTTTTCGATGCGCTCTAGTTCATCTTGGCGCGCCGCGTCGAGCAGCGCGCGCGCGTCCGCGCCGTACCGTCCGAGCAAACGCAAACGCGTGGGCGGCGCAAACGTTTGAAACAATTTTTCATCGTGCGGCAAACGGTCCAACACGCGCGGCGGCACGCTGATGCGTTTCATGTCGGGCAAACGATGCCGCACCGCATTCAACGCGTCTTGCGCCATCAAACGGAACGTCGTGAGTTTGCCGCCCGTCACCGTGAGCAAACCGTTTTCTTCCCACAACACAAACTCGCGCGACTCTTTCGACGGATCGGGATTCCCCGTATCCACGACAGGACGCAAACCGGCGAACGTCGCTTGAATGTCGCGCGTCGTCAACTCTTGCGCGGGAAAGACATGCCGCACCGCTTCCATCAAATAGATGATTTCTTGCGCGGTGATGGACGGATTTGTTTCGACGCGCGGGTGGTCATGGTCGGTCGTGCCCACAATCGTCACGCCTTCCCACGGCAGCGCGTACAGCGGACGTTTGTCGCGCGGATGCAAAAACGTCACCGCGCGCGTCAGCGGCAAACGCGCGAACGGAAAGACCAAATGACTGCCGCGCAATTTACGCAAATGTTGTTTTTCCAAAAACGCGCGGGCGCGCAATTCATCCGCCCACGCGCCGGTAGCGTTGATGACGACGCGCGCATAAACCTCGCGCGTCTTGTTTGATTCCACATCGCGCAGCGCGACGCCCGCGACATTGCCCGCCGCGTCGCGCAATAATTTTTCGACGCGCGCGTAATTCAACGCCACGCCGCCGGCGCGCACCGCTTCGCGCAACACGCGCAGCGCCAAACGCGCGTCGTCCGTCTGCGCGTCGAAATAGCGATACGCGCCAAGCAGCTCCGGCGATGTGAGTTCGGGCACGAGTTCGCGCGCGCGTTGGACGCTGAGATGCTGATGCTGCCATTTCAAGGCGATGGCATCGTAAAGGACGAGTCCCGCGCCGAACACCCAATCCGGTGGACTGTCACCGCGAAAATTGGCGAGGAGAAACGCGTTCGGCGTCACCAAGCCGCGTCCTTCGCGCACGAGGCGGTCGCGTTCGCGCACCGATTCGACGGTCAATTGGATTTGCGCGTTTTTCAAATAGCGCAAACCGCCGTGCACCATCTTGCCCGAACGCGACGACGTGCCCGATGCGAAATCGTTTTGCTCGACCAACAGCGCGCGCAAATTCGCACGCGTCGCCTCGCGCAAAATGCCCGCGCCCGTGATGCCGCCGCCGATGACAATAATGTCCCATGTTCCATCGAGCGCCGACCAAATCGTTTCACGCCAACCTTGCTGCCACATACGATAGGGATGAGCGATGGGGACTGCGGAACGAGTCCCGTCCCCATACCTCAGTCCTCATTCCTCACAAGTTTCCCCGGATTCATCATCTCATACGGGTCGAGCGCGCGCAAGGATTCCTGAATCGCCAACACGCCGAGCGCGCCTTTTTCGCCAATGAGATACGGCGCGTGGTCCACACCGACGCCGTGTTGATGCGAAATCGTGCCGCGCTGCGCGACGATGCTGTGACTCGCCGCCGTTTTCAATTTTTCCCAACGCGCGAGGGTTTGTTGCGGCGTTGGCGCGCGGCGGAACGCGTACGTCACATAAATACTCGCGCCGTCAGCGTACACGTGCGACAAATGCGCGAACACCAACACGCGTTCGCTTTCGTTTTGCAAGCCGTATCGAATCGCGTTTTTCAAATCCGACGCGGTCTGCGCCACACGTGACCACGGCACGGCAGTTTCCAACGTGTCGAGCGCGTAACCCATCTCCCAAAGCGTGTTGCGAAGATACGGCGTGCGAAAACGCGCTTGGCGCCACATGTCGCCGAGAAGAAACGGCACGGGCAGTCCGCCAAATTCGCGCAGCGCGTTTTCAACTTGGCGGCGTACGCGCGCACATTCGCGCCGCGTGCCTGTCACGCCAAACAACAGCAAACATTTTTCTGCGCCGTAGCCCGCGAGATTCAACGCGCGCTGGGCGATGCCCAACGCGTTCGCGTGTCCCGCCAACATCAAATTCGCGTGCGTCTCGTCCGCGTCGCTCAAACGCAGCATTGACACATTCGTTCGCGCTTGCGCGAGTTCGCGCACCAATCGCACGCCCGTTTCCCAATCGCGCAAGATACCCGCGTGAAATGCTTCGTATTCCGGCAGTGGGCGAATGCGTACGGTCGCGCGCGTGATGACGCCCGCGCGTCCTTCACTGCCCAAAATAATTTGGCGCACGTCGGGACCTGCCGCGCTCGCGGGCAGCGGCGGAATCTCCAATTCGCCCAACGGCGTTTCGACGCGCCCGCCCGCGAAAAGATTTTCGATGCGTCCGTAATAATACGACTGCTGTCCGCTCGAACGCGCCGCTATCCATCCGCCGAGCGTCGAGTATTCCCACGATTGCGGAAAATGTCCGAGCGTGTAACCGCGCACGCGCAATTTCGCTTCGAGGTCGGGACCGGTGACCCCCGCGCCGAACGTGGCGAGTTGGCTCGTCGCGTCGAGGTCGTATAATTGATTCAAACCCGAAACGTCGAGCGTGATGGTAGGAATAGCGCGTTCGGGATTGATGTGTCCGACCACGCTCGTGCCGCCGCCGTACGGAATCACCGCAACGCGCGCCGCGCGCGCGAATTGCAAGGCTGCGCGCACGTCGTCATCGCTGTGCGCGAAGGCGACCGCGTCGGGAAACGCGCCGATTTCGCCCGACCGCAGCGCAATCCAATCGGGTAAACTTTGTCCGCGCGCGCGCAAAAGGCGCGCCGCTGCGTCGGTTTGCAGCAGCGGATACGGATGCCGGGCAAAACTAGACGCGGGCACCTGCGCGACGGTGTCTTGAAATGATGCATCGGACAGTCTCGCGCCTTCGCCAAGCACCGCCGCGAGATATTGCGCGGCAGACGGCGGCATCCGCATGTGAATGGATTCGTCGCCCCAACCGTTCCATCGTTTCATCATCGTACAATAGAGTGACGCATTTCTTTGTTCCGGCAGCACGCGCCGGACAGAACGATGAAACTCGTCACTATGCATGAAAGGTTGATTCTATTGTACGCGCAATTTTGTCTGTATCGCGTCAAGGTTTGGTGAAAAATATATGCGCACGAAAACGCTTTGGATTCGGGACGAATCTTTGCGGCAAATTCTCGGCGGGCGCAAAACCATCGAGATACGCGTCGCGTACGAGAATATCACGCGGCTTGAAGGAGGCGACCGATTGTTGCTGAACGACGCGCACGCGTTCGTCATTACACGCATCGCGCGCTATTCCAATTTTGAGGAATTGCTCGCGCACGAAGACGCGGCAAAATTTGCGCCCGATGTGCCGCAAAAAGATTTGCTCGATGTTTTGCGAAGCGTGTATCCGCCCGAAAAAGAAGCGCTGGGCGTTGTGGCGCTGGAAATTGCGCCGGTTGAATAAGCCAATGAAAAAACAAAAATTTTACGTCGTGTGGAAAGGGCGTCGCACGGGAATTTTTACGACGTGGTCTGAAGCGTCCGCGCAGGTGAACGGCTTCGCGGGCGCGCAGTTCAAAGCATTCGCCTCGCGCGCGGAAGCGGAACGCGCATTCGCGCAAGGGCATGGCGCGCGCGAGGCGCGTGCCGAGTACAACGCAAAACCAATTGAGCGTTGGAAACAGTTGCGAATGTTGGGCATCGAGCCCCCCATTCTGCCAAGTTATTGCGCGGACGCGGCGTGCAGCGGCAATCCGGGCGTGTTGGAATATCGCGCAGTGAATACGGAAACGGGCGCCGAATTGTTTGCGCACGGTCCCTTTCCCGAAGGCACGAACAATATCGGCGAATTTTTGGGGATTGTGGAAGCGTTGATGTGGCTGCGTAAAAAAAATGACCCCGCGCCGATTTATTCCGATTCCGAAAACGCCATTGCGTGGGTCAAGCAGAAAAAATGCAAAACACAGCTCACGCCGAATCCGCGCAATGCGAAATTATTTGAACGCATCGCGCGCGCGGAAACGTGGCTGCGCGAAAATCAATATCCCAACAAAATTTTGAAATGGGATACGGAAAATTGGGGCGAGAATCCGGCGGACTATGGTCGCAAGTCGTCGCGCTAAACGATTATCTAGCAGAGAGCGCGACGACTTGCGAGGCAGAAAGTGATTTGTCAGTGTGATTGACCAATCACTCTCCATTTTCAATGGGCATGCTTTTTCATTCCATCGAAAAAGTGTGTCCATTTCTTTTTTTTCCGCGCTGCGCGTCCCGCAGGCGCGGGACATTTTTCCCGATACGCGGTGACGCGCGCGGATGACGGCGGGACGGTGCAAATGATATTCTGCGACTGTAGTGAAAAAGTTCAAGCGGAGGAATATCATGAACGCAGCATCGAAAGGCATGAGCGCATTGGTTGTGTTGGGCGTGTTGCTTGCCACAATCCTGTTTTGGACGACGGCAATGGGTTTGGATGCGGATTCGTCTCACGCGCTTGCGCGACATACGGATTTTCAAATTCCCGCCGCGCTGCCCGCACCCGCGCCGCAGCATGAATCCGTTTTGCGAACCCATCACGTCGCCGCCGAGACCATCGCACACAACGCGCAGCCGGTTGCGATTCCTGCGCCCGCACATTCGAAATGAAAAATCTTGACAGGAGAAATCAGATGAAACGGACGACGATTTTTTGTCTCTTGGGCAGCGCGCTGCTCGTATTGACCGCATGTGCGAACGCGCCCGCAACGCCGCAGCCGCCGAAAGAATATCTGGGCGGCGCGTTGAATTGGATGCAAACGCACGCGGTGACATCTGGCAAAGTAGATTGGAACGCGGTGCGCCGCGACGCAGAGACATTGGTCCCGAATCCCAAAACGACAAGCGACACATATCCCGCGCTGCGGCTTGCGCTCGGACGTTTGGGCGATGGCAGCGCGTTCTTGTTGCTGCCCGAAGCGTCGAGCTATGACCCGGGATTCAATGCAAGTTATCCCGAAAATATCGTCATGTCCGTAACGCCGGACAGTCCCGCCGAAAAAGCGGGTGTGCGCGTCGGCGACCACATTGAAAAAATCAACGGCGCGCCGCCACAGCCGCTTGATGGCAACCCATCGTCGTTTTATATTGACTTTGGGGAAAACGCGAAACTTGATTTGACCTTGCGTCGCGCGGGACAGGCAGAACCGCTGCAAATTTCATTTCAACAAGCGCAGGCAAAATTCGATGTCGAGAACAAACCTATCACGCGCCGTTTGGAAAGCGATGGACACGGCATCGGTTACATCGAACTCACCGTTGACAGCGGCGCAAATCCGTCAGCAGGTCACTATACCGGCTTGGTGCAAAAATTTATGCGCGAGCAAGACAATGCATCGGTGTGCGGTTGGATTGTGGACTTGCGCCGCAACACCGGCGGCGATTTGTGGACGTATCTCGCGGCGATGAGTCCGCTGCTGGGGCAAGGCAATCTGGGCGGCTTTGCTTACGCGGACGGCAAGCGCGACACGTGGACAAACGAAAACGGAAAAATCAAATGGGCGGGCAACGTGCGCGATGAAAGCGCGGTCGAAGGCGGCGTGGTTACGTTGAAACAACCGGACGCGCCGGTTGTGCTTTTGATGCGGCGCAGCACGATTGCGGCGGGCGAGTTGGTCGCAGTTGCATTTCAAGGGCGCGCGAATATTCACCTGATTGGCGAACCGACGGGCGGCGTTGCGACGTTGACCGACCACACCCCGCTCAGCGACGGCGCGCAGCTATTTGTTAGCGGCGCGTACGGCATGGACCGCAGCGGAAAAATGTATGACCAACCGATTCAGCCGGATGAAACCGTCAAGACCGATTGGACAAAATTCGGTACGGATGATGACGCGGTGATAGCGGCGGCGCGCGCGTGGTTGGCAAAGCAATCGGGATGCAAATAAAAACTGTTCGCGAAAAACATGTCTAATGGTGATACACTTGCATGCGATGTCAAGTCGAATCGTTTTGATGCGCCTTGTGTGGAGTGTCGCGCTGCTTGCGACACTCTTGCTGTTTGCGTTCGCGCTCGCGGCGTTGCTGCCGGGACAAAACGCGGGCGAAATCGCGTCGAGCATTTGGCAGAATGCGGCGGGGGAAATTTTATTTTCGCCCTCCCGCGACGGCGGACTCACACGCGCGGGCATTTACACCGGCGATGTGCTCGTCGCCATCAATGACCAACCAGTGACGTCACTCGCTGAAGCAAAAATTCTTTTGAATCGAACCACCGGCAGCGCGGTCACGCTGACGGTGCGCACCGGAAATTTTCCGCTGCGTCGCGTCACGGTCGTGCCTGCAACCGATACGCGTCAAGTGTTGGACACAATCGGTTTGTCGGGCGAAACCTCCGCGCGGGTGCAATTGGCAGCCAACGTTCTTTTTGCAATCATTTGCACGAGTATCGCGCTCGTCATTGCATGGAAAAAGTGGAACGATTGGTTTGCGCTGTTGGTTTCCATGACCATCGTCGTCGTTTTGCTTGGCGCGTCGCTGCCCGTGATTTTGTTTTATCAAGCGAACGCGTCGTGGCAAGCGGTGTTAAACATTTGGTTCATGTTCGCGTTCACCTTGCTGCTCGGCTTTTTTTATTTGTTCCCGACCAGTCAATTTGTGCCGCGCCAAACGCGCTGGCTGCTGGCGGCATTGGCAGTGTGGACGGTTATCGGCATATTGAACCCCGCGCTGTATCCGTGGCAAATCTCATCTCTGTTGTATGCGCTCGTTTTGGTGGGCGGTATCGGCACAGGAATTTTCGCGCAAGCAACACGCTATCGCTCACTTGCTTCAACCGAAGAGAAACAACAAATTCGTTGGGTGGTCTTTGGCGCCGCCGCCGCCGCGTTGGGCATTGTGCTGCAAATCTTGCCGCGCACCATTGGTTTGAATCTGACAGGCGCGTGGGATGTGTTGTATGGCTTGGTCTTGTATCCCGTCGGTTTTTTGCTCGTGCTTCTTTTGCCCCTTTCCATCGCGTTTGCGATTTTGCGGTATCGCTTGTGGGACATTGACGTCGTCGTCAATCGCACGCTCGTGTATGGCACGTTGACGTTGAGTATTGTCGCGTTCTATGCGTTGGGTGTGAGTTTGCTTGGCGCGCTCTTTCAAACGACAAACAATTTGTTTGTTTCGCTCCTCATGACCGCAATCATCGCCGTCGCGTTTCAGCCGCTGCGCGAACGCTTGCAGCGCGGCGTGAATCGTTTGATGTACGGGCAGCGCGACGAACCGTATGCCGTCGTGACGCAATTGGGCAAACGCGTCGAGGCGACGCCCGCGCCCGATGCGATGCTGCCCGCGTTGGTCGAAACCATCGCGCAAGCTTTGAAACTGCCGTACGTGGCAATTGAAACAGGCGCGGGGGAAAATGCGCGCCTTGCCGCCGCGTACGGGAATGCACCATCGCGCGTGGTGCGTTTGCCGATGCAGTATCAAACTGAAACGGTCGGACATCTACTTGTCGCGCCGCGTCGTGCCGACGAAACGTTGAGCGCAACAGATTTGAATTTGCTTGCGACGGTAGCGCAGCAAACCGGCGCTGCTGTCCACGCGGTACAGTTGACCTCCGATTTGCAGCGTTCGCGCGAACGTTTGGTGATGGCGCGCGAAGAAGAACGGCGGCGCATTCGCCGTGATTTGCACGATGGGCTCGGTCCTGCGCTCGCGGCATTGGCGATGGAAGCGGATACGGCGCGCGTTTTTGTGCGGCGAGATGCGGCGCGCGCGGAACAACTGCTGGACGAAATCATTGCCAAAGCGCAAAACGCGGTTCAAGATGTGCGGCGTTTGGTGTACAATTTGCGTCCGCCCGCGCTCGACGAATTGGGTTTGGTCGGCGCGCTCAACCAGCATATCGCGTCCATGTCGGGACAAATGCAGCTAACGTTTCATGCGCCCGATGCGCTGCCGCCGCTCCCTGCTGCCGTCGAAGTCGCCGCGTATCGCATCGCGCAGGAAGCATTGAACAATGTGGTGCGTCACACGCACGCGCAACACTGCACATTGCGCCTCGAATCGAATCATGCGTTGGAATTGGAAATTTGCGATGACGGGCAAGGCATTCCGCCCGATGCGCGTTCGGGAGTCGGTTTGCTTTCGATGCGCGAACGCGCAGCGGAATTGGGCGGTACGTGCGTTATCGAGTCCTTGCCGGAAGGAGGCACGCGCGTGCTGGCGCGTTTGCCCTTGAATCAAAACTGATGGAAAAAATCAATCTCCTCATCGCCGATGACTCGGCGGCATTTCGACAGGGACTGCGCGCGCTGCTCGAATCGGCGGACGATATGCAAGTGGTTGGCGAAGCGGCGGACGGCATCGCAGTCGTGCGCGCCGCGCAAACGTTGCAACCCGATGTGATTTTGATGGACTTGCAAATGCCGCAGTTGAACGGCATCGAAGCGACGCGTCAAATCATCCATTCGAGTCCGCATATCAGCATTCTGATGTTGACGATGTTCGAGGACGACGATTCGGTGTTTGATGCATTGCGCGCGGGCGCGCGCGGCTATTTGTTAAAAGGCGCGCTGCGCGCCGAAATTTTGCGCGCGGTGCGCGCGGTCCACAGCGGCGAAGCGATTTTTGGGTCCGCGATTGCCAAACGTTTGATGCAGTATTTTGCAACGCCGCGTCCTGCCGCGCCGCCGCAAGCGTTTCCCGAATTGTCGGAGCGCGAACGCGAAATTCTCGCGCTCGTCGCGCAGCATTACACGAATGTCGAAATCGCGGAACGTTTATCGCTCAGTCCCAAAACGGTACGCAATCACGTCTCAAACATCTTTACCAAACTTCAAGTGGCAGACCGCGCGCAAGCGATTATCTTGGCGCGCGAGGCGGGTTTGGGCAAAGATGCGCGCGCGTGAATGCAACCATCCACGCGCGACGATGGCGTCATCGCGCGCGCGATTTTCAAGATACCACCATCAGTTCGCGCGAATAATGGCTCAATGCTTCCCCCCCCCCTGCGCGCACGACGAAAACATCTTCCACGCGCACCATCCAACGGTCATCCAACACAATGCTCGGCTCGTCCGTGAACGTCATGCCGTTTTGTAAAACCGTGTGGTCGAAATGCGTGAGGAACGGCGGCTCGTGCACGTCCATCCCAATGCCATGTCCGAGACGGTGACGAAAACCGCTGCCGTACCCCGCCTCCGCGATGATTCGGCGCGCGGCGGCATCCACTTGCGCGGCAGTCACTTGTCCCGCTTTCATTGCCGCCGCGCCCGCCGCTTGCGCCTGCATTACCAATTCATGCGTGCGAAGATACTCCGCCGGCGGCTCGCCAATCCACACCGTGCGCCCGAAATCAGAACAATAGCCTTCATACACCGCGCCAAAATCAAACGGCACGGCAATGCCCGGCTCAATCGGATGCGTGCTTGTGCCTTTGTCGTGCACCATTGCGCTGTCGCGTTTTGGATTGATGATATACAGCGAAGTCGGAAAGGACGTGGCGCGCGCGCCGAGCCGCAGCAATTGATAATCAATTTCGGTGAGAATTTCCAATTCGCTCACGCCCACGCGCAATTTTTTCAGCACTTCCGTCATCGCCAAATCCACCAACTCGCCCGCGCGCCGCATCAACGCAATTTCCGTTTCGTCTTTGACCATCCGCAATGGCTGGAACACTTGCCATGCCGTCGTAAATTCCGCATCGGGGAGCAGCGCCTGTAAATTCAATGTCGCCACACTCCACGCGCGATCTTCGACAGCAACTTTTTGCCCTTGCAATTTGAACTCACCCAAAACCTCACGCGCCAACGCGACCGGGTCGCCCTGGTCCGGCAGCACGCGCACATCCATTCCCGGCAACGTTCCCAAATCAAATTCCGCAAACATGCGCGGCACCGCGAGAATCGGACCCTTGTCCAAACCGACGAACGCACCCATCAGCCAACCGCCGGGATACATCACATTCGTATAACCGGGACGTTCGCGCGGAATGCCGGTCAGCCATTCGAGATTGCTGGAAGGGGAAAGATAAACGAGTTCGATGCCGAGCTCTTGCATTTTGGCGCGCGTGCGCGCGAGACGGTCGGTATAATTGATGGTCATGGCAGCTCCTTGAGATGAGATTAGAGAAACGAGACTCGAGATGAGAGATGAGAGCCTCGAGATGAGAGATGAGAGATGAGAGACTTGTTCCGAGCCATGTCGAGGGATTGAAGGATGCTGTACAAATTCAAATCCTTGTCGGCGTGAAATTGTTCGATGATTTTGAAATCACTTGCTTGCGCCAAGCGTTCCACTTCCTGTTCGTCAATCAAATGCACATAGCGATAACCAACGCCGCCGCGTTTCCAATCGAGGATATAGTCTCCAGGTTCCAGTCTCAAGTTATCCGTCATCCGTAATCGGTCATCCGTAATCAATGTACTCCAATCCACAATTTTTTTTCGCAATCGCGCATTGTTCAGAAACTGCCAATTGCTCATGACAAAAATACCGTGCGGTTTCAGCAAGGCGCCAAGTTCGCGCAAAACATTCGCGCGCAAGGCAAAACTGGGAATGTGATGCAAAACGGCAAGCGATACGATAACGTCGAAAGGCGCCGCGTCGCGCAGTGTTTCACTCCAACGCGGCGCGGTCAAATCCACCACGCGAAATTCGGCACGCACGTTTTTTAATTTGGCGCCAAGCTTTTCTGCAAACGCAATCAATTCCGCCGAACCGTCAATGCCGGTGTAAGCGAGCGCAAATCCCGCGCGTTCCAATGCTTCGGCAAGACGCCCGTTGCCGCAGCCCGCGTCGAGAAAACGAATGTCATTCGCCAGATATTTGCGGAATGGTTCGATGTTCAAGCGTTCGCCCGAACGCGTCGCCGAGAACGCGCTGCCAAACGACGCATAGAACTCGCGATTGAGACGCAGCAGCCGGTCAATCGTCTCGTGATCCATGCAGGTCATTATACACGCGGACACACCAAGTTATTTTACAGCGGCGGGCGATTTTGACTGCGCTTTCACCAAATCCAGACTCGGTCACCGCATCATAGAGACACTTGGTTCTGACATCACGCCAACCTTGTATGAAGACCATGGTCCTCGAGGTTTCCCTTTCGCGCATCGCGCTCACGCGCGCCCTCGCGCAGGTGTGGCGCGGCGCGTATTTTGCGCCCACGTCTTGTCTCCGCCTCGCGCAATTTCCGGACCCCCCGCTGCCCGCGCCCGATTGGGTGCGCGTCAAGAATTCCATGTGCGGCATCTGCGGCAGTGACTTGCATCAATTGCTCGTGGACGCCGATTTGGATGTCGCCCCCGTCGCGCTGCCTTCGCATCAACGCATTTATCTCGGACACGAAATGATTGGCACAATTGCCGAAGCGGGCGCGGCGGTGAAAAATTTTCGCGTCGGCGACCGCGTGGTGCGCTGGGGGCGCGGCGACGATTGCATCGCGCGCGGGCTGAAAAATTCGTGCGCGGCGTGCGCGCGCGGACATCGCGTCTTGTGCGAAAACGCGTCCGACGCGCGCACCCATGCGCTCGTCGGCGGCGGCTTTGGCGATGCGTACCTTACGCCCGCGAGCGTTTTGCTGCACGTTCCCGACGCGCTGCGCGACGAACAGGCGATTTTGATTGAACCCGCAGCGGTGGCGCTTCATGCGGTCTCGCGTCGCAGACCGTTACCGCGCGAACGCATATTGGTTATCGGCTGCGGCGTCATCGGCTTTTTGGTCATCCAAGTTTTGCGCGCCATGCAGCCCGATTGCGAAATCACCGCGCTCGCGGAATTTGAATGGCAAGCCGAACTCGCGCGCGAATTTGGCGCGGCGCACACGTTCCTCGCGCGCGAGGACGGCTATCAACGCGTTGCGGAATTGACAGAGGCAAAACTGTATGCGCCGCGCGCCAACAACAAAATGCTGCTCGGCGGATTCGATGTGACTTTGGATATTGTGGGAAATCCAAGTACGTTGAATAATGCGCTGCGTTGGACGCGCGCCAACGGCACGGTCGTGCTCGTCGGCGTGAATTTGCACCGCATGAAATTGGATGTGACGCCGGTGTGGTATCAACAAGTCAATCTCATCGGCGCGGTCGGTCACGATGTCGTGACGTATGACGACCAAAACATTTCGACGTTTGAATTGGCGATGCAGTGGATGTTGAGTGGTAAAATCAAAACCGAAAAATTGCTGACGCATCGTTTTCCGCTCGACGCCTATCGAGAAGCGTTTCGCGTCGCGTTGGATAAACGAAACGCGCGTTCGATTAAGGTAGCGTTTGAGATAAAAGAAAAAGGGAAATGAGGTTAAATGCTACACACAACAATCCGCGTATCCAAGTTCTGGTTGCGCCATTTCATTGCTTCGGTGGTAAGCATCTCAATTCCACCGCTTCTTGTGTTTCTGATTTACGTCGGACTCGTGATCTTTGCAATTGTCACCGATTCGGGGCTCGGCGGTCCGTTAGCTCTGCCATTTTGGATGCTGGCTGCATTTGTTGCAAGCATTCTCTATACCGCTTTTTTGTTGTTTCCTTCCGTATGGCTTGCCGAAATTGTTTCGCGCCGCTTTGGGAAATGGCAATTGCTCGCACAGATTCCCATTTCAACAATCACGCTCGCGGTCTTTGTTTTTGCTTCCTCTCTCTTGCTGAACTTGTACGCCAATACGCCAAATAGTCCGCTTCAAATGCTCAACGATCCTGTTTACATTTTTGCCGCGCTCTTGATTCCATTGGGAGTCTACTGGTGGACGGCAAAATTGATTGAGTTGGGTTTTATTTTGCCTGCACGAATGTGGCGCAGAATAAGCAAGCCACAGAACATTTGACGTTTCACGCTCGAAATCCAACAAAATTCCTCAACGAGGAGGCACAATGACCACACCCCCCATGTCCACGCGCCGTGAGCGCCTCGCGTGGTATTTGTACGATTTCGGCAATTCGGCGTACGCGTCGGTCGTTTTGCTCGCGGTCTTTTCCGCGTATTTTCAAAAACAAGTCGTCGGCGGCGCGGAAGGCACGCGCTTGTGGGGCATTGCGATTTTGATTGCCATGCTCGTCGTCGCCGTCACCGCGCCCATCCTCGGCACGATTGCGGATTTTTCCGGTTCCAAGAAAAAATTCTTGTTTGCGTACACCGCGCTCGCGTGCGTGTTCACCGCCGGTTTGTTTTTTGCTACGCAGGGACAAATCGCGCTGGCAATGCTTTTTTTCATCCTCGCCGAAATCGGTTATCGCAGCGCGCAAGTGTTTTATGACGCGCTCCTGCCCGAAATCGCCGCGCCGGCGGAAATGGGACGCGTCGCGGGTTTGGGCTGGGCAATCGGTTCGGCGGGCGGCATTGTGATTTTGTTGCTGGTGCTGCCGATGATTTTGCTCACAAGCAATTTGCCCAACGCGGATTTTTTCATACGGCTTTCGCTCGTCGTCACCGCGCTTTTCTTTGCCGCGTTTTCGCTGCCCGTTTTCGTTTGGCTCCAAGAACGCGCGCAGCCGCAAAAATTGCCGCCGGGCAAAAACTATTTGCATGTCGCGTTCGAGCGCATCGGCAAAACGTTTCGCACGGCGGGCGGCTTTGGCGAATTTTTGAAATTCATGCTGGCGTATTTGGTGTTTAACGACGGCGTGATTATGGCGCTCGATTTCGCCGCCATTATCGGCGCGGTGTTGTACGGCATGAAGCAGACCGAACTCATCATCTTTGTCATTATCGTGCAGGCGACGAATGTGGCGGGCGCGTACTTGTTTGGCGTGTTGGTGGACCGCATCGGCGGCAAAAATTCGCTCATCCTCGCGCTCGTCATGATGATTGCGATTGTGTTGGGTTTGTGGCTTAACCAATCGCCGACCATGTTTTATGTCATCGGCGCGCTCGCCGGTTTTGCAATGGCGGGCATTCAATCGGTCAGCCGCACGATGGTGGCGCTGTTTGCCCCACGCGGCGCGAGCGGCGAATTTTACGGATTCTTTGCGATGGCAGGGCGCACGTCGTCGTTCATCGGTCCCGGCGTGTACGGTTTTCTCGCGGCGGAAGCGGCATTGTATTTTCAGGCGCAAGGGCAAGACCTTATCCTCGCGGAACAAAGCGGACAGCGCGTCGCCATTCTTTCCATCGCCGCGTTCTTGTTTGCGGGCTTGCTCTTGTTGTTGTGGGTGAGCGAAACAAAAGCGCGCGCCATGGCGGAAAAAATGAACGACGACCGCGCGGCGGACGCGGCGATTGTGGCGGGACACTGAAAATTTTCGGACAGAGCGTTCGCCAATGTCACAGATTTTGGTGACGCCGTTCAGCGCACGGGTTTTCCCTTCCCTTGTAGGGAGGGGGCAGGGGGGTAGGTTTTTTTTGGAGGAATCACCATGTCAGACATTCGCGGCGGCGAACTCTTACTCAAATGTTTACAGCAAGAAGGCATCACCACGCTGTTTGGAATTCTCGACGGCAGCTTTAACGCGTTTCTCGAAAAACTGGACGCGTATGGAATGCGGTTTGTGAATCCGCGTCACGAAGCGGCGGCGGTGCATATGGCGGAAGCGTATGCGCGCGTGCGCGGCGAACCCGCAGTGGTTTTGGGCGGCATCGGACCGGGCGCGGCGAATATGCTTTCGGGCGTCATCACCGCGTATGCGGAAGGCGTGCCGCTCGTTGCCATCAGCGGACAGCGGCGGCGCAATATCATTTATCCCGACCGCGGCGGTTCATTTCAAAATGTAGATTTGGTCGGACTGTTCAAGCCCGTGACCAAATTCAGCGCGGGCGTGCGCGACCTCCATCGGCTGCCCGAATTGGTGCGCCGCGCGTTTCGTGAGGCGATGAATGGGCGCCCCGGTCCCGTCTATCTCGAAATTCCCGAAGACATCATGCGCGGCGAAATTGACGACGCGACCGTGCAACTTTTTTCACCAACGCAATATCGCGCGGGCAAACCGGGCGCGGGCGACGCGGAGTTGATTCAACGCGCGGCAGAACTTTTGGCAAATGCAAAACGCCCATTGCTGCACGCGGGTTCGGGCGTCTCGTGGTCGGGCGCGTGGAATGAATTTCTCGCGCTCGCCGATTACTTGTCCGCGCCGATGACGACATCGCTCGCGGCGCGCGGCGTGGTTCCCGAAGACCATCCGCGTTATTTTCACGCGCTGAATCGCAACGCGCTCGAAGCCGCGCGTTCCGAAGCCGATGTCGTGTTGGTCGTCGGCAGTCGCGTGGGCGAACTCGACGCGTGGGGCAAAGGCGATTCGTGGGGCGACGTCGGCGCGCAAAAAATCATTCACATTGACATTGACCCGCTTTCGATTGGACTGAATCGTCCGGTGGATGTCGGCATTCTCGCGGATGCCAAACCCGCGCTGCAAGCGTTGTTCGCGCGAGTGCAAAATATCACCCCTCCCCGCGCGGAGCATGACGGCTTTAAAACCTACCGCGAGTATTCGCAAGAGTGGCAGGCGCTGTTGTCGTCGCAAATGGAAGCGGGCGAAGAGGGTGTGAATCCCGGCGCGTTGGTGAAAACCGTGCGCGAATTTTTTCCGCGCGACGCAATTACGGTGCAAGACGGCGGCAACACGAGTTTGTGGACGGCGAGTTACAATCCCATTCTCGCGCCGCGCAGTTATTTGTACACGACCAAGTTCGGACATCTCGGCACGGGCTTGCCGTACGCGCTCGGCGCAAAACTCGCCGCGCCCGAACGTCCCGTCTATTTGATTTCGGGCGACGGCGCGATGGGTTTCAACATTCAGGAATTGGAAACCGCGCGCCGCTACAATCTCAACATCGTCGTCATTGTTTCGTGCGACAAAGGATGGGGCATGGAGCGTTCGTCGCAAGCGTTTTTCAACATTCCCGAATTTGTCGAATGTGATTTGTATCCCGATACGCGCTACGACAAGGTCGCGGAAGCATTCGGCTGTTACGGCGAAATCGTCAACACGCTTGAAGCATTGCATCCCGCGTTGGAGCGCGCGGTCGCGTCTAACAAACCCGCGCTGCTGCAAGTCATGTCCGACCTTACCGCAAACATGATGCCGCCGGGCTTGTTGACGTTCACGGGGCTTGTCTATCGCGCGGAAAATTAGACCACACAAGCAGGGCTTTTGGGACACAGAGAAACACAGATTGCGCAGATAAATGCGACGAATTGCTTTGCCAAAATCTGTGTCATCCGCGTAATCTGTGTCCAAGAATTTACCTTTTATCGGACGCGGGTGGACGCAGATGAACGCGGAAAGAATTATTTTATCCGCGAAAATCCGCGTTCACCCGCGTCCAATCAAATCCAGTGGAATGAAACAACTCCAAGACCAAGTTGCACTGATTACCGGCGCGGGACGACGCGGGAGCATTGGCGCGGCGATTGCGACGACGTTGGCAAAAAACGGCGCGCACATTGTCGTGTCGGACATTTGCGCCGCGCAAACGGAATTGCTCGCGGTGAGCAATCCCGCGTGGCAAGAATTGCAAAGCGTCGCGCAAGAAATCGAACAGTGCGGCGTGCGCGCGTTACCAGTTCGCGCGGATGTGACGGATGCAAATTCCGTACAGGCGATGGTGGAACAGGTGCGCGCAGAATTCGGGCGGCTCGACATTTTGGTCAACAACGCGGGCATTGCGATTCAACCCGGTCCCGTCGTTTTCATGCCCGACGACGCGTGGCGCAAAACATTGGACGTGAACGCGACCGGAACATTTCTCTGCTGCAAATACGCGCTGCCGTTGATGCTCGACGGCGAACGCGGCGGGCGCGTCATCAACATTGCCTCGATCGCGTCGGAACGCCCCAAGCCGAACATGGCAGCATACGCGGCGAGCAAAGCCGCCGTCGTCGCGCTCACGCGTTCGCTCGCGCAAGAAGTGGCAATGTTCAACATCACCGTGAACGCGCTTTTGCCCGGCGATGTCGAGACCGCGCTCAAGCAGTGGGGCGTGCAGTTGGAAGCGGACGCGAAAGGGTTGACCTACGACGAGGTGTATCAAGCGCAGGTTGCGCGTATTCCGCTTGGACGGTTCGCCATTCCGCAAGATGTAGCGAATCTGGTCGCGTGGCTCGCGTCCGACGAAGCGAGTTTCATTACGGGGCAGGCGTTCGCGGTGACGGGCGGAAGAGAATGGACGTGAAAAGACAGGATATTCCGTGCTAAAATTGTTTGGCAGCGGTCCTCTAGAGAGCAAAGGAATGAAAGCGACAGCACAAAAATCAACACGCACGCGGGCGCGACAAAAACGTGTTCCCACGCGCCGCACGCGCGCAGAGTTGATGCGACGCCTGCGCGCGCGGATGCCCAAACTCATCGAACGATATGGCGTGAAATCGCTCGGTGTGTTTGGCTCGTACATGCGCGGGAACGCCAAGCCGCGCAGCGATTTCGATGTGCTGGTCGAATTCGATGCGCCAGGAAATGCTCTCCACAAGTGGCTCGAACTGCAAAGCGAGTTGCAGGATATGCTGGGCGTCAAGGTGGATTTGGTCGAGAATGAGAATCTCAAGCCGTTTATTGGCAAACGGATTTTGGCGGAAGTGATTTGGCTGCGGCGCGATGGTAAAAATTTACGTATGCGCCTGCCGCGTCGCGCGCAAGGAGCAACGATGGCGCTCAAACGCGAGTATTTGGATTTTTTGAATGATATTGTGACGGCAATGAATCAGGTCGAACGCATTGTTTCGGGCATTACGTTCGACGAATTTATCTTGAACGAGGAAAAAGTTCTTGCGGCGACCAAAGCGATAGAGAACATTGGCGAAGCGGTCAAGCATATTCCTGCCGATGTGCGTGGGCGTCATCGAGAGGTGAAATGGAAAGCCATGGCGGGGATGCGCGACAAGTTGGCGCACGGCTATTTTGCCGTGAACCTACCCAAGCTGTGGGAAGTGGTAACGGAATACATCCCTCAGAGAGTGTTTCATAAATCGCCAAAAGTCGAGTAAGCTTGGGGAATGAGCAAATTCACCCAAACCTACCCGACCGACTTGAAGTATAGCGAATGGTTGCTGATTGAACAATTCTTT
>Ga0070741_10003664_pt1 | contig 37419 bp, 40 predicted proteins | sample Coa_R1_4_FD_66440 | JGI IMG/M metagenome (GOLD analysis project Ga0070741, IMG submission 66440) | Surface soil microbial communities from Centralia Pennsylvania, which are recovering from an underground coalmine fire - Coalmine... | ecosystem: Environmental > Terrestrial > Soil > Unclassified ... | reverse complement strand
CTTTGCGGGCAGCCGCCGAACCCGGCGCTCGAGTGGAGCGCCCAACAGCGTCCCGCTGTTGGGTTCCCTCCTCGCTGCGCTCGTCGGCGCCCGCTCAGCTCTGTCGTTAGACGGCACGGAGACGTCAGTGCGTGCACAGATCGAGGTGCTTGGAGAAGTATTTACCGAATGGCTACGCATTCACGATCTCGACTACGATTACCGAATCTATTCCGCTGACGAATGGGTGCAACGAGAGGGTCCGAACAATTGTCTGCGAGGTGCGGAGCTGATTCTCGTCTTCGAAAATTCCTTGGTTCGCTTCCTTGAAGACGGCTCGGGCATTCACGACGAACTTCAAGACCTCGCTGAAGGGTTTGGGTACTACTTCGAGCGCGGCGAATTATGGAGCATTGGCTTCTATCCAATTGAAAATTGGCCTTCCATACCGAACACCGATCGCTATCCAGAGCTGCTCGCTGATCCGCGTTGGAAATCCAAGCGCTCGCGAATCCTCCAACGGAGCCAACTTCGGTGCGAGGACTGTGGCGCCAATCAACAACTTGAAGTGCATCACTGCTACTACCGTTTTGGGCGGCTACCTTGGCAGTACCCTGACGCCGCTCTCCTTGCGCTGTGTCGAGAGTGTCATCAAACGAGGGCTAAGATCGAGCTGGAGTGGTGCGGATATATGCCAAATCTGAAAGCAGCCGAACTGAAACTTCTCAAACGGTTTCTCGAGCATACGCTCTACTGGTACCCGCGTGAGCAATTCTTTGCCTTTCTGGCGGCACTGGGCGAGTACGATGATCAGAGCAAAGCGGAACGGTTCGAGAGACTGCTCGCAACGAGAAGTCATCCGGAGGAGAGAGGTGCCGTCTAACTTTCGCATGCACTTGACCAGCTACAGCGGGCTTCGCCCGCTTCCGCCGGCAGGTGATGCGGGGCGTTAGAACCCGTTCCCATCGGCGTAGAATGTCGCGATGACCAAAGCCGCACAGCAATTGATCGATTCCTTCGAGGCGCTACCTGAGGATGAGAAGCACCAAGTGCTGGTGCAACTCCTGCGACGGCTCATGGATACGCCATACCCCGCGCCGTCTGATGAGGAATTGCTCCACGCTGCGGACCTTGTGTTCCAGGAGTACGACCGCCGCGAGGCTCAGGAGTGAGAGTCCCGCGGCGAGGCGAGGTTTGGCTTGTCGACCTCGGCTCGGCCGCGAAGATCCGACCTTGTCTAGTGCTAGGTGTCCCAGCCGCCGACGAGGATCGAGCTCTGGTCACGGTAGTGCCGCATACCACCAGTCTTCGCAGCACACGGTACGAGGTTTCCGTTACTGTTCGGTTCTTGCGTCCGGGTGCGTTTGATGCGCAGGGTCTCGTCACCCTGCCCACAGTGCGCCTTATGCGGCACTTGGGCACTTTATCATCCGAGCAACTCCACACCGTAGTGCGTGGTGTGTGTCTATGGCTTGGTATCGAAAGCGGGTTCTAACTTCTGCGTGCATCGGACGCGCGTGAAGCAGCGTCGTGCTTTGCCAGCATCGTGCCCGCTCGCCGCTGACGCAGGTCGTTATGCCGCTTCCACCAGGAAGCGTTGCCATATCAAATAAAGTATAGCCATAATATGGCATGTGGCGAATCGAAGAACACCGTCGGGTTGATCGGCAGCTTGCTTCCGCCCCGAAGGAGATTCTGAAGCGCTACGAGAAATGGAAAGACATTGCCAGTCTGTCCGGACCCCCTGGGCTGCGCCTGATCAAAGGGTTCCACGATGAAGCACTGGCCGGCGAATGGAAGGGCTATCGATCGTCCCGCCTGGGCGATCAATGGCGCGTGATCTACCGAGTTATCGCAGACGATCTGCTGTTCCAGGTTGCTTCGATAACGCCCTCATGAGTACCGGAGGCCGTAAGTGAAAGAATACCGTCCCGCGAAGAAGCGCATCGCCGTCTCTGTTGGCGAATCCCTTCGGATTCTCCGGGAGCTTCAGGAGCTGAGTCAAAACCAGCTCTCGCAACTTACGGGAATCCCCCAAGCGACCATCTCGGCTATCGAGAACGACCGTGTGCGTCTTGGGGTCGAGCGCGCCAAGGTGCTGGCGCAAGCGCTCAAGTGTCACCCCGGCGTTCTGGTATTCCCAGGCTGGGAGCTGCCGAGTGACGCGGCGGCATAACCAGCGCGTCAACCGGACCGGCCAACAGCTGCGCTGTTGGCTTCCCTCCTCGCTCCGCTCGTTGGCGGCCGGTTACGCGCAGCGTTAGCGGGCACTGCGCACGCGCGGTGGCGTAAGATTGGATTCGTTTGGACACGGAGGTAACGGATGTCGCTTGCCTTTGCGGAACTTGAAGCCTACGCTCGGTCCCTCCCTGCAGAGGAGCGAGCCAAGCTGGTCGAGGTGCTTATTGCTTCGCTTCGCCAGACGCAGGTCGGTGAGATCGAAGCTGAGTGGAGGAAGGAAGTTTCTGATCGACTCGCTGCATACGATCGCGGAGAGGCACAGACGTTTGCGGCCGAGGATGTCTTCGCTGAGGCAAAACGTCTTGCCAAGTGAAGCACGCGCGGTTTCTTGCTGCAGCCCGCCTTGGGTACTTTGCGGAAGTAGCGTACTACTCGGAGATCGAGGCCGGTTTGGGCGTTCGGTTCACCGATGCGATCGAGGAGGCGACTTCACGTGCGCTCGCTTTCCCTCTCGCGGGTTCTCCGATGGAACACGGTACTCGACGTGTTCTTCTGAGGGACTTCCCGTTCTCGCTTATCTATCGTCCGGAGTACGACGGCATCCTCGTCGTCGCCTTGGCTCCCGATGCGAAGAAACCCGGATATTGGCGTTCGCGGGTCCGTGCCCGCTAACATGGCGCTGCAGGGGAGCGTTCAACAGCGCCGCTTCGCACCGCTGTTGCCCGCCCCCTGAGCGCCGTCGTTGGGCATCGCAGAAAAGTCGGAGAAGCGAAATGAAGGTGTTCGGGGATATCGCGTCGGGAAACTGCTACAAGGTCAAGCTGACACTTGAGCAGCTAGCCATTCCCCACGAATGGCAACACGTGAATATCCTGGAAGGCGAGACGAGACGTCCTGACTTCCTGAGAATGAACCCCAACGGCAAAATCCCCGTGCTCTTACTGGACGATGGCACCGCGTTGTCCGAATCTAACGCAATTGTTGATTACTTGGCGGAGGGCACACGGCTGCTCTCAAGCGACCGACTGGCCAAGGCGCGGGTGCTCCAGTGGCAATTCTTCGAACAATACAGTCACGAACCCTACATCGCTGTGGCCCGTTACATTAATAAGTACCTTGGTCTCCCCGAGTCACGACGCCATGAGTACGAATCGAAGCAAGCGGAAGGCATCAAGGCACTCCAGGTCATGGAGCAGCAGCTAAAGCAAACCCCATATCTCCTTGGGGAGTCTTACTCAGTCGCGGACATATCCTTGTACGCGTATACCCATGTAGCGAACGAGGGTGGATTCGACCTGGCCGCATTCCCGGCCGTAGTCGAATGGCTATCGCGGGTCCAAGCACAACCAGGCCACGTCACGATGGAGCAGTTCCTATGAACGAGCCTCCTGCCACAAGGCGCGATGCCTAACCTTTAAGGATTGAGACGACCCACAGGGTCGTGCTCAATACGATGTTCAAGAAGCCCGGCAGGGGCGCGTTCTTTATATTTGGGGAAAGCCTAGGAAGGCTCAAGGGTTCGGGTGCAAGCCGGCCAAGACGATGAGCGGGGTGAAGTGGCTTGCACCTCGATGGAGCCGCAATCGGCATCGAACTGGACGGCTGCGCGAAAGGCCTGAGCGCTAATGCGCCCAGTTGAGCGCCATCCGTTATGCCAAATAGCAATAGGGCATCGCGCCTCGCGACCAATGCGATGCTATTGATGAGAGCTCAGCCGATGCGCGCGTGGGGTGGCGCGCGCGCGCAGGACCTTGGCTATCCGGAAGCGGGCGCGAGCATCAGCGTGCGCCGCTCCGAGGGTGCTCGCATATGAGGCGAGGAGATGGTACGCCGATAGCGCAGCCGCGCGCCGCAGTGGCGACAACACAGCGGGGCGGGTGCAACTACAGGGGTGATCGACGCGTCGTCTTGTTGCAGCGCGAAGCCGTGAGCCAATTCCACGCGCGCCTTGGGCTCCTCGCGCGACATCGCGAAGCTTGGCGACAAGTACCCGAAGTAGCGCACCTTCATGAAGCCTGCCGGCAGCACGTGCTGCAGGAAGCGGTGCATGAACTCGAACACGGACAAGCTCATGGTGCGTAGCCGTTTCGAATGCACCTTGCGGTAGCGAAACGCCACTTCCTTGTCATCGAAGCGCACGAGGCGACTGTCGGCAATGGCCACCTTGAACACTTAGCGGGCGAGATACCTCAGCGTGGCTGCCCCGCTAATATGGCCTCTGCTGACTTGCAGTCCGCTCACGCTCGCCGATTACTCGACGGTGCGCTGTGCTTCGCCGCGCTTGCGCTGCCTGCTTTGCTCGCCTCGGGGCGGCAGCACCCCGGCGCCTGGACCTTGATCAACCAATGGCCCGGCTGGTTACCTACGACACGACTTCGCAGCGCCATGCGGACAGATCTCCCCCAATAAGAACATGAGCCTTCAGTGCACAGCCGCCGCATTTACCCTGTCCGCTGGTCGCAGTGGGCTTCGTCATCTTGTGCTGACTCGCCCGCAGACTGAGCCTTCTATGCGATTTCTGTTCGTCGGCTCGCACCTTTGCGCTCGGGCTTCCTTCAGACAAGTCCTCGCGGACTTGCCCTTGCCGTCGGCTAGTGGTTATCCTGATGACATCGGGTCCTCCCACAGGGGCTGGTCGTGCTGGTGGTGACCCCATTCATTCGCCCGTTTCGCTGGTCACGGTTACTCTGGACATACCTCATTCCGCTGGTGCCGATGGTCACGCTGTTCGATGGTCTTGTCTCCTGTTTGCGGACCTACAGCATCGAGGAGTTGCGCGACTTGGCAGCGAGACTGGATGCGAACGATTATCTTTGGGACATTGGCACGGTGAAAAGCACGTCGAGTCCGATTCCCATTACCTATTTGATTGGAGTGCCGAATGAAAACGCCGCCGAACCATGCGCTGCAGCGAACCCGGCGGGAGCGTCGCGGTTGCAATCGTCGCCTTCCGTGCGCCGGGTCGGTGAGCTTGGGTCGGTTGGGGGTCTTTCATCCCGCCGCGCGATAATGTAGGCCCTCGCACTGAGGGAACAGCAAGTGCCAGAGCTAAGCCGATTCTTCGGAATAATCATAGCGATGTACTACAACGATCACGCTCCGCCACATTTCCACGCGAAGTACGGTGGCGAATAAGCATCCATTCGAATCGACGACGGCACGATTCTCGAAGGAGTGCTTGTAACGCGTGCACTTCGCCTCGTTGAGGAATGGCGGCTTCTGCATCAGTCCGAATTGCTCGAAGACTGGCACCGCGCGCAAGCCCGTCAGCCTCTCATTCGAATTGAACCTCTGGAGTAGCGGCCATGATCCCAAAGGTCGTTGAAGTCAAACCACTGGAAGGGTACCGCTTGTGGGTCCGGTTTCATGACGGCACAGCCGGAACAGTCGCTCTCGCTGCCGAGTTGTGGGGGCCCATGTTCGAACCCCTCAAAGATCCCGATCTCTTTTTCAGGGCATCAGTCGATCCAGAACTCGAGACTGTTACGTGGCCAAACGGCGCTGATTTGGCTCCCGAGTTTCTCTATCACGCCGCCCAACCTAGCGCTCCAGCGGACGCGCCAACAGCGGCGCCTCTGAGCGTTGGCGTTGGGCCGCCATGAGATCGAACCTTGCTCCGAATAGTGCAATCATTGAATTCCTCGCGCCCGACCATCTGAGAGGAACGTTATGAAGCTACCACTGCTTGTTGCGCTCGGCATCGCGCTCGGCATGTTTGACCCCGCCAGTGGTGGCGCGAGCGGCACCGCCACGGAGGAGGACGTCGCCAACCTGGTGAGGCGGTCAGCAGAAGCGAACTCGGCCCTGATACGCGGTGACATCGATGGATACATCGCGCTGATCGAGCACGCGAAGGACTACACGCTTATGGCGCCGTTCGGGGGAACGCCTACCCGTGGCTTCGACACCTCGCCCGAGCGCCGGAAAGCGATAGCGCGCTTCTTCAATGCCGACACCTTCCATCAAGAGGTAGTAGCGACTTACGGCTCGGCCGACATGGTTGTTCTTGTGACGATCGAACGGGTACGTGGCGTGGTTGGCGGGCTACCAGAGCAGGACTGGTCGCTGCGGGTCACACAGGTCTATCGCCGTGAAGGGACCGAATGGCAGCTCGTGCATCGGCATGCTGATCCGCTCGCGAACGGCATAGGCTTGGAACAGGCAGCCGCGCTCGCTCGGGGCGACCAACGTTGAAAGCTTGTAGTCCTGAGCCTTCTGCGCGCTACGCTCAGTGGAATGACGAGCTTCGAGTGGTCCCGTGGCACGTGGGATACGATCGAGTAGTACGCTGGGCGATGCCATCGCCAAGATCTTCGGCCAGGTGCTCGCCATCTGCCAGCCTGACGGCCTGATTGGACAGCAGATGTTCGCGATTGACGCAGTGAAGCTTCCCAGTAATGCTTCGAAAGCCAAGAGCGGCACGCGCAAAGACTTCCTTCGCCAACTCGACAAGATGGAGCAAGCCGCCGCGCAGCTGATCAAGCGCCACCGTGAGCACGATGCGCACAAAGAGGCGAGGGACGAAGTCGAATCGGACAAATCACATCGCAAGCTTGAGAAGCTAGAGCGTCATGCCAAGCAGCTGCGCGACTTTCTCGGGGCTCATCCGAACCATCGCACCGCCAAGCGCTCTGGCGTGCGCTTATCGAAGCGCACCGACAACGAATCGGCGAAGATCGCCAGCGGTAAGGGCGTGATTCAAGGCTACAGCGCTGTAGCCGCTGCCGACGAGCAAGCCCAAGTCATTGTGGCGGCACAAGCGCACGGAACCGGCAGCGAGCAGGAGCTCCTGGGGCCGATCGTAGATAAAATCAAACCTCTTTTGAGCAACGATAGCGTGATCGCGGCCGACTCCGGGTATTGCAGCAAAGACAACTTAGAGAAACTGGAAGCCCAACAGATCGAAGGCTTTATCCCCGACAACGCGCCACGATTCGTCACAGCACATCCGAGCTAAGCCATGTACAGCCTTCTCGATACCGTTGCCTTGACCCACGACTTGAGGGAGGTTGGTCTTCGTCGCGGAGATCTCGGCGCAATTGTGGAGATACACGGGCCGGACGCGTACGAAGTGGAGTTCGTCGCGGCATCTGGCAGAACACAAGCGCTCGTGACGTTGCACGCAGAAGATCTGCGCCCCATCGGTGACCAAGATGTCATTGCGGTTCGTTCTTTGCAAGAAGCTGACGGCTAACAAGCACTTCGACACGGACCTTCGCAAGCGGCTCCGCTCGCTTGCTCTGCCGGTCAAGTGCGGCGGTTAGATGTCATCTACGTTGCCGCCACCGCGTGTATTCATCATCCCAGCCGCCGAGGCAGATGTCGCTCTAGTATTCCGTCGAGGTCCCTCCGCGTGGTACCACCTGATGAAGTGGGACATGGCTCATGACAAGTTTGAGCCGGGAGCGTGGTTGCGAGGCCGCATCTATCCTGAGAAATGCGACGTGTCGCCTGACGATGCTCTCGTGGTGTACCTTGTGCATCAAGGTAGGAAGTTTAGGACCTCATACACGGACGCATGGACGGGTGTAAGCCGGCTACCGTGGCTGACTGCATTGGCCCTTTGGCCGTGGGGTACCACGTATGGCGGTGGGGGAAGATTCCTCGGACCTCGCCATGTGTGTATTCGGGGTGCCTGCGACGGCGAACCACACCCGGACCATCCAGGGTATGGACTCGTAGTCCAGTCCGGGAGCTGCCCCCAGCACAGATCGACAGATGAAGTTGTCGGCGCAGATTGGTCAGGACGTAGCCGATTCGGAGACCTTATCTATGCGCGCGGCGGTAAGATCTATCGGAGATCTGCCAGGGGCGTGAGAGACCGGGTTGTTGCGGATCTTAACGGGTTGAAGCCAGATCCCAGACCTGCACCCCAGTGGGCAACAAGACCGCTGAGATCACAGGAGCGGAACATGGCCATACAAAGGACCTACCGCAAGCGGGCGTGCGCCCACTTGCTTGCCGCTGATGGCCGGCGTTCGGCGGCTTGAAACACGGTGAGGCCTTGCGAGTAGCATAGTTGCCTATGAAGATTGCTACTGGTACCGTCGTGGACGGAAAGGTCGTCGTCGAAGGCGAAACCCTGACTGAAGGTGAAACGGTCACGGTGCTCCTGCGTGAAGAGGACGAGGCCTTCGAGCTTACGCCGGAAGAGGAAGAAGAGCTGCTTGAATCGATCGCCGAGATCGAGCGCGGGGAATTCATCTCAGGCGAGCAGCTTCTCGAACGTCTTCGCCGCTTCGGTTGACCGCGCCCTTCGCGATCAAGATCTCTTCGCGAGCCTCCGCGCGGATCGATGAGGTTGCAGAGTGGTGGGCGGCAAACCGCCCTTCGGCATGCGGCGCAGTGAGGCATGATGTGGCGGAAATCCTCGCTCTCCTCCGTGTTCAACCCGGAGTCGGTGCCCGGCACGTCGTAGCCGGGTTCGCGACGTGCGTCGTGCACTCCTTCTGCGGATGCGCTATTACCTCTACTACCGCATGTCGGGAAGCACTCTGGAAGCGCTTGCGTTGCGGCACATGAGCAGAGGTTCACAGCCCTACGGGTTCTGAGACAGTGCCGCCAAACCAGCCCATCCACGGGACCCTTCGACAGCGTCGCTTCGCGCCGCTGTTGCCCGGCCGCTGATGGGCGTCGTCCTGCCGCACGCACACGGCGGAGATGCAACACGAACCAGCCGCTGATGCTGGCTCGATGAAAGTCAGTGAGGTACTGCGGATGCTTCAGGACGATGGCTGGTTTCTCGTCGCGACGAGGGGCGGCCACCGCCAGTAAGCACGGCTCCAAACTGGGGCGTGTCACCGTTCCCGGAAAGCCGAGTGACGATCTCGCACCTGGTACTCTGAACAGCATCCTGAAACAGGCTGGGCTCAAAAAGTGAGGTAGCTAATGCGGTACGCGATAGTGATCGAGAAAGCGGAAAACAACTATTCGGCGTATGTGCCGGATCTCCCGGGCTGCATCGCCACCGGCGCTACTGTTGAAGAGGTGGAAACCGAAATCCGCGAGGCGATCGAGTTCCATATCGAGGGCATGCGTGAAGATGGTGTACCCATTCCGCCCCCTCAGAGCAAAGTCGAGTACATCGAGGTCGCGGCATAACCAGCGCTTCGAGCCGACGGCCGCAAGCGTAGCGCTTGCGGTCCCCTCGTTGCTTCGCTCCTCGGCCGCGGCTCAAGCGCGGCGTTAGCGGGCGCGGCGCCTACGGAGCGCGCGAGTTACACTAGGCTGGTAGTCGCGAAATCCAGGAGGTTATCAATGTCAAGCATCCTCGCCGAGCTGAAGGAGAAGGCAGCACAACTCTCCGAGCCGGAGCGGGCGGACCTGGCCCTCGCCCTTATCGAATCTTTGGATGGCCCTGCTGAAGACCCTGCCGTAGTCGAGGAGGCATGGCGCGTGGAGATCGAACGTCGAGTCGGAGAAATCGAGCGGGGAGAAGTGCAACTTGTCCCCGGCGATGAGGTATTCGCCGAGGTTCGCCGCAGACTGAAGTGATCCCCTACGACTTCCATCCGGATGCGAGGGTCGAATTTATCGAAGCCACAGTGTTCTATGAATCACAAAGGGTGGGCCTTGGGAATTTGTTCGCGACTGAAGTCGAGCGCACGATTACGCTCATTCGCTCGCACCCAGACGTAGGTCGTCCCGGTAGACCTTGGCTTCGGCAAATGCCGCTTCTGGGTTTTCCCTATTCGGTTGTCTACCGGCACGATTCAGAGTCGGTCCTCATCTTGGCAGTTGCTCACCAAAGTCGCCGGCCCGGATATTGGCGGCATCGGAAGTAGCCCGCTAACATGGCAATGAACTGACCGTTCAACAGCGGCGCTTCGCTTGCTGTTGCCCGGCTGGTATTTGCGAACGTTGCTCCGCAGGAAGTGTGGCAAGGAGCAGGAGGTTGATTTGATGTAAACAAAGAGTTTATGCTGGCACGCGTGATCCAATCCTTTGCAGACGCGGAAACGGAGCGCTTTTTCACAACGGGCCGATCTCGCCGCCTCCCATCGCAGATCAGACTGCGGGCGGCAATGCGTCTCACGCAGCTTGACGTGGCGACTCGGATTGAGGACTTGAGACAACCTCCATCAAATCGGCTCGAGGCGCTAAAGGGCGATCGCAAAGGACAATGGAGCATTCGGATAAATGATCAGTGGAGGGTATGCTTCAAGTTCGTGAAGGGTGATGCATACGACGTTGAGATCGTCGACTATCACTGAAATGGAGTGGTTGTGATGAAGAATGGTCTACCGCCGATTCACCCGGGAGAATTTCTCAAGGAAATTCTGGAAGATCGGAGTATCTCTCAAGCCCAGTTCGCCCGTGCCATTGGTGTAGCGCCTATGCGCATCTCGCACATTGTGAAGGGTGCGCGCCCGGTCAGCGCGGAGTTGGCCCTGCTATTCGGTAGGGCGCTTGGGCAATCGCCTCAATATTGGCTCAATCTGCAGGCCGCCTACGACCTCAAAATCGCTGAGCGTTCGATCCGCGCCCAACTCAAAGCGGTAACAGAACTCGAGTCTGCTTGAAGGCCCTGCGGCGGCTGCCGAGCCATCATGCGGCCCAACAAGGGCATGAACCGGAGCGCCGAACAGCTATACCCAGCGTTCGGCGTCACGGGAACGGTCCCTGTGGTGTCGGCGCGGCGAGTGCACGAGCTTAGTGGGATAATTCGCGCATGAAGATCGCCATAGAATTGAATGCCGCGCAAGTCGAGAGCCTGAAGGCAATCGCCGCGTCGCTTGGCGTCAATGCCGAGGAGCTGGCTCAAGCTGCCGTCGCCGATCTGGTCAGCGCCAACGCGGATGACTTTGAGTCCGCAGCCGCCCGCGTGCTTGAAAAGAATCGCGAGCTATATCGCCGCCTGGCCACATGAGGTATCTCACCCTTGGCGAGGTCCTCGCGCTGCATCGGCGCCTCCTCGCCGAGAGTGGTGGAAGTCCAGGCGTGCGGGACCTTGCTGCGATCGCGTCCGCCGTTTCCCAGCCCGCGGGTATCCGTTAGCGGCGAGGACGCCTACCCGAGCCTCATTGAAGGCTGCGGCACTGGGCTACTCGCTTGTCCGCAACCACGGGTTCATCGACGCAAACAAGCGCTTCGCACATGCGGCGATGGAGGAGTTCTTTGTCATGAACGGTATGGAACTGAGCGCCCTCAGTGGACGAGCAAGAGCGCTTCATGCTCGCCCTGGCAGCGGGCGACGTCTCCCGAGAGGTTCTCGTTGACTGGCTACGCGCTCATGCAACCGAGTTAAGAACGGGGAGCTGAGGTGACGCCGAACCAGCAGTTCCAGCGGAGCGTCAACAGCGGCCTTCGGGGTCTGTCGCCGCTCGCTGAACTGGGCCGTTAGGCGCCAAGGAGACATCATGACGGTGAAGCGTATGGACAACGTCGGCATCGTGGTTGAAGATATCGATGCCGCCATTGAGTTCTTTGCCGACCTTGGCCTTGAGCTCGAGGGGCGCGCCCCAATCGAAGGAGATTGGGCAGATGGCGTCACTGGATTGTCCGGCATGCGCGTCGAAATTGCCATGATGCGTACGCCGGACGGTCACAGCCGGCTCGAGATCTCCCGATTCCTTGCGCCACCTGTGGTGGCCGATCACCGTCGCACCCCGGTGAACGCTTTCGGTTACCTACGCGTCATGTTTACCGTGGAGGACATCGACGACACGCTCGCCCGTCTCGGTAAACGCGGCGCGGAACTCGTCGGCAAAGTGAGCCAGTACGAAAACAGGTATCGGCTCTGCTACATCCGGGGCCCCGAAGGAATCCTCATCGGGCTCGCTCAAGAGCTCGCGCATGGCGCCTAAGCCCTTACATGGACTTCCTCCCAATCGCAAGATCGATTCGATAGTTGTGGCGAACGGAAGCGCTTGCAGTCGTATCCCCTCCGGGGACCGAGGTATCCGGCATCTGAAGTGAGCTTTTGGGGTTGCAGCTCGTGCCGACATGGAATCTGCCACCCCGGTGCCAATCGTTGCAATTGCTCAAGGGCGCTGGCATTGGTCGGCGACGAGCCGATGGTGAACCACCTCTGGATTGTGGAGCCCGGCCGTGTCCGTATACGAGGTTAGCCGAAGGGCGTGCTCAACCAGCCCATCCAGCGGACCGTTCAACGGCGTCGCTTCGCGCCGCTGGTGCTCGGCCGCTGATGCGCGGCGTTGGGCGTCTCGGGGGGCGAGCACGCTACACTTAAGCGAGAGAGGATCGCTATGAAATACAAAATCGCAATCCACCAGTCGGATGAGGGCTACAGTATTTCAGTGCCGGGACTATCCGGGTGCTGGTCGCAAGGCGCCACAGAGCAAGAGGCTCTGGACAACGTTCGCGATGCCATTCGGAACTACCTCGCGGTGGCGAACGAACCGCTGCAGGGCGAAGAAGTTCGCGAAGTCGAAATCGCGGTGTAGCGCTTGCCCAAGGCTTCAGGCGTCAATTACCTTGATGCAGTGCGCGCCTTCGAAAAGGCCGGGTTCCGGATCGCGCGTCAGAGCAAGCACATCGTGATGACGATGGCCAACGAATTCTCACCATTCCTCGCAACAATCCAATCAACGCGTTCACGATGGGCGGTCTCGTCGGCTACGCTGGTCTCACCGTCGAACAATTCCGCGAGTTACTCTAGCAGACGCCGAACCCGGCATCCACCTATCTGCCAGGAGAAAGAAGTGCTCGAACTCAGGCCAAGTTGTGAGTGCTGCGACAAAGACTTGCCGCCCGAATCTACCGAGGCTCGCATTTGTTCGTTCGAGTGCACCTTCTGCGCGTCATGCGCCGAGACTGTTCTCGGAGGCAAGTGCCCAAACTGCGGAGGTGAATTGGTTGCCCGTCCTCGTCGCCCGGCCAACAAGCTCGCCAACAATCCGCCCTCAACTAAGCGCATCTACAACCCCACAGGCTGTAAGAAGGTGGCATAGAGATGTCATTGCCCCGTCGCGGGCGCCGTAACGTCACAGCTTATGTCAGGGTGAGCGGAAACCTTGCCCCCGAGACGTTGCGGCAGTCCTCACATCGGAAGCAAAAGCAGTCATGGCGGGGGGCGGCGCGCGCCGATCGCTGCATCGTGGCACCTATGCCATGCGTACTCGCGGTGGACATCGTGGCAATTCCCACCGTCTCGGCTTCGGCGTACAGTGGATGCCATGCGTTGCACGCAGTTGCGCAACATCGCGCTCGAGCGGGACGCGCAAAACAGCGGCCTTCCTCTTGGCGGGCGCTTCTTCCGCGCGCCTCTCAGCTTGAACGTTAGGCGTGCACCATCTTCGAAGATTAAGGTGCCTCAATGATCGCGCTCTATCAGTTCCAGTTCTCGCATTTCTGCGAGAAGGCACGCTGGGCACTTGACTACAAGAGGCTTCCGCACGTGCGTAGGAACCTCTTGCCCGGCCTGCACACGAGAATCGCCAGGAAGCTGGCGCCGATGAGCGGTCTCCCGATCCTTGTCGATAACGGAACCGTCGTTCAGGACTCCACGTCGATCATCACTTTCCTCGATGAGAAATACCCGGATCGTCCGCTGACTCCACGTGATGCTGAGGAAGCCAAAGAAGCCTTGGCGTGGGAGGAGTATCTGGACGAAGAGATTGGCGTTCCGGTGAGGCTGTGGTTTTACTACCACGCCCTTCCGGATCGCGACTGCGCGCTCAGATTTCTGCTCGAAGGAGCACCGTGGTATGGGCGGCCGTTGTTCGCGCTTATCTACCCCAAGGTTCGCTCGGCCATGACTGCGCTAATGAACATCCACGCCGAGTCGGCCCGGCAATCCGAGGAGCGCGTGGTAGCCGCCTTGGACAGGCTGGATGACGTCGTAAAAGAACGCCGTTTCCTGGTCGGGGATCGCTTCTCGAGGGCCGATCTCACCGCATGCGCATTGCTGAGGCGACACTGCGCAGCCGGCGAAGCAAGCGCTGAGCTTGCGGCCGCTGTTCCGGCCCCCGTGTACGCGTTGCGGGATGCCCACAAGGCGAGGCCCTTCGTCAGTTGGGTGCGGGAGACTTACCGCAGTCACCGGCAGTCTGAGCTGGGTAGTGCGTGAAAGGCCCGGACTGCCGTGCCTTTGCGCTTCGCATTGATGTCCAACGCCGGGGCTGGAGCGGCGTCGCTGTTCGGTGCCCTTCTCCCTTCGGCTGTCGGCGCCCCCCTTAGCACCGGCGTTTGGGCTGCATAGTCCACCAATCAATGGGCGCAACGAGCTTTCCCGTCCTGCGTGCCACGCTCACCTGCCCGCGCTGTGGCGCGTCGAGTGACGAACTGATGCCAACGGACGCTTGTGTCTACTTCCACGAATGCAGGCACTGCCACGCGCTGCTTCGGCCAAGCCGTGGGGATTGCTGCGTCTTCTGCTCTTTCGGCAGCGTCAAGTGCCCGCCCGTGCAGTTGTCGCGCAAATGTTGCACTCGTCCGTCGTAATCGCTGCGATGCGGCCCAACCCCCTATATGGCCCCCGCATGTCAAGGGGTAGAGCAAATCTGATCGGCGCGCGCATGCGCCGATTTTTTTTCCGTCCGTCGCGCGCTCGTGCACGAAGGTTTCCATGCGGTGCAGTCGCGCGAGTGCACAAAACTATCGAGGGTCAGACGGCGCGATGTTCGTGATCACCACGATCTCGAGCCGCTGCGACAGCGCTGCGTTGAGCTATGCCGCCGCGCCACTAGAAATTCGTCGGTTGCCCTTGCTCTGCGGCAGTATCACGATAGGCGGATCGAACCCTCGTCACCAGTTAGTCACTTGAAGCTCGGTCAAGGGACAGTCACGCGAGTTGGTCGCCATGATCGATTCTTTCCGGACGAATTCCAAAAAGCGTGTGACACGTGAGCGACTGGGCATCACGGTGGTGTCTGCTTCATCAGTCGGAGCTGCTTGACGACCGGCGTCGCGCACAAGCCCGTCAACCTCTCATTCGAATTGAACCTCTGGAGTAGCGGTTATGATTCCCAAAGTTGTTGAAGTCAAACCCCTGGAAGGCTACCGGCTGCGCCGTGGGTGAGCAGCACGCGCAGATAGCGATCGCCCCATCTTGGAGACGCGCCTCAGCCTCCGTGCCGCGAGACGAATTCTCCTTGGGCGTGAGCCCCAAGTGACGCGCACTCTTGAAGTGAGACACCGCAACGCAGGTCGCCGGCACGATGGCCGTCGCGCTGAGCAATCCCGCGCCGGGGATCGTCATAAGCAGCTTGCACGCACTCGATTCCTTGGCCACCTGAAGCAAGCTGGCGCTCCAGTTGCGCGATCGCACTTCGAGCAGACGCACTCGTCGAGCAACTGCTGCATCACCGATCGAAGCAGCGCAGGAACAGGGGATTGATGGTCGGCCACGGCGCGCCCCATGGCATCCAGCCCGGTACGCACTCCCACTGGCACCTGCAGCCCAATTCCCGGGGGACGCCGCGCAGCGCGTTGATGCGCGAGTTACAGGTGCCCATCCACGTGCGCGGTGCAGCGACCGCAGGCTCTGCTGCTCGACCGGCTGTCACTGAGCAGCAGGAGGTAAGTGGCCAACGCACTTATACTGGCGGAACTGTCTGCTTGGGGAGTACCGGGAATGCTAGATCGAGACAAGGCGAAGATCATCAAGGAATCCAAAATCGGCGTCGAGCTGACCGACGAGCAGTGCGAGGTCCTCTGCGACCTCGTCGACGTGAGCGAGTACGCGGACGGCGATGTCGTCGTGCCGGAAGGGGCGAAAGACGACCATCTGCGCATCGTGCTCTCGGGCGCACTCGCAGTAGCGAAGCAGTCCATGGACGACGAATGGGTGCGGTTGAACGTGCTCACCGCAGGTGACCTCGCCGGTGAGCTCGCCTTCCTCGATTCACGGCCACGCTATGCGGCGTTGGTGGCGTTGGGCCCGACCACGCTCTTCAGCCTGCAGCGCGCGAAGCTGGAGTCGCTGTTGAATCGAGATCCGCTCATCGTCTACCGCGTGATGCGTGCGATCGCCCGCTTCGCCCACGAAGTCTTGCACCGCTCTGGCGCACAGATGGCCGAGCTTACCGCGTACGTGTTCAAGACCAAGGCGAAGTACTGAATGGGGCGGCTCGCTCGACGGGAAGATCTCTGCGCGCGTCGTTGCGGCCTAGCTGTAGTGCTCTATCGCGAGCGACGCGCCGACATTCGGGCGTTGCGCATCACCGCAGCGCACCGCGGAGAGGAGCCTCGAGATGTACGATTATCGCTTCGTTACCTGCACTCACGATGAACACGCGATGGCGATCCTCGACATTCTCAACGACGCCATCGTCAAGTCGACAGCCTTGTACGATTACCACCCACGGCCCATCGAAAGCATGCGCGCTTGGTTCGATGCGAAAGCCGGGGGACGCTTTCCGGTAATCGGGGCCGTCGACGACTCCAATGCGCTGCTCGGGTTCGCCAGCTACGGTACCTTCCGCGCATGGCCAGCTTATAAATACTCAGTGGAGCACTCGGTCTACGTCCACAAGGATCACCGCGGTTCGGGCATCGGTCACGCGCTGATGAAGCAGCTGATCGCCGCGGCGGTTGAGCAGCAGTATCACGTCATGATTGGCGGCATCGACGTTGCCAACAGCGCGAGCGTCTCATTACACGAGAAGCTCGGCTTCGTTCATTGCGGCACCATCCGTCAAGCCGGATTCAAGTTCGGGCGTTGGCTCGATCTCGCGTTCTACCAACTCATATTGCCCACACCCAGCGAGCCGCGCGACGGCTGAGTCCGTTACCGGCAATGCTCGGCCGCCCGCACCCTACGCCCTGAGTAGAGCGGCCAACTCGGCCAGCGTCTTCACGCTCGCGTCGGGCGCGACGCCCAACTCTTCGATCGGCACGTTCATCCGATTTACCCAAAAGGTCGGAAAACCAAACCATTTCGCTCCAGCGACGTCCCATCCGGCGAAGGCGACGAATCCTATTTCTTCGCGTGGCAATCCAAACGCGTCCATCGCCATCTGGTAAGCGCGCGGATCCGGCTTGTAGCGCCGTAAGGGGTCGGTGCTCAGCACGTGCTCGAACACGCCCTGCAGCTGCGAGTTCTCGATGCCGGCTCGAAGTATCTTGGCCGTTGCGTTGGACAGGAACGCCAATCGGATGCCGGCATCTTTCAGCGATCGCAGCGCTGCGGGAACATCGGGCCAGGCTTGCAGCTGAAGATACGCGGCCATCAGCTGTTCGCGCTTCGCTGCCGGCAGCTCCAGCTTCAGTGTGCTCGCCGCGAACACCAGCGCATCTTCGGTTGCTTGCCAGAAGTCGGCATACTGCCCGCCCAGTGCGCGCAACCATTGATACTCGAATTGTCTAATGCGCCAGATATTGCTCAGCTCGGTGCCTCGCCCGGGGAAGAGTCGCTCGGCCAGCGCGAAAACCGGTCGCGGATCCAGGATCGGAAAGGCGTCGAAAGCGAGCGCCTTGATCTTCGCCGTCGCCGACGCATGCGCTATCGGACTTGCTGCCCACGCCGTCAAGGCAACTCCTCCGGTTGCTAAACCGAGAAATCCTCTTCTATCGAGCGACATGCCATCTCCACCTCAACGCCGTCAGGTGCTAGCCTAATGCGAGAAAATCACGCAGATGTCACGACATCGAACCTTCGTCCCTGCATTGATGCCTCCGTCGCCCACTCGCCTCGGTCTGCTCTTTCCGTTCTTCGCGGCCCACGGCGACATCGCGCCGACGCTCGAACTTCGCCGCCTGCAGATTGCCCGCGGGAGTCGCACCTGAAACACACCGGTTGCTGACCCATGCAACTCAATTGCGGACTATGCGTGGTGCGGGATTGGAGGCGCAGCGATAAGGGCTCGCTCGTGCGCGTCGCAAACAACCGAAACATCTGGCGCAACTTGGCGCACCGATTCCCATGCCCTTACACCGAGGCCGATGCCGATTTCTGGTTTACGCTGCTGGAAAGGGTGCCCGCACCCATGCACTGGGCGATTGAAGTCGAGGGCGAAGCGGTCGGCGGAATCGGTTGCGAACCAGGCGAAGGGGTCTACGCAAAATCCGCCCACTTCGGTTATTGGTTGGGCGAGCCGTACTGGAGGCGTGGCATCATGACGGCGGCCGTTCGCGCGACATCAGACTATATTCTCGGCCAGCTCGATCTCGTGCGGCTGGAAGCGCGCGTGTTCGAATGGAACCCCGCGTCGATGCGCGTCCTGGAGAAAAGCGGGTTCGTGCGCGAAGGCGTACTGCGGCGAAGCGTATTCAAGGACGGGCAGCTGATCGATAGCGTGCTGTATGCGCGTGTTCGCTGAGTGCTCGATCTTGCGTTGCACACACTGATCATCCGACATCCGACTCCAAGGAGAACGAATTGCCACGCCGACAGACCAGAAAGCACACTCGCCTCGCTCGCCAATCGAGCGAGCTCGCCATGGCCGTGCCTGAAGTGGTAGCACAACGCCTCACGCGCATGGCGTTGGCGGGGCCGAGGCCTTCCAAGCGGGATCAGCGCGAAGCGGTGCTAATGGGCGCCGAGAAGATTTGGGCTTGGTACGAGTCGTGGCTCGCGACCAGCACGGCGCTGATGAGCGCGAATCAGCGGGTGATGACGACCATGCTTACTGCACCCTTCTCGCTCGGCGGTGCGCATAAGGCGCGTTCAGAACGAACGCAGAGCGGTCCATTCGCAATCCTAAGCGCGGCCATGGCGCCGTATCACCGCCGCGCAGTGGCGAATGCGCGCCGCCTTCGACGCCGGCGGAAGTAGACGCCCATTCATCATGCTCCCCAAAGAATCCGAATCATGATCCCTGCCATCGAAGCACTCGATCGTTTGCGCGAGGGCAACTTGCGCTACGCCTCGAACGTGCGCAGCCTCGATACGCTACTCAGCCACACGCGCCGCGCCGATTTGGTGACGCGCCAAGAACCGTTCGCGATCGTGCTCGGATGCTCGGACTCGCGCGTTCCGGCGGAGCTGGTGTTCGACCAGGGCTTGGGCGACCTTTTCGTCATCCGTGTTGCGGGCAACATCGTGGCCCCGTCGCAAGTGGGAAGCGTGGAGTTCGCGGCGACGCAGTTCGGCACGCGTCTCGTGGTGGTGCTCGGCCACTCGCAGTGCGGCGTCATTCTCGCAACCCTCGAAGAGTTGCAGCGCCCGGTGGAGAATCAGTCACGCAGCTTGCGCTCGATCGTCGATCGCGTACGTCCCGCAATCCAGCCACTGTTCGCCACCGAGCTGCGTCATGACAACGAGCAGCTGATCGAGCACTCGGTTCGAGCCAACGTGCGCGCCTCGGTGAATCACCTGCGCCACGGCTCGGACATTCTCGAGCGCCTGATTCAGGAAGAGGGCTTGTTGGTGGTGGGCGCGGAATATTCGCTGGAGACCGGCAAGGTGGACTTCTTCGAAGGAGTACCGGAGCGCGGATAATCGACTGCAGACTCGTCCGGCACACGCGGCTTACTCAAAGCACACGCGATGAGAGCGGGCTGCCGATGCGATCGCCGGCGAGAACAAGGTGTTGAAAAACGTAGCGAGTGGGGCTCAGACGGCAGCGCCCCCGATCTGTTGAAACACTGGGTCGCAGGAACCGCAATGTAGATGGACGTGCTTGAGAATTCCGGGCACCGGACGACGCTATATCAGACCTGCCCGGTAGCTTTTCACCACCCTGCTCGGTTAGCAGCGAAAACGGCCCACCGCTCCCCTCAGCTCCGCCGCCATGTTCTCCAGCGCCTCGGCTTCGCGATGCGTGACCGCGGCCGCGGCATCGGTCTTTTCGACCGTGTGCGCGATGCGTTCCATGCGCGCCGCAATGTCTTGAGACGCCGCGCTTTGCTGGCGCACCGACGCGGCCACCTCGTCGGCCAGCTGCACGATCTCGCGCACCGCGGCACCGATGCGTGAGATGGCATCGCCGGCCTGGGAGACTTGACCCACACCTTGCTGGACGAACTCGCCGCCCGTCTTCATGCTCGCGACCACGCGGGCGGTCTCTTCTTGAATCGAGTCGATCATGCTGCCGATCTCGGTCGTCGCGTTCGCGCTGCGCTCGGCGAGCTTGCGCACCTCGTCGGCCACCACCGCGAATCCGCGCCCCTGCTCTCCGGCGCGTGCCGCTTCGATCGCGGCGTTGAGCGCAAGCAGATTCGTCTGATCGGCGATGTCCTTGATGGTCTTGACGATGTTGGTGATCTCTTGGGAGCGCGCACCCAGCGCCTCGATCGTTCTCGACGCCGACGCCACGCTGTCGGCGATCCGGTTCATGTGCGCCACCAAGCCTTGGATCTGCCCTTCGCCGCCGTTGGCCTCTTGACAGGCGCGGCCCGCGGTACGTGCGGTCTCGTTCGTCTTGTCGGCGATATGGTTGACACTGGCGCTCAGCTCTTCCATGCCGGCGGACGTTGCGCTGGCCTCCTCGGCTTGGCCGGTGGCGCTCGAACGCACGAACGCGATCTCGTCGCGCACTTTGCTGCTCGCCCCTTTGACCCGCGCAATCTGCTCCTGCACGGTACGCATGCTCGCGCGCAAGCTCGCGACCAGACCGTTGAAGGCACGTCCCGTGGTGCTGATCTCGTCGTCGCCGCTGACCGTGATCGTGCGCGACAGATCGCCATCCTTTTCGATGTGTGCCATGACGGCGTTGAACTCGCGCAGCATGCGCATCGGCCGCAGGATGCTCTGCGCCACCCATACTGCGATCGCAGCGAGCAGGATGCCGGTGAGGACGAGCCAAGGAACGACGTTACGAATCGATTGCCAGAAGGCGGCATCGATTTCGTCCAGACGAATGCCGGTCCCGATCACCCAGCCCCACGGCCGGAACAGTTGGACGAAAGCCAAGTTCTCCACCGACTGCCCCGAACCGGTCGGTGCACTGTATTCGAGAAAGCCGCTGCCTTGGCTGCGTGCGGCGCTAACCAACTCTTGAATCATGCGCTGGGCGCCCTGCCGCTGGCTCTGCCCCTCGAGCGCCGGGTTGGCCGGATCCATCACTGTTCGATACTCGAGGTCGTGGACGAAGAACCCCTCATGCTCCTGAGAGCGCGGCGCGCGCAGCGTGGCCAGCGCCTGCTGCTTTGCGTCCTCTTCGGCGAGCGTCCCCTGACGGGCGAGCGCTTCGAAGTGGGAAAGCACGCCATGAGCGACCTCGGTGAGGTTGCGGATCTGCTCCGAATGATCCTGCAGCATGATCGCACGCTGTTGATGGAGCAGAAGGCCGATGGCGAGGATCAGTCCTATGGTGCCGGTGGCGAGCAACACGCAAAGTCGGGCGAAGATGCCGAGGTGGGAGATTTTGAGGGACATTGGTCGCTGCGGTGTGGGAGGAATCTCGGAGCACTATCGACAAATGGCAGCGCGGACTTTATGCGCATGTGCTCGATTCCCCGCCCGGGCGCGCGCGTCAGGGCGATAAAACGCGAGAGGAAGACCGCCACCCGGCGGTTGGGGGTAGCGGCGTGACGGCCTCCGCTGCGAGGTGGAGCGCCGAGTCAGCCGCGCAGGAACTCGAAATCGCAGCCCAGATCGGCTTGCGTGATCTGCTCGCGGTAGAGGCGTGCGTAACCGCGGCGCGGCAGCTCAGGGGCAGGCAGCGCCGCGCGCCTGCGCTCGAGCTCGGCCGGGTCGACCAGCAGATCGAGGCGCCGCTCGCGCACGCTCATGCCGATGCGATCGCCCGTGCGCACCAGGGCCAGCGGCCCGCCGCTCGCGGCGTCCGGCGTCACATGCAACACGACGGTGCCATAAGCGGTTCCGCTCATGCGCGCGTCGGAGATCCGCACCATGTCCTTCACCCCTTGTTGAGCGAGCTTCTTGGGGATCGGCAGGTAACCGGCCTCCGGCATGCCGGAGGGGCTGCACGGCCCGGCGTTCTTGAGCACGAGAAAATCGTCGGCCGTGACGTCCAACGTGGGCTCATCGATGCGTCGGGCCAGATCCTCCAAGCCGTCGAACACCACGGCCCGCGCCTCGCGCTCGAACAAGCGCGGGTCGGCCGCCGAGCGCTTGATGATCGCCCCGCGCGGCGCGAGGTTGCCGAACAGAGCCGCCAATCCGCCGCTGCTTTGGAACGGATCTTCACGGCTGCGAATGACGCTGCGATCGACGTAAGCGGCCCCGCCCCGCAGCCGTTCACCCAGCGTCTGACCGCTGACCGTTATGCAATCCAGCTCGAGCAAGTCTTTCAACTCGCACAGCAGCGCCTGCATGCCGCCGGCGGCGTGGAAGTCCTGCATGTAATGCTGGCCGGTCGGCTTGAGATCCACCAGCACCGGCGTTTCGTCCGATAGCCGATTCAGCTCGTGCAGCGAAACGGAAATACCGCGGCGCCCGGCGATCGCGGTCAGATGCACGATCGCATTGGTCGATCCGCCGATGGCGAGCAATACGCGCAGCGCGTTGCGCACCGAAGCCGGCGTAATGATCCGGCTGGGCGTGAGGCGCTCCGCAGCCAACGCCACGGCGCGCGCCCCGCTTGCCTCGGCCGCGCGCAGCCGATCGGCATGCACGGCCGGAATGGCCGCGCTGTCGGGTAACGCCATGCCCAGCGCCTCGGCGATGCAAGCCATCGTGCTGGCAGTCCCCATCACGGCGCAGGTACCCGCCGTGGTCGCGAGGTTGCCTTCGACTTCGGCGATGCCGGCGGCGTCGATTTCGCCTGCGCGGTACTTGGCCCAGAAGCGCCTACAGTCGGTGCACGCGCCCAAGCGCTCGCCGTGGAACGGCATTGCCATCATCGGCCCGGTGACGAGTTGAATCGCGGGGACGTCGGCCGACGCGGCGCCCATCAGTTGCGCGGGCACGGTCTTGTCGCAGCCGCCGATCAGTACACAGGCATCCATCGGCTGCGCCCGAATCATCTCCTCGGTGTCCATCGACATGAGATTGCGATAGACCAAGCTGGTCGGATACAGGAAGATCTCCCCCAGCGAGATGGTGGGGAAATCGAGCGGCAGGCCGCCGGCCTTGAGCACGCCGCGTTTGACCGCCTCGACCAGCTCGGGAACGTGACGATGGCAGTTGTTGAAGCCGCTGGCCGTTTGCGCGATGCCGACGATCGGACGCTCGAGCATTTCCAGCGAATAGCCCATCGAGCGCGCGAACGAGCGACGCAGGTAGAGCGCAAAATCAACATCGCCGTAGTTGGTCAGGTTGCGGCGAAAACCTTTCGGATCGTTTGCCATATCGCTACGACTCTATCAAAACTCGACCACGCACGAAGGGCGACTCGCAGCAAGCGCCGTCGTGGATCTTCCGCCACGGCGCGCAGTCCAACGCCCACTTCGACGGAGGAGAAAGACGATGCGCCTACTCAGCAAGCTCATGTTGGTGCTCCTCGCCTGCACCTTACTCGCACCGCTCGCCGCGCGTTCGGCCGACGAGGACGAAGGCGTGCTCGCGCAGTCGCTGTTGCACGAGCGACAAAAGCTGGCGACGCTGAAGGCAGATCCTGCGGCAGTCAAGGATGCCGTCATCGCGCAGGAGCGACGGCTGATGGAAGTGCGCGCGAAACTCTCGGCGGTGTTGGCGAAAGAACTCGCGCGCCAAAGCGTCGACGCCGATCAATGGAAACAGGTCTGGCAGGGCATGAAAGACTTCCTGCGTGAACGCTTGCGCGGCTGGCTGGATGATACGCCCGCACCGCCGCCCCCCGGCGCTCCCGGGAGAGAAGGCGCACCGCTGCGGACGTAACCGATCTTTTCAAGCCTTGCCGATCGCGCGCACGAGCGCTTGCTGCAGCTTGGTGAGGGTGAGCGGCTTTGCGATGTAGTCGTCCATTCCTGCGGCAAGGCACTGCTCGCGATCGCCGTTCAGCGCGTTCGCCGTCAGCGCCACGATCGGCGTGCGCCGACGATTGAATTCGGCTTCGTGCGCCCGGATCTGGCGCGTCGCCTGATAGCCGTCGATAATCGGCATCTGACAATCCATCATCACCACATCGAAGGGGGCACGCGACCACGCTGCGACCGCCACTGCGCCGTCACCTGCCACTTCAACCGTATGTCCGAGCTTCTCCAGCATTGCTGCGACCAGGCGTTGATTGACCGGATTGTCTTCGGCGACCAGCACATGGGCCGAGCGCATGCGGGCGATCTCGACAGTGGGCCACATTTCCTCGCCCGCGGGCTTCGCCAGCTGATTCAGCGCACGCACCAGCGCATATAACGCAACTGGCTTGTGCAGGACGTGTAAACCCCGCACTTCGAGCAAGCCCTCGCCGCTCGTACCCGAATGCGCCAGCACGACGATGCGGCGGCGCGCATCGCTGACCGCGCGCAAGCACTCGGGGTCATGCAAACGGGTCAATTCTGCAAGCGTGGACGCGGCCACGAAGATCCCAGTGGCATTGCTCTTCAGGGCCTCGTCCAACGCCGAGGGGCCGGTCGCCGCGACGTCGTGGACGATCTCGACACCCAGCATCTGCAGCTGCTCGGCTACGGCGGCCCGCGTACGCGGGTGGGGCTCGAGCAAGGCCACGCGCAAGCCAGTGGGCACCGAATAACTCGTGCCAGCGTCGTCGCTCGCCTCGAATTCGAGCACGCAAGAAAAGCGCGATCCCACTCCCACCTTGCTCTGCACGTCGATGCGCCCGTTCATCATGGCCGCAAGTTCGTTGCTGATCGCCAAGCCCAGCCCGCTACCGCCATATAAGCGAGTGGTGGAACCGTCGGCCTGGGTGAAGGGCTGGAACAGACGCGGGACCTGTTCGGGCGCGATGCCAATTCCGGTGTCTTCGACTACGCAGCGCAGCCGTACGTGCTGGACGCAGTCAGCGGGAATGCGCACCATCTCGAGCGCGACCTCGCCCTTGGCGGTGAATTTGATCGCGTTGCCGCAGAGATTGGTGAGAATCTGACGCAGGCGCAACGAATCGCCCACTACACTGGAAGGAACGTCTGCAGCCACGCGGCAGGTCAGCTCCAACCCCTTTGCCGTCGCCTGTGGCGCGAGCAGCGCCGCGACGTGCTCGGCCGACTCGCGCGGGTTGAACCGCGCCCGATCCAGGCTCAGCTTGCCCGCTTCGATCTTGGAGAAATCCAGCACGTCGTTGATCAGCGCGAGCAACGTCTCGCCGCTTTGCCGCAAGGTCTGCAGCAGCTGTCTTTGCTCGGCATTGAGCGGTGTCGCGGCGAGCAGTTCGGTGCTGCCGATCACGCCGTTCATCGGGGTGCGGATCTCGTGGCTCATATTCGCGAGGAATTGCGCCTTGACGCGTGATGCTTCGACTGCGGCGTCGCGCGCGCTCGAGAGCTCGACGTTGCGTCGCTTCAATTGCCGGGTAGCCGCGCGCCGCGCGCGCTGCGTGAGCAGCGTGAAGCCGCACACGGTGATGATCAGAAACAGGATATCGGTGACTCGCGTATAGAGAGGCTGGGGCTGTTGCAGCGTTGGAAAGACATGGCCGTTGCTCGCCAGGTACAGCAGCACGAGCAGAAACACGGTGACCACGCCGAACCAAATCAGTGCCCCGCGCAGAAACCCGGCGATGACGAACAAGGCCGGCAGCAAGAGCAGCCAGGGCGCCGAAGTGGACATCAGCCCGCCCTCGAGATAAATGGTCGGCGCCAGCACGCCCGACAGGCACAGCACGAGCGTGTGGAGCGCCCATGCAGGGCGATCTAGGATTTTCCAGAAGCGGCGCACGAACAGGATCGCCCCGAGCGCAAGCGCATGCAGGAACGCGATGAGGTATTCACCGCGCACCGCATAGATGGCGCCATACAGCGGCAGCGATACCAGCGCAGCGGGTATGCTCAACGCGAGCACTTGGCCGGGCAGATCGGCTTCGGAGGGAAACGACCGACGCAACGTGACGACCAAGCGGGAGCACCACGAGGCGCTCGCGTCCGCCGCTGCTGGTCGTCCCCCCAGGGAGCGGGTCGCTTGCTGCGTCTTGCCAGTCACGTCAATGCATCCATTTGATCTCGCGTGCGGTGACTTCGCCGATCAGCATCTCGTCCAGACTCGCCGGCATCTCCGACTGACGCTCCGACAGCGGAATGCGCCCGCCCATGATTTCGGCAAGCCGTTGCGGCAGCAGCGGTTCCTTCTCCGGCTCGGCGTAACCGTCCGGATGCACCGGCTGGTTAGTCTGCAAGTCGTATTTGTCGGTCGCCCCCAATGTATGCAGCAGCTCGTGCGCGATCACGACGTTGTTTTGTGGCGCTTGTTCATTCGAAGCGAAAGCGTACACCACACCGATCAATCCTTTCTGCAATCCGAGCGAATGCGGTACCCGCGTGGTCCGGTCGGGATCGTGATAAAGCACGAACATGCGAATATCGGGATCGGCGCCTTCGACCTTGGCATGCCGCCACGCCCAAAATCGCAGACGCAAACTCCACAGCATAATCGCGAGCGTCTCGCCCGCTTGCGGTGCAGGCGGTGGCAACGCGCTCACCTGCATACCCATCTTCACCTCCATCAGCTCGCGGCGGCTCAACCCGTAGCGTTGCGCCTCGCCCTGCACGAACGCTGCGATGGGGGCGAAGGTGTCTGCGTTCAACGCTGCGATGTAGGCGGCGCTGCGCAAGCTCGCATCGGCGGCGATGGGAAAGATCGCCACGCGTAAAGGACGTTCCCAGGACGTGCTGCGCACACGCGTGAGCCAAGTCCCGACGGCGACGTTGATCAGGACGAACAGCAAAAGCACGATGCGCAGGAAGCGAAACATGAAGCGGTGTCACGCGAGGAGGTTCCGCATTATGCCCAAGTGCGAGATCCAGTATCCTGCGGACAGATCATTATCACACGCCGCGGTCTCGCCGAAGCGATCACCGCCAAGGGAGGAAGCTCGATCGTGCAACACACCCCTTCGGGCAGTCCGACACGCGAGCAACCCGCCTTCGCCCTTGACGGCTTCGGTCCGTTCGGTCGCCTTCTGCGCCGACTGAGTCAGCTCTCCGCGGTCTTTGGCGGACTCGTATTCCTCGCGCTCGTCGTCATGTCGATCGTTTCGATCGTCGGGCGCAAGCTCGCCTCGGCACCGATTCCCGGCGATGTCGAGCTGCTGCAGTTGTGCGCCGCGTTCGCTTCGGCGTCTTTTTTCGCTTGGTGCCATCTCAATCACGGTGACGTCAAGGTCGATTTCTTCACCAGCCGTCTGCCGCGCCCGGCGATCAATCGGCTCGACGCCTTCGGCTCGCTGCTGGTTGGTTTGTTCGGTGGCCTGATCGCCTGGCGTTCGCTCGCCGGTGCGCTGGCGGTGAAAGAAGCCGGTGAGACCACCGCGATCCTCGGCTGGCCGATGTGGATCGGGCAGATCCTGATGGTGCCCGGCTTCGTATTGCTGGCGCTGGCGGGCTTTTACATGAGCGCTTTTCATCTGCGCGGTGGGCGGCGACCGGCGGAAGGCAGCGTGTAACGCGTTATGCACACGGGTTTGCTGCTGTTCGCCATCCTGATGGCGCTGCTGGTCATTCGCGTGCCGATCGGGGTGGCGATGTTCTGCGTGGGCGCCAGCGGCTATTTCTATTTGACCGACTTCGCCCCGTTGCCGCTGCTCAGCTCGCTCAAGACGCTGGCCTACGCGCGACTATCGAACTACGACCTCGTCGTCATCCCGCTGTTCTTGCTGATGGGACAGTTCGCCACGCACGGCGGCTTGAGCCGCGCGTTGTTCCGCTTCGTCAGCGATTATCTCGGGCATTTGCGCGGCGGCATTGCGATCGCCGCGATCGGCGCTTGCGCGGGATTCGGCGCGATCTGCGGCTCATCGCTGGCGACCGCGGCGACGATGGGCCACGTGGCGCTGCCCGAACTCAAGCGCTATCGCTACGCCGGCAGCTTGTCGACCGGCGCGCTCGCCGCCGGCGGCACGCTTGGCATCATGATCCCGCCGTCTGTGCCGCTGGTCATCTATGCCATTCTCACGCAGGAGTCGATTGGCAAGCTGTTCGTGGCGGCCGTGGTGCCCGGCGTCATTGCCATGATCGGCTACATGATCGTGGTGCAGATCATCGTGCGCTGGAAACCGGAAGCCGGGCCAGCCGGGCCGCGCGCCCCATGGCGCGATCGCTTGCGCTCGTTGGCCGAAGTCCTGCCCGTGCTGCTCGTCTTCGCCGTCGTCATCGTCGGCATCTATGGCGGTTGGGCCAATCCGACCGAGGCGGCCGCGATCGGCGCGGCAGCCTGCGGCCTGCTCGCGCTCACCTTGGGACGCATGCGCATGCGCGAGCTGATCGACAGTTTGCTCGGCACCGCCCAGTCGACCGCGATGATCTTCCTCGTCTTGCTCGGCGCCGACATGCTCAACACGGCGCTGGCGTTATCGCAGATGCCAGCCGAGCTGGCCGCGTGGGTCAAGGACAGCGGCCTCGCGCCGCTGCTGGTGATGAGCATGATCCTGCTCATCTACATCTTTCTTGGCTGCGTGATGGACTCGCTGGCGATGATCCTGCTCACCATCCCGATTTTCTATCCAATGGTGATGGGCCTCGATTTCTGGAACTTGACGCCGACCGAAAAATCGATCTGGTTCGGCATTCTTGCGCTGATGGTGGTAGAAATCGGGTTGGTGCACCCGCCGGTCGGGATGAACGTTTATATCATCAACCGTCTTGCCAAAGACGTTCCGCTGATCGAAACGTTCAAGGGTGTCGTACCCTTCCTGCTGTCGGATTTGCTGCGCATCGTGTTGCTGTTGCTGTTTCCGGGGATCGCGCTGGGTCTGGTGCGCGCTGTCGGTGGATGAGCGCAGCGACACGCTATCGACGCGGCCTGGGGTCGGCGGCAGGAACGACACTGGATCCAGGCGCGCTCGCGCGCGTCCGCGATGACGAGAGCCGTCATCTCCGCGAAAGCGCAAGTCCAGCGTCGTAGATGCACGCGGCGCTTCGACGGCACCGAGGCCGTACAGAAGTAAAGATTAAGGAGAACAAGTGAAACAACTGCCATTCGTCAGCTCAACCGTCGCGCTGTTCGTCATGCTCACCGCCGGCATCGCGCAGGCGCAGATGATCACGCTCAAGGTCCACCACTTCCTGCCCGCGACGGCGAACGCACACCGCAACGTCATCGAGCCCTGGTGCGCGAAGGTCGCGTCGGAATCCGGCGGGCGGCTCAAGTGTCAGATTTATCCGTCGATGCAGCTCGGCGGCACGCCCGCACAGCTGTTCGACCAGGCGCGCGACGGCGTGGCCGACATCGTGTGGACGGTACCGACCTACGCTGCGGGCAGATTCACCAAGTCCGAGGTGTTCGAGCTGCCCTTTATGGTCCGCACTGCAAAGGGTGGCAGCCAAGCGCTGTGGACCTACGTGCAGAGCAACGCGCTCGACGAATTCAAGGGCACACGACTCATCTTCATGCACGTGCACGACGGCTCCGTCCTGCATCTCGCTAAAAGGCCCGTGCACACGCTGGAGGATCTGAAGGGTTTGAAGATCCGTGCCGCCACCCGCATCAACGCGCGCATGTTGAGCGCGCTCGGTGCAGCACCGGTGCAGATGCCGCTGCCGCAGGTGCCCGAAGCGCTCTCGAAGGGCGTGATCGACGGCGCCATGGTGCCCTGGGAAGGCGTGCCCGCGGTGAAGCTGCAGGAGATCACCAAGTATTCGCTCGACGTGCCGCCTGGCGCTGCACGCTTTTCGAATACGATCTTCGCCTTCGCGATGAATCAGGCCAAGTACGACAGTTTGCCGGCCGACCTCAAGAAAGTGATCGATGCGAACAGCGGTTTACAGACCTCGGCCTGGGCCGGGGAAAAAGGCTTCGACGCCGCGGTCGAACCGCATCGCAAGCTCGCGCGCGAGCACGGCAGCACCATCAGCGCGTTGAGCGAAACCGAATATCAGCGCTGGGTCAAGGCGAGCATGAACGTCGACGATGATTGGATCAAGGAAGTCACCACGAAGGGCGGCGACGGCAAGCGCTTGCTCGATCAAGCGCGAGCGTTGCTCAAGCAGTATGACAAATGAGAAGGAGGACGAGAACCATGCACTCGTGTGCTGGCTCCTTCTCCGCCTCTCACGAGGCGGGGTACGGGGAAGCCCGGGGGGCGGTGTGGAGCCATGGTCGAATGCGAACAGCATGAGCGGCCTGCGGCCGACCACCCCGGCCCTTCGGGCCACCCCTCCTCTTCGAGGAGGGGGAGAGATGGTGCATCGGCCCTACGTATACAAATGAGCTCTGTCATATATGAGTAGCGCTGCATATATGAGTAGCTCTGCATATACGAGTAGCTGTCATAGATCAGTGGCTCTGTCATATATCAGTGGTTCTGTCATATATGAGTAGCTCTGTCGCGACGCGGTTTTTAGCAGGGCTAGTGTGAAAGAGAGGTTGAAATCTTCATGATCAACTCGGCGACTACGACAAGCAATTCATCACTCATCTATCCGCCCTACCGCAGCACGCTCGAGCGTGGCGTTTTGCAACCGCTCGTCTTATTGGAGTTGGATGAGCAGGAGCGGACGACCCCGACCTTCTCGCGCTCGACGCTGCGTGACAACGACGCCGATCTGACCAAGCAATCGAGCGGTGAGCCGATCGGCGAGCGCATCGTCGTGGCGGGCCGCGTGATCGATGAAGACGGCGAGCCCGTGCGCAACAGCCTGATCGAGGTCTGGCAATGCAACGCCGCGGGCCGTTATCACCACTGGCGCGACCAGCACGACGCACCGCTCGATCCGCATTTCCACGGACTGGGCAAGATGCTGACCGACGACGAGGGCAACTACCGCTTCGTCAGCATCAAGCCCGGGCCGTACCCGTGGCGCAACCATGCAAACGCGTGGCGCCCCGCGCACATTCACTTTTCGCTGTTCGGCAACGTCTACGCGCAGCGCCTGATCACGCAAATGTACGTTCCCGGCGACCCGCTCATTCCGCTCGATCCGATCTACAACAGCGCCCCGGAGGGCGCACGCGAAGCGCTGATCTCGTGCTTCGATCTCGATCTCACCGTGGAAGGCATCGCACTCGGCTATCGCTTCGACATCGTGCTGCGCGGGCGCGGCGCGACACCCTTCGGCTTGTGATGGGAGCACATTCGATGAGCACGCTGACACCTTCACAAACGATCGGGCCGTTCTTCCACGAAGGCTTGAAATGGGCGCTCGATGCCGGCGAAGCGAAGCCCACCGACGGGTCGGTGCGCGTGACCGGCAAGGTGCTGGACCGCGACGCCAAACCGGCGAACGACGCGCTGCTCGAGATCTGGCAACCCGCCTGGGCGCACGGGCGCTTCGGCGGTTTGCAGCGCGTGTTCACCCATGAGGACGGGCGCTTCGTTTTCCTCATGCCGGCGCCGGTGCGCCAGCAGTTCCACGCGAATGTCATGATCTTCGCGCGCGGTCTGCTGCGCGGCATGCTCACGCGTGTCTACCTGCATCCCAGCGACGACCCCGCCGCCCTCGTGCTGCCTGCGGAAGTGCCGGCCGAGCGGCGCGGCACGCTGATCGCGCGTCGTATCGGGCAAGACGATGTCCGAAAAGGCCGTTCCCAGGTGGGCGATGTCTACGCGTGGGACATCCGCTTGCAGGGCGAAGGCGAAACCGTCTTTTTCGAGCTGCAAACCTGACCGTCCTCGCTTCATTCCTCGTGAACACGACTCGCTCCATCACCGCGAGCCGGCTGCTGCAACGATGCTGGCGCGCATCATCGCGATCGCCGTCCTCACGCACGTGGGAGTTCGTGTCCGCGCGTCTCTCCATCGCCGCCGTCCGGCTCATCCGATGACGCTCGTGCGCATCATCGCGATCGCCGTGCTCGCGCACATGGGTTTCGTGTCCGCGCGCATGGTCGGCTCGCTCTACGCATTGGCGAACAACGCGTCGACGTTCACCGTCGGTGTCATCGTGGCGTTGTTCTCGCTGGTGCCGATGCTGATTGCGGTGCGTGCCGGACGCTGGCTCGATGCCGTGGGTCCTTGGCGCCCCACCCTGCTCGGTCTGCTGATGATGCTGGGCGGTATGCTGCTGCCGGCGGCCTTTCCGTACGCGACCGCGGACGTCGCGCCGCTGATGGTGTGCTCCGCGCTGGTCGGTACCGGCTGCACGCTCGCGATGCTGGCCGTGCAGCAATTCGTCGGCGAGCGCGCCGACCCGAAGAATCGCGCGGCCTCGTTCTCCTGGCTTGCGCTGGGCGCGTCGATCTCCGGGTTCATCGGACCGGTGGCGAGCGGCGCCCTGATCGATACCTTCGGTCATCGCGCCACCTTCGCGGTGCTAGTCGGTGAGGTGCTCGTCGCGCTGTGGCTACTGTGGTCGAATCGCGCACTGCTGCCCTCGCGCGAGGGTAAGGCGCAGGCGCTCGAGCCGCTGCATCCGTTCGAGCTGCTCAAGCACACCGAGTTGCGACGCGTGATGATCGCCACCGCGCTGATCTCGATGTCGTGGGACTTGCAGACCTTCGTCATTCCGGTGCACGGCACGCGCGTGGGCCTGAGCGCTGCGCAGATCGGCCTCGTGCTGGGCAGCTTCGCGCTGGCAACCTTCGTCATCCGCCTCGCGATGCCGCGCCTGTCGCGCCGCTTCACCGAATGGCAGGTGCTCACCTATACGTTGTTCAGTGCGGCCGTCGCGTTCGTGTTGTTTCCCTTCTTCGGCGCGCTCGTGCCGCTGATGGTGGTCGCGTTTCTGCTCGGCTTGGGGCTGGGCGCCGCGCAGCCGAACATCATGTCGCTGGTTCATTCGCGCTCGCCGACCGGCCGCGTGGGCGAGGCGCTCGGCTTGCGCTCGACCATCATCAACAGCAGTCAGGTGGTCTTGCCCTTGGTGTTCGGCGCCTTCGGTTCGGTGCTCGGCGCCGCCTCCATGTTCTGGTCGATGGCCCTGCTCGTCGGCGCCGGGGGCAGCGCGGCGCTGAGATGGCGCAAGCACAAGTCGCTCAAGGCTTCGGCCTCGTCGAGAACTTGAACTCCCTTTGGTATATGGAAAGGCATATAGCTTCTTTCCCTATTAGTCGGCATTCTGATCATCACGGTTGGTCCGTGGGCTTCCTCAGCTAAGAGACGAGACTTGACTGATGCACATCGAAAGGCTGGTCATCGACTCGATCTATCTCATTGCCTTGTATCTTCTACGGCGATTCGCCCGCGCCGAGTTCGAAGAAGATGTCGCGTCGTTGCCGCCCAACTCAAACGATCCGCGGCTTTCGTTCGATGCGAAAACTGCAACCGTGGTCTGCGACTCAGTCAGCCAACACCCGATGGAGTTGAGTTTCCATCGGATCTACAAGAACCCCTACGGGGAGTACTTCCTGGTAATGTCCGACGGTCCTCGGCCCTACGTCTGCCATCTCTCTAAAGTGCGGGCGATGAACGCCCTGCGCCACGACCGCGAGGCCTTCGTGCGAGAGTTCGGCGCGGAAAACGCGCGCTAGAATTTCAGCTTGCGGCCGCGCCGCGGCTTTTGTCGACGATGTACGCGCGATGCACGGTTCGATCTTTGCAGCTTATCGGCTATACACCAACAGCCTTCTCTGTTGCGTGCTGCTTACACTCGTTTGCGGCAGCGCATCGGCGCAGGACACGCCATCGGATAAGAGGGTGGAAAGCTTTCTCGACAGCATGCGCGGGCAGTGGCGCGACTGGAACGTGCCCTACGAAGACGGCAAGGTCCTGCACGATCTGATCGTCAAGCACGGCTTCAAACGCGCGCTGGAGATCGGTACATCGACCGGTCATTCGGGCGTGTGGATCGCCTGGGCGCTCAGCAAGACCGGCGGCCAGCTCACCACGATCGAGATCGATCGCCAGCGCTATCGGACCGCACTGCGGAACTTCGAGCTTGCGGGCGTCGCAAAGACCGTCGACGCGCGCTTGGGCGACGCGCACGAGTTGGTCAAGACGCTGGAAGGTCCATTCGACTTCGTCTTCTCCGATGCCGACAAGGAGTGGTACACGCAATACTTCCGCGATCTCGATCCCAAGATCGCGGTGGGCGGATGCTTCACCGCGCACAACGTGCTGGACGACTTCGCCGGCATTCGCGAATTTCTGCAGTACGTGAAGTCGCGCCCGAACTATCGAACGACGATCGACCGCACGAGTCGCGCAGGAATCTCGATCAGCTGCAAGACCGCGCAGTAGGGGCGGCTTGACCACCCCGGCGCCTTCGGCGCCACCCCTCCTCGACGAGGAGGGGAAGACGGCGATGTCAACGCGTCGGCATTTTCCCCGCCTCTCCCGAGGCGGAGAAGACGGCGATGGCAACGGGTCGGCTTTTCCCCCGCCCCTCACGAGGAGGGGGAAGACGGCGATGTCAACGCGTCGCTTTTTCCCCGCCTCTCACGAGGTGGGGAAGCCCGTGATGTGAACGGGTCGCTTTTTCCCCGCCTCTCACGAGGCGGGGTACGGGCGAAGCCCGGGGGGCGGTGTGGGGTCGCACGATGCAGCCGCGTAGCAGTTGTGATCGACGATCGCGGCGCCTTCGGCGCCCTTCGTCACAAAGGTGCACCTCTTCTGGATGGGAAACGGAAGACGATGAACCCGACAGGTCCGCGCAGTAGTTTCTGCAGCGCCTGCTACAGTACCTTCCCCGTGCTCTGCTCGATCAAATGCATATGATCGAGATCGGCGCTGAGCATGAAGCGCTGTCCAGCCCGCGCGCCCGCGCTGGCGTTGACCCGCGCACACACGTCGGTGCCGTCGACGAGGAAATGCACGAGCATGTCCATGCCCATCGGTTCGGTCACTTCGAGCGGCACTTCGAAGTCGAACTGATGCGGACTGGTCTGTGCGCGGCGCTCGACGATGTACTCGGGTCGCAGCCCGAACAGCAGCGCGGCGTCGAGGTGCGACGCGTAGCGCCGAGCGCGATCGGCGGGCACCGGGAAGACGAGCTTGTCGTCCAGACGAACGTTGAGGCCGCCGCCCGCCGCGGCTTCCAATCGGCAGGGCACCAAGTTCATCGACGGCGAGCCGATGAATTCCGCGACGAAGCGCGTGGCCGGGGCATGATAGAGCTCGTCGGGCGTACCCACCTGCTCGATCACACCGCCGTTCATCACCACCACCCGATCGGCGAGTGTCATGGCCTCGACTTGATCGTGCGTCACGTAGACCGTGGTGGTGCGCACCTTCTGATGCACGCGCTTGATCTCGGTGCGCATCTGCACGCGCAGCTTGGCGTCCAAGTTCGACAACGGCTCGTCGAACAAGAACACCTTGGGATCGCGCACGATCGCACGGCCCATCGCCACGCGTTGGCGCTGGCCGCCGGACAGCTGTTTCGGCTTGCGTTCGAGCAGCTCGCCAATGCCTAGAATCTGCGCGGCGTTATTCACCCGTGCACGAATCTCGTCCTTGGGTGCACGCCGCAACCGCAGTCCGAACGACATGTTCTCGTACACCGTCATGTGCGGATAGAGCGCGTAGTTCTGGAACACCATCGCGATGTCGCGATCCTTCGGCGGCACGTCGTTCACCGTTTCGCCGTCGATCGCGATCTCGCCGTCGGTGATGTCCTCCAGTCCCGCAATCATGCGCAAGGTCGTGCTCTTGCCGCACCCCGACGGTCCGACCAGCACGACGAATTCCTTGTCGAGGATGTCGAGATCGATGCCGCGCACGGCCATCGTGTCGTCGTAGCGCTTGACCACTTTGCGCAAGGTGACGCGCGCCATACCCACTTATCCTTTCGTCGCACCGGCAGTGAGGCCGGCGATGTAGTAGTCCATCAGGAAGGCGTAGATGACGAGCGGCGGCAGCGCACCGAGCAGCGCACCGGTCATGATCTGACCCCAGCTGAACACGTCGCCTTTGATCAGCGTCGTGACGATGCCGACCGGCAGAACGAGCTGATCGGCGGAGGTGGTAAACGCCATCGGGTAGAGAAACTGTGCCCACGACACGGTAAAGGCGAAGATCGTGGCAGCGATCACACCGGGCAGCGCGACCGGCAAGAAGATGCGAGTCAGCAGCTGAAAGTAGCTGGCGCCGTCGATCAGCGCCGCTTCGTCGAGCTCTTTGGGGATGCTGCTGAAGTAACCGATCATGATCCACGTGCAAAACGGAATCGTCAGCGTGGGATAGACGATCACCAGCAGCCACCAATGGTCGAGCAGCTCGATGCCGGTGTAGTCGCGCACGAACGCGAAGATCTTAAATAGCGGAATGAACAGCAGCGTGTCGGGGATGAGATAGGTGAGGAACACGCCGGTCGCGAGCGCCGTGGAGCCCCAGAAGCGCATGCGCGAAAGCGCAAAAGCGGCGGGAATGCTGACCAGCATGGTGATGCCCACCACCAACAGCGCGACCAAGGCCGAGTTGCGGAAGAAGGTCAGATAGGTCGACGAGGTCAGCAGCTCGACGTAATTCGCGAGCGTGGGCGAGAACACCCACCAAGGCGAGGTGGCTGCCGAGATCTCCGCGCTGGTCTTGAGCGAAGTGATCAGCATGTACACCGGCGGGGTGAGGAAGAAGATCACGAACACGACCAGGAAGAAGTAGGACCAAAACAGCGCGCGCCGGCGGTCGCGGCTGATGCTGCCGCCTTTCGCGCGCGCACTCATCTCGGTGGTCGCGACGGCGGTCATGTCAGGCCTCCGTTCCGCGCCGATGGATGTCGCGCAAGATGAAGATCGCAGCGACGGCGAGGATGGGGAACATGAACAGCGACACGCACGCGCCGAGCGGGATGTCGTTGCCTTCGATACCGAGCTTGAACGCCCACGTGGCGAACACGTGCGTTTGATCGACCGGCCCGCCGTTGGTCAGCACGCGCACGATGTCGAAGTTGGCGAAGGTGACGATCAGCGAGAACAGCGCCGTGATCGCGATGATGTTGCGCATCATCGGGAAGGTGACGTACCACAGCTTCTGCCACCAATTCGCGCCGTCGATCGCGGCGGCCTCGTACAACTGCTCGGGCACCGACTTCAACGCGGCCAGGTACATGATCATGAAAAACGGCGCACCGACCCACACGTTCACCAGAATCACCGCGAAGCGCGCCCAGTACGGATCGCCCAACCAGGTTACGCCTTCGCCGCCTAGACGCTCGATGACCCAGTTGAACGCGCTGTAAGACGGATCGAACAGCCACAGCCATGCGAGTGTGCTCATCGCCGGCGGAATCACCCACGGGATGAGCAGCATGCCGCGCCACTTGCGCTGGCCTTTGGCCGGCACGTTGTGCACGCAATGGGCGAGGAAGAAGCCGATCAGCGCTTTGAACAACACGGCGCTCACGGCGAAGATGACCGACTGCTTCACCACCATCCAGAAGGTCTCGCGGCGGAACAGAAAGCCGAAGTTGGCCAAACCGACGAAGCGCTCCATCGACTTGTTGAGCATGGCGAGGTAGAACGCGTACAGCGCCGGATAGAGCACGAGCAGCCCGATGATGGCGATCAGGGGGAGCGCCATGAAGAAGGCGACGGTGGACTTGCGGCGCGCG
>Ga0070741_10003663_pt1 | contig 37428 bp, 32 predicted proteins | sample Coa_R1_4_FD_66440 | JGI IMG/M metagenome (GOLD analysis project Ga0070741, IMG submission 66440) | Surface soil microbial communities from Centralia Pennsylvania, which are recovering from an underground coalmine fire - Coalmine... | ecosystem: Environmental > Terrestrial > Soil > Unclassified ... | reverse complement strand
GCCGCGCTCGGCGAGGCGCAGGCCCAGGCCGTGTAACAGGCTGAGCGGCCCCATCGCCAGGTGCCTCCCTTCGCTCCGTCAAGGGAGGCGCCTGGCGAGCCGACCCACTCTGCCAGCTCGCCTGTGCTCACGGTCACGCTAGAAACTTCCGGTGGGACGTGACTGCTAGACGCCTACACCTGGAAACCGTTCGCCCCCTGCATTCCCCAGCGCCGTGGGTAGAGCGAATAGTGTCGCACGTCGCGAAGTAGTCAGACACGGCCGCGAAGGGTACTTGAGCGGAGCCGCTCGTTTGCGCCGCCCACCCGTCGGCCACGGTTTGGGAGGGCGATACCGCGCCTTGGGCACGGCGATAGCATGTCTCGGCGATCGTCGACTCACGTCAGACCGCGCGCGGTGCCCCAAGATGGCTTTTTGGGGCGCCTGCTCGATCCGATTGACCGGCTCACCGAGACGATCTATAGCATCCTCATCCTGCTCACATTCACCCTGGCGTTCAGGATCATCCACCTTTGGGACAACCCCGGTCAGGTAGTCTCCGCCGAGTACGTGAACGAGCTGCTGGTGGCCGCCCTGGGCGCCACGCTGGCCTGGGGCGTAATTGACGGCATAATGCATGCGCTCATGGAGCTGCTTCAGCGCGGTGAGCGGCACCGCCTGCTCTGGCAGATCCAGGCTGCCGAGACGGTACACGAGGGCATCGAGGTGATCGCCGGCGAGCTGGATTACATCCTCGAGCCGATTGCCGGCGACAGCGAACGGCAGGCGCTCTACCTGAGCGTTTTCCACCATTTGCGCGGCGGGCAGCCCCAGCCGGTTCGCTTTAAACGCGAGGACTTCACCGGCGCACTTGGGTGTCTGGTGGTGGCGATCATCGCCGTGCTGCCCTCGCTGGTGCCGCTCATGGTGCTACGCGACGATTACGCGCTCGCTATACGTGTCTCAAACATTGTGTCGTTCATCATGCTCTTCTACGCCGGCTATCAATGGGGCCGGCACACTGGCTCCAGCCCCTGGAAGACCGGCCTGCTGCTGGTAGCCGTCGGCGTGCTCATGGTGTCGATTGCGATTCCGCTCGGAGGGTAGAGCTGTCATGCTGTACGTGGACATACCAACGCTGCCTGAGCTTCGGGCGCTCGCAATGGCACGAGCCGATGCCTGCGTCTCGATCTACCTACCGACGACGCCGCTGCCGCAGGAGAGCGCGACGAGCCGAACCGAGCTCAGGAATCTGGCCGACGCGGCGCTCGGTGAGCTCGCGGCCGCCGGCTTCGACAAGCGCCGGCTGGCCGGTATCGCCGACCAGCTCACGGAGCTCGGCGCCGACGACCTGTTCTGGCGGTACCAGGCGCACAGCCTTGCCGTCCTGGCCACGCCGGACACCCTGCGGACGTTCCGCCTGCCGACCAGGGTGACTCCACTGGCCGAGGTGTCGGACCGCTTCCACCTGAAGCCCTTGATCCGCGCCGTCACCTTCCCCAACGAGGCCTTCATCCTGGCCCTGTCGGAGAACGCTGTGCGCCTCGTGGAGGCGTTTCCCGAGCTGCCGGCCCAGGTGGTCACGGTGAGCGACTTGCCACGGAGCGCCGCTGACGCCGTGGGCCGAGCGACGGTCAACGAACGCTCGCCGCGGGGACGCCTCCAGGGATCGGAAGGGGAGAAGGTGCTGCTGCGCCAGTACGCCCGACAGGTCGATGCGGCGTTGCGCCCAGTCCTGGCCGGTCGCGACACCCCGCTCATCCTGGCCGCGACGGAGCCGATGGCCTCGATCTTCCGCTCCGTGAACTCCCATCCAGGGCTGGCGCAAGAGGCGATCTCGACCAATCCGGACCGCATCAGTGCCGCCGATCTCGCGGCCGCGGCGCGGCCGATCCTGGATCGGCTCTACGCCAGCGAGCTTGAGGCGATGCACGCCCTGTTCGAGCGCCGCCGGGAGCAAGGTCGTGCCACGACCGACATCGTCGACACGGCGCGCGCGGCGACGTTCGGCGCCGTGGAGTACCTGCTAGTCGACATCGACCAAGTCATTCCCGGGACGGTTGACGAGGCCGACGGCCGCGTCACATTTGGCGACGGCCAGTCCGAGAAGACCTACGGCATCGTCGACGAGATCGCGAAGCGGGCGCTGATCACCGGCGCGCGGGTGCTAGGCGTGCGTGCGGATGATATCCCGGGCCGTGCGCCGCTCGCCGCGACCCTCCGCCATCCGCTCTGATTCACTCCGCCAGCGGCGCCGGTCACTGCGCCTCGCCTCAAGCGGAGCAGGAGTCGAGTAGTACGTCGCGGCGTCAGGGTTTCTCCCGATGGCACGACGCTCAGGACAGCCTAGACTGATTGATGAGAGCCCAGCACTGCCCTACCGCCGACTCGGGAGATAGGTGCCCAGTCGATGAGAGGGAATTGCCGATCGGGATCTTGCACGGGAGTGTCTCGTGACGTCCGCGGTATTCGGCGCGAACTCCGAGGTCGGCAGGCTGCGGCAGGTGATCGTCCACCGTCCGGACCTCAGCCTCAAGCGGCTGACGCCTTCCACCAAGGACGACCTGCTGTTCGACGACGTGCTCTGGGTCGAGCATGCGCAGAAAGAGCACGATGCGTTCGTGGCGATGCTGCGGGGGCGCGGCATCGCGGTCTACTACCACCACGAGCTGCTGGCGGAGGCGCTGGACTCGGGCGCGGCGGCGAAGCAGCACGCCGTCGAGAAGGCCGTAACCCACCTGACGGTTGGGCCAGCGGTCGTGGACGTGATTCGCGCGGAGCTGGCCACCTGGGACAGCGCAAAGCTAGCCACGCACCTCATCGGCGGGTTGACCAAAGCCGAGTTCGCGGACGACAGCTTCGACAATCGCTCGCTCGTGGCGGCCTCGACCGCGTCGGGGGCGTTCATCCTGCCGCCCCTGCCGAATACGCTATTCCAGCGCGATCCGGCGGCATGGCTGTACGGTGGCGTCTCGCTCAACCCGCTCTTCTGGCACGCCCGGCGACTGGAGACCATCAACCAGAGCTTGATCTACCACTACCACCCGATGTTCCGGGAGGCCGACTTCGAGTACTGGTATCCAGCGCGCGGCGACGACGGCGGCTTCGACGAAGAGGACTTCGGGCGCGCTCCGCTCGAAGGCGGCGACATGATGCCGATCGGCAAGGGCACCGTGGCGATCGGCATCAGCGAGCGGTCCTCCGCCCGTATGATCGAGCACATCGCCCTCGCGATGTTCGCCAAGGGCGCCGCCGAACGCGTGATAGCCGTGACCGTTCCGAAGCACCGCGCGTACATGCACCTCGACACCGTGTTTACGCTCCTGGATGTGGACAAGGCCACGGCTTATCTCCCCGTGATGGAGACCGCCAGCGCCTACTCGCTCCGCCCGGGCGATAAGGAAGGCACCCTCGACGTGCGCAGGGAGCCCGACTCCCTCGGAGCCTTCGCGGACGCGCTGGGCATCAGCAAACTAGACGTCATTCCCACCGGGGGCGACGACTATCAGCAGGCGCGCGAGCAATGGGACAGCGGCAATAATTTCGTGGCCCTCGAGCCGGGCGTAGTCGTCGGGTACCACAAGAACCAGTTCACCAACCGGAAGCTCCGCGAGCACGGCGTGGAGGTGATCGAGATCGAAGGCTTCGAGCTGGGCAAGGGACGGGGCGGGGCGCACTGCATGACCTGCCCGATCCAGCGAGACGGCATTTAGGACTCTGTGCAAGATGGTATGGGCTCCCGTCGGTAACTGTCGACACCGGTATGGCCCATCTCGGCTTCCACTGCATCGCGCACGCGGCAGCAGCTTGGAGGACACGTGACCGATCCGCCGCGACCGAACATTCTAGTTATCTGGGGCGACGACATCGGGCAATCCAACCTCAGCGCCTACACACGGGGCCTGATGGGTTACCGCACGGCCAACATCGACCGGATCGCCGACGAGGGCATGCTGTTCACCGACTATTACGGCGAGCAGAGCTGCACCGCCGGCCGGTCGGCATTCCTCACGGGCCAGAGCCCGTTCCGCACCGGCCTGAGCAAAGTGGGCTTCCCAGGCGCCACGTTGGGTCTACAGCCCCAGGATCCGACTATTGCCGAGCTGCTGAAGCCCCAAGGCTACGTCACGGGCCAGTTTGGGAAGAATCACCTCGGCGACCGCGACGAGCACCTGCCGACGATGCACGGCTTCGACGAGTTCTTCGGCAACCTCTACCACTTGAACGCCGAGGAGGAGCCGGAGCACCCTGACTATCCCCGAGAGGCAGACTTCCCCAACTTCCGGCAGCGGTTCGGCCCACGCGGCGTGCTGCACTGCTGGGCCAATGAAGACGGGACCCAGCGCATCGAGGACACGGGGCCACTGACTAAGAAGCGCATGGAGACCGTGGACGACGAGTTCCTCGCCGCGGCGGTCGACTTTATCAAGCGCCAGCACGCGGCCGGCACGCCGTTCTTCGTGTGGTTCAACACCACGCACATGCACTTCCGCACCTACCCGAAGCCTGAGAGCGTGGGGCAGGCTGGGCGCTGGCAGTCCGAGTATCACGACGTGATGATCGACCACGACAAGCACGTGGGCACCCTGCTCGACCTGCTCGACGAGCTTGGCATCGCCGACAACACCTTCGTCATGTACAGCACTGACAACGGGCCGCACATTAACTCTTGGCCCGACGCGGCCATGACGCCGTTCCGGAACGAGAAGAACTCGAACTGGGAGGGGGCCTACCGCGTGCCGTGTCTGGTACGCTGGCCGGGCCACATCGCGGCCGGCTCGGTCTCGAACGAGATCGTGGCGCACCTCGACTGGCTGCCCACGCTCCTCGCGATCGCAGGCGAGCCGGCGATCAAGGACAAGCTCGTGAACGGCTACCAGGCGGGCAAGAAGTCGTTCAAGGTCCACCTCGACGGGGACAACCTGCTGCCGTACCTGACCGGCCAGGAGCCGAAGAGCCCGCGCCAGAGCTTCTTCTACTTCTCGGACGACGGCGACCTCACCGCGCTGCGCTACGACAACTGGAAGCTGGTGTTCATGGAACAGCGTATGACCGGGACGGTGGGCATCTGGCTCGAGCCGTACACCCGGCTGCGGGCGCCGAAGCTGTTCAATCTGCGGACCGACCCCTACGAGCGCGCGGACATCACGTCGAACAGCTACTGGGACTGGTTCCTAGATCGCATTTTCCTCGTGATCCCGGCGCAAGCGATCGTGGGGGAGTTTCTGGAGACGTTCAGGGCGTTCCCGCCGCGGCAGAAGGCGGCGAGCTTCACCATCGATCAGGTGATGGAAAAGCTGGCCACCGGGCTCGCGGACTAGCGTCTGGATCTCAAGGCCAGGGTTGAAGCCACAGGAGATCGTGGCGAGCGCCCGCGGGTAGGTCAGCGGAGTAGATAGTAGGAGGTGCCACATGCCTTTAGGGCCCATCGAGCTGCTCGTCCTCAAGTTTCCGGGCAATCGGTTCACGGGTGAGGTCGTGCCCGCCCTCGCGGAGTTGGTTGAGACCGGCACCGTTCGCATCATCGACATCGCGTTCGTGCACCGCGACGCGGAGGACCGGCTGACGCTGCTGGAGCTCGACGAGCTGGAACCCGACCTGTTTGGCCTGTTCAATCCGCTCGTGTCCGACGTTACGGGCCTGCTCTCGGAGGACGACGAGCACCTGCTCGCCGCCTCGCTGGGCCCCAATTCCTCGGCCGCGCTGATCCTGTTCGAGAACACCTGGGCCACGCGGTTCGCACAGGCGGTGCGCGACGCGCACGGGGAAGTGGTGCTCAACGAGCGCGTTCCCCACGTCGTCATCGAGGAGCTGCTCGCCGCGCAAGCATCCGCCTAAGCACTCGGCCCAGGATAGTATGTCTGTTTGGCTTCGCCAAACAGACATACTATCCTGGGCCGGCAGCTTAGATCGAATGACCAAGTAATCAGTAAGCGAGGAGGCAGAAAGATGGTTCGGCGACGAGGACCGGGGCTCTTGGGCACCATGGCGCGCACGGCCGTGATCGCCGGCACGGCGACCGCCACCGCAAACGCCGTGTCCAACAAGCAGGCGAGCAAAGCCGCGGCGAAGCAGCAGCAGGCTGCGGCGGCGGCCGCGAAAGAGCAAGCGATCACCGACGTGGAGCAGCTCAAGGCGCAGATGGAGGCGCTGCAAGCGCAGCAGGCGCAGGCCGCGATACCAGCGGCGGCACCGGCCCCGCCAGGCGGAGCGCCAGACCTGCTCGCCCAGCTTCAGCAGCTCGCGCAGCTCAAGGAGGCAGGCGCGCTCACCGATGCGGAGTTTCAGGCGGCCAAGGCGAAGCTGCTCGGGACGTAGCCGCCGCGCGTTCAGTACCGTACCCACGCACCGGGCGTGGCCTGAGGCCCTGCACGGGCTGCCGCGCCTGCCCATGAGGGGTCTCGGCAGCCAGACCCCGGCCACGCAGCCGCGGCCCGATGGGTCGCCTAATCTAAGGGGGAGATAGCGATGAAGCGATACCTTGGCGGCGCCTTGGTCGTCCTCACGCTCGCCGCCGCCCAAACGTACCCGGTGGCGGCGCAGGATGCCCCGCCCCCGGCGGCCCTCCAGCCGCCACCGGGCAACGTCTTCGTGTACAGCATGCGGGCGGATGGCGATCGCATCTACGTGTGCGAGGCCGGCGCGGGCGGCGATTACGCCTGGGCTAGCCGGGGGCCGGACGCCACGCTCCAGAACCGTCTCGGCGAGCCGGTGGGCCGTTACACGGCCGGGCCCACCTGGTCAGCGAGCGATGGCAGCAGCATGCGGGGCGAGGTGCGCCAGTCGGTCGAAGGGCCGCGCCGGCGCGCTACCCCCTGGCTACTCTTCGAGATCTCGTCGCGCGGCGGCAGCGGCATCTTCAGCAGCGTGACCTATGTGCAGGAGGTGCAGACGATCGGCGGCCTGCCGCCCGGCGAGCCCTGCACCCAGAGCCAGAGTGGGCAAGAGCGCCGTGTGGACTTCAATGCCCTCTACAACTTCTTCATACCGAGCGGGTCCACGTCCTGAGCCGCGGGAGGGCGCCGAGGTCTCCGATGTTGAGAATAGACTGGGGCCGCTTGCAGACCATCCTGGTTTGCCTGGTGCTGCTGCTCGTCTTGCTCGCCGCCCTCGGATGGCTCCTGTCCCAGATCTCCTATGTGCTGGTGCTGTTCATCCTGGCCGCGGTCGTGGCCCTGGTCCTGGCCCCGCTGGTTGACTGGGGCGAGGACCACCACTTACCGCGCTGGCTAGCCGTCCTCGTAACCTTCCTGTTCCTCGCCACGGTGTTTGTCGGCGGCACGCTTCTGCTGGTCTCGCCGCTGCTCAGCCAGGCCGTCCAGCTCAGTAACGAGCTGCCCGGCTACGTGGCTGCCGTCAACAGCCAGCTAGTCGCGCTAGAGCGAAGGTTGCTAGGGAGCTCCCTGGCGGACGCGGTCACGGCCGTGCAGACTCAGTTGCTCACTACCCTGGCAGGCTGGTCGGGCCTTCTAGTCCGTGGCTTGATCGACATGCTCGTTGGATTCGCTGGTGGCGTCGCGGGCATCATGCTTATGCTCATCGTCTCGGTCTACATGCTGGCGGGCGGGAAGCAGATCCACGCCGCCGTGCGCGACGTCATCCCACCCGCCTACCGCTCGCACTTCCTGTTCGCCACGGATACGCTCTCGCGCGTGCTCGGCAGCTACATTCGCACGCAGCTCGCCCTGGCGGTGCTGCTCGGCGTATTGGTGGCCGTTGGCATGGCGTTGCTAGGCGTGCCATACGCGCTCTTGCTGGCCGTACTCGCAATGGTGCTGGGCCTGATTCCGATGTTCGGCAGCACGCTCAGCGCGGTGCCGGCCGTGCTCGTGGCGCTCACACAGCCGTTTCCGACGGTACTGTGGGTGCTGATCTTCTTCATCGTCGTACAGAACGTGCAGGACCAGATCCTGGCGCCGCGCCTCCATGCAGGCTCGATTGGCCTGCACCCGTTGGCAGTCATGTTCGCGCTGCTGGCCGGTGCGCAGCTCGGTGGGGGGCTCGGCGCGATCTTCGCCCTGCCTGTGGCGGCCTTCGTCTGGATCGTAGTAGTCGCCGTGTACCGTAGTCTGCGGGCTCCGATCGCGGCGCCGCCAGTCTCACCGCCTAGCCCCCTCAGTGCTGCCGTGTCCCCCGTGCCCAGCGGGTTGACGACCGGCGATCGGCAGGATTGATGTAGCCTTAAGACGACATGATGATGCTCTCCTGCTACTCCCAACCCACCGGCGCTCCCAACCTGCCTGGTCGGTAGCGCCGGGCTGGGGCGATAGCATCCTCGGGTGGGCGGGCACCAGCGATACCGCGTTGCCGCCTCTGACTGCGGCGGCCGCAGCCCCCGGGTACAGGACCGCTATAGGCGCCAGCCGCTCGATCTCTTCTGGCACGACCGAGTTGTTCGGCTAGTCGTCCAGGTACGGCGCTTCCGCAGCGTGACGCCGACTGCGGGCGGTCTACCTTGTGTTCGTGCGGATCAATGACGCGCTCCTGGCTCGGACGGTGTCGGTGCCACGCTGCCCCGGTCGCCGGCCCGTGTGTGCCGACAGCGAGGTGCTGACGGTCGCCGTCGTGCGGCGCCTGCTGGGGCGGCATTACTTCCCGCAGGTGCCGACGCAGAGCGAGTTCAATGAGACGAGCATCGGCGAGCTGACCGACCGGCTGGCGCTGGCGCGCCGCTGGGCCGGACCTTCCGGGCCTGCTCACTCACACTGCGGCTGCTTAGTTGAGACCCGGCCATAAATGGGAAACCGCGCCGGCGGGGTGTCCGGCGCGGCGGCTCCGTACCATCCTGGTTGCCACATCAAGAACTAAGATAGGGAGCCAGTCAGAATAACTCGGACATGCGCCGCCCGCGCGTCAACGCGCTGGCCGATGGCCGCTGGCGCCCATGATGACGCCGCCCCGCCTCACGACTTCCGCTTTGGCGGTCGCATAGTCAGGTAGCCAGGTAACGATCTCCAGCTTGCAGCCCCACGGATCCTCGAAATACAGGCTGACGGCGCCAAAGCCCGGGTGCCCGTGGAACGCGCCGCCATTGCGGAGCTTCACGCCCTTGCCGCGCAGGTACGTCTGCCACTGTTCTAGCTCCGCGAGGCTGCCGCAGGCGAGCGCGTAGTGGAAGTGCCGGGGCACGTCGGAGGCTTCGCTGATCGGGTGTCCCAGGAACAGGCTGATTACGTGGCTGCCGATGCGCAGGTCCACGTGCGGGGGCGCATCGTCGTGCTCGGTATCCCCGCCCCAGTTGTAGCGATTCACGACCTCGGCGCCGAGGACGTCCACGTACCAGTGCTCGGCCGCCACCAGGTCGGGCACGGAGAACGCGACGTGATCCCAGCCACCCAGCCGCAACGGCGCGTGGCTCTCAGGACGCGGGATGGCCTCCTTCGGCGGGGGAACAATCGGGACCGTCTCAACAGCCATGCAGCACCTCTTCAACGGCGGCACGGGCGCGAAGCCCTCGGCGCTTTCGGTGCCGCCATTATATTGGCGGCCGGTTGAGCGGCGCCAGGTTGAGCAAGGCGCGACCAAGCCGGGTGATGCAGGCACGCAGCCTCCCAGCAGACGCCGCCTCGCGGGCTAGCGTTCGCGCTTGCGCCGCCAGCCCCCGGGCGGCCGCGCCCGGATGGCGGTTGCTCGCCGGATAGTGGCCTTGTAGAATCGGCCGGTCCACGCTCGGAATGGAGCGGTAGGGCGGATTACCGCGACAGTTTGGTATGGACACTCCACATCCTCGAGAGGCGGGTAGGAGATGCAAGCCACGATTCGCTACCTGGCCATTGTCAGCGACGACCCTGAGCGACTCGCTCGGTTCTACACCAGCAGCTTCGGGATGCAGGAGCTGGGGCGTTCGAGCGCGGGCGACGTCTCGGTGACCGATGGCGCCTTCAACCTGAGCTTACTCGCCTACCGCCCCGAGCTAGGCCCACGCGGCCCGCGGCAGATCGGCATCGCGGTGGACGACTACGCGGCGCTCACGGACCGGCTCCAGCGCTACGCTCCCCACCTGGCGCTGCGGCCCGACGAGGGCGGCCTGCACCACGGCGATTACTGCATCGCCGACCCGAATGGCTACGCCGTCAGCGTCTCGACGCACGGGTTCGGCGTGCCCGGCCACGCCAGCAAGCTGCCCACCATCCGCCACGTGGCGATGTGCGAGCCGCGCGGCGACGTCGTAGCGGAGTTCTACCTGAACGTCTTTGGGCTGGAGAAGGCGTTTCCCGAGATGTGGCGCTCGACGGGGCGCTTCCTGACCGATGGCACGATCAACCTGGCGCTCCTGGGCGACGCCGAGGAGACCCGGGCCGCGGGCAAGGAGGTTACCATTGACCACGCCCAGCTCGGCGTGAACCACTATGGGTTCGAGACCCCGCGGGTGGGCGATCTGATCGGGCAGCTACCCCCAGAGACGCGCCGGGAGCAGCGGCTGGACCGCCGGGATGCGCGGGACTACTATCGCATCTGGGACCCGGACGGGAACCACTTCGACCTGCGGGTGGCGGGCGCCTGGACGGCGGCCGCCTAGCGGCGCTATCGCGGGCCTCGCCAGCAGGGCGGCGCGCCGTACACCGCGAGAAGGATAGACTATGACACCGTCGGGCTGCCTGCGATCACGCCGCCGTTCGGCCGCCAGGCGCGTCGCGCGCCCGGCCTGGCCCGCGCGGGCGTGGCGAGCCTGTACGCCGTGGGGCCGGCCGGTCCGCGGGTGGCCGGCGCGCGCCCTGCTCCTGGCGCTGAGCTGCCTGTGGGTGAGCGCGTGCAGCGCGCCGGCCCCTGCCAGCACGGCGCCCGCGGCCCCCACCGCGCCGACGCCGCAGGCAACGCCGGCCGCCGCGGCGTCGCCCAGCGCGCAGGCCGGGCCGGCCACGGTGGCGCCCCTCAGCCCGGCCGTCGCGGTGAAGGTGGGCATTACCGGCATTGCCCCTGAAGCCGCGATCTACCAGGCGCTAGAGCAGGGCTACTTCCAGAATGAGGGGTTAGACGTCGAGCTTGTTCGCGTCCGCGGGATCACCGAGCAGGTGGGGCTGCTCGCGACCGGCCAGCTTCACTTTGGGAACGGGGGGATCGACCCGGGCCTGTTCAACGCGGCGCAACGCGACATCGGGCTCAAGCTGGTCACCGCGATGGTGATCTCGACGGAGCAGAACCCTGGCGGCGCCGCTCTGGTCGTTCGCAGCGATCTCGTCGACAGTGGGCAGTACCAGGGCCTGGACGACCTGAAGGGGCTCACGATCGCTATCTCCGCCCTCGGCACGACCAGCCAGAGCTACCTGGAGCGGGCGCTGGCGCGGGGCGGGCTCACCGCCGACGACGTGACGCTGACGCCGATGTCCTTTCCCGACATGCTGACGGCGATCGGCAACAAGGCGGTGGATGCAGCGTGGGAGGTCGAGCCGTTCGTGGCGATCGCCAACAGCCGGGGGCTGGCGCGGACCATGGCGAAGGCCGGCGACGTGTTTCCGAACGCCATCGGCGTGGTCATGGTCATCAGCCCGCAGTTCGCCGCCGAGCAGCCGGAGGCCGCGCGGCGCTACGTCACCGCGTACCTGCGGGCCGTGCGCGACTACTACCGCGCCTTCGTCACCAACGAGGACCCCGCGGGGCGCGAGCAGATCAGCCAGGTGCTCATGAAGCACACCGCCGTGAAAGACCCGGCGCTGTACCCGCTGATGGGCTGGCCGGGGGTGGACCCGAACGGCGGGCTGGACGAGCGCATGCTCGACGAAATGCAGGACTACCTGCTCCGGAAAGGCACGATTCGCGAGAAAACCCCCGTTGACCGGATCGTGGACCACTCGTACGTGGCTTACGCCCTGGAGCGACTCGGGCGATACCCGCAATGAGCTTCGCCGGCTTCGGCTAACCGGCCGCTCCAGTATCGCGCGGGCTGGCGTGCGCCCGGCTATTGCTTCTGCAGGATGCGCTGCGTCTCCGCGCCGAGCCGCTTGAGCAGCTCCAGGTCGGTCCGCTGGTAGAACGCGACGTCGGTTTCCGTGAACTTCACCCCGCGTGCCTGCAGCGCTTCGATATCTGGCGCGACGTGCGAGCCGGGCACGAGGTGGTGGTCCGCGTGCGCCCCCTGGTACAGGATGTCCTGCCCCTCGCGGCCCATCACGTAGTTGATCCACAGCTTCGCGGCATTGGGATGCGCCGCGTGGCTCGGTACGGCCGTGTACCAGTACGACAGCACCGCGGCGTCGCTCGGGATGACGTGCCCAATGAGCGCCTCCTTCCCCGGCGAGGCCCGAAACTCGGCGCCGCAATCGAGCGCGAGCGCGTCGAACTCGCCATTGAGCAGGCGGTCCATCTCGTTGCAGCGAATCAGGCCCCCCACCTGATCGGCCAGCTTTGACACGTACTCGATGGTCCGCGCCTCGCCCCAGATCTCGGGGCTCCCCAGGACGGAGAAGCCAGCAGCATAGGGGGTCGAGGCGATGCGGCCGCGGTACTGCGGCTTGAGGAGGTCCTGCATGGTGGCCGGTACGGCGTCGCCGCTGACGCGCGTGGTGTTGTAGGCGATACCGGGCGTGCGCGTCCCCAACTGTACGGCGACGCCGCCGGGCGCGACGAGGCGCGGGTCGCGGATGTTGGGCGCCCAGCTCGCCCAGTCCACGGATTCCAGCGCGCCCACGCTCGCCAGCGTGTTGATGTGCGACTCGGCGCCGATGAAGACGTCCGTGGAGGCGACGCGGCCCGCCTGCGCCTCCTGCGCCAGGCGGGCGGCCATCTCAGGCATGGGGGGCCCCGGCGTGAAGCGGACGTCGAGGCTCAGGCCGTACAGCCGATTGAACCCCTCGGTCCAGCGGGGGACGGTATCGTTGTTGGACTCCAGAGGGTAAATCACGTTCAGCGCCCCCTCCTGGCGTGCGGCGGCGACGAGCGCTTGCAGGGCAGGATCGCGTGCAGGCGCCGCCGGGGCCGCCACCGGGGCGGCGGGCGCCTGGCTGCTGCGCGGCGGAGCCGTGGGCGCGGCGGACGGGCTGCAAGCCGCCACCAGGAGTAGCGCGACGAGGAAGGCGGTCCCCTTGTACGGTCGCACGCTTACCTCCGAGCAGGCCCCGCGCTTGCGTGCGCTCTCGGCATCTGCCAGCCCACGGTCGAGGCGGCGCGCTCGGCCGCTGGGCCGGGCGCCGTTGCTTGGGCCGCGGGTTATCCATGATAGTGGAGTTCCAGGCCGCCGGCCAGCCGCCGCGATCCCCGGGAGGCCCGTGCGGGGCGCGACGGCCCTTGGGCGGCGCGGCGCCACCCAGCAAGCGCGCCGACAGAAGGAGGCATCGTGGTGGACCGTCTTCGCTTTGGCGTCTTTTCGGGCGACCCCGCCCGCATCATGTTCGGCCCCCTGTGGATCGGCCTGGAGCGCGGCTACTTCGCGGACGCTGGGGTTGAGATCGAGGTCGTGATCAGCGACGTGCGGATTGGCGCCGCCGACGATCCCATCGATCTGGAGTGCTCCAGCGTGGGCGATCTCGCGCGGCGGGCGGTGGCCGGGGTCGAGGTGGTGTCCGTCGCCAGCCAGGAGCAGTGGCGCGACGGGCGCGGGCTCACCCCCCTGTGTACCCGCCGCGAGATGCTGGACCGCGGCGCGCTCACCGACGACCTGGCCAGTGTGCGCGGCAAGCGGATCGGCGTGGAGACCGGCGGCTCCGACCGGCTCGGCCAGGGGAAGATGCGCCCCGAGCCCGACTTCATCTACGTCTACTACCTCTTGAAGCACGCCGGGCTCAGCCTGGACGACATCACGCTGGTCAACACCCCGCACCGGCGCGCGCATGATGACCTGCAGAACGGCGTGGTGGACCTGATCAACGCGCCACGCCCCCGGAAGGTGATCGAGGGCGAGGACGCGGGCTGGCTGGCCCGCTGGAAGGAGGCGTGGGAAGTGGCGCCGCGCCAGGGCCGGAGCTGCATCGTGAAGCGCGCCTTTGCCGAGCAGCACCCGGAAGCCGTACAAGGCTTCGTCACGGGATGGATCCGCGCGGGCCGCGACTACCTGGACGCTATCGTCAAGGGGCAGGGACGCGAGGCGATGATGGACTTGCTCGTGCGCCACTCGGGCGAGACCCGCCGCGTCGTGGAGCGCATGAGCCCCCTGGGCGTGAGCCCGGACGGCCGGGTCGACGTGGCGAGCATGCAGCACGACGCCGACCTGTGGGCGGAACATGGCTTGATCGACGGCCGGCCGGACATGGCTTCCATGGTGGACATGTCGTACGTGGACCGCGCCCTCGCCCAGCTCGGTCCCTACCGAACGCCCGGCGAGGAGAGGTGATGATCGTTGATGTCCACAGCCACCTGCTGACTCGCTTCGCGATCCCGCCTGACGCGAGCCCGAGCCAGCGCCTCCAGGCCAACCTGGACTACTTCCTGCGCGCCCAGGACGCGAGTCCGGTGGACTTCAGCGTGCTCAGCAATCCCTGGCTGGTCGAGACGGGCCTGCGCGAGCCCCCGGAAAAGCTGCTGGAGGCGACCCGCCGCGTCAACGACCTGACAGCCCGCCTCGTGGCGCGCCACCCGGACCGCTTCGCGGGCCTGGCCGCCGTCTATCCGCAAGGCGGGGAGCCGTTCCTGCGCGAGTTCGAGCGCGCCGTGACCGAGCTGGATATGCGCGGCGCGATGGTCTGCCCGCGCCACGGCGACCTGTACCTCGACTCCCCGCAGGCCGACGAGTTCCTCGCGCTCGCCTGCCAGCTCGACGTGCCGATCTACCTGCACCCGCCCCGCGCGACCTTCGCGCACGACCAGTTGCCCGACTGCCGGCTGGACGACACGATCGGCCGCGGGATCGAGACCGCCATCGCCGTCGCGCGGATGATCATGCACGGCACCTTCGACCGCTACCCCGCGCTCAAGATCGTCGCCGCGCACGGCGGCGGCGCCCTGCCCTCGCTGCTGGGCCGCCTGGAGTATAGCTGGGAGATCCGCGATGACCCGAACATCGGCCTGGCGCCGGGGACGCTCACGGCGCCGCCGAGCGCCATCGTGCGCCGCGTCTGGGTAGATACCGTGCTGTTCTGGACGCCCGCGCTGCGGGCGGTCGTCGAGACGTACGGCGCGGACAGGGTCATGCTCGGCAGCGACACCCCGCCCCTGCCCTTCCCGCTGACCCGCTGCGTCGCCGACGTGGAGGCGCTGAACCTGCCGGAGCGCGAGCGGGCGGCCATCCTCGGCGACAACGCGGTGGCCCTGTTCCGCTTGCCGACGCGAGGCGAGTCGCAGGAGCGCCCGGTCACGTTGCCGGGCTGATCAGCCGAACACACGACTGCTCGGCAAACGCTGGCGCGTCCGTTGGATACGGCGTCAGCGGCTCACCAGCCGGCGCATCTGCTCCAGGTCGTCCGGGCCGTGCGTGGCCGTCACCCAGTCCCAGGCGTAACCGTCGAAATAGTCCACGCCGGGCGTCGGCAGCGAGAAGTCCGGCATCCACGCGTTGTCCACGTCCGTGCGCACGCTGGCGTTGACCTGCGCGCGGTTGTAGACCTCGTTGCCCTCGCGCCCCGCGATCCAGTTCACGAACACGCGCGCCGCGGCCGGATGAGGCGCGGGGTCGAGCATAGCGATCATCCCATAGCCCGCCGTCACCATGCCGGGCGCCTCGGGCCGGTTCTGCAGCACGACGACAATCGGGAACCCATCCGCCCGCAGGCTGAGGATGTTGTCCGCCCCGAGCCCCAGCGCGATCGGGTATTGCCCCCGGGCGAGCCAGTCCATCTGCTGGCGCTCGTCGCGCGAGATCGCCACCTGCTGGCCCTGGTACAGCGCCCGCACGTAGTCCTCGCCCAGCTTCCGCAACAGGTATACGGCCCGGTTCCAGCCCGCGCCCGCCACCGTTGGGTCATCGGCGGAGATCTTGCCTCGGTACTTGGGATCGAGCAGGTCGTGCCAACTGACGATCTCCTCGGCCGGCACGTACTGCGTATTGACCGCGGGCACGAACGTAAGCTGGTTCGACAGCCGCAGGACGTACTGCTGCTCCGGGTCCATGTACCACACGCGGCCGACCTGCCACTTGGTCGGGTCCGTGACCTCGGGCAGGATTAGCACCGGCGGCAGCGCGCCGAGCATCTTTCGCGGATAGCCCTCGTTGTACAGACTCGAGGCCCCGGTGAGCAGAATGTCCACCGTGTACTGCCCGGCCGCGCGCTCGGCGTCGAGCCGCGTCATGAGGTCGCCCGTCCGGCCGCCCAGGTACTCGATGTCGATGCCAAACTGCCGCTTGAAGGCCGCGGGCACCTCGGTCCGCACGGCCGGCGTGGGCGGCCCCGCGAGGACCAGGCTGCCCTCCCGCTGCGCCGCCTGCACCAGCTCATCCCAGGCCGTGGCCGACGACGATGCGGTCGGCGTAGCCTGGGCACCCGCCCCGGCCCCCGCCACGGCGGGCGCGGGCGCGCGGGACTCGGGCGCCGACTGGCAGGCCCACAGCGCCGGGGCCGCCGTCGCCGCCAGCGCGCCGCGCAGCAGCGCCCGGCGCGTCATGCGGCCGCGCGGCCGCGCGCCGTCCGCGTCGCTTCTCATGACCTCTCCTCCCCCGCCCGCGGCACGGCCCACACGTGGCGTGCGCCAGGCGCACGCTGGGGAAGCACGATGGTACAGCGCCCGGTGAGCGTGCGCTGGCCGTCCTGATTCGTGCCCTCCAGGTCGCAGACGATCCACGGGCTGGCCGGGTCCGCCGACTTCTCGACGACTTGCCCTCCATAGCGCATGAGGTCGCCCTCGTAGGTCGGGGCCGTGTAGCGCACGCTGAAGGTGCGCAGCCAGCCGCGGGGCCCGATCCAGTCGTGGATCGCACGCGCCAGGAGCGCCTGCCGATAGTCGCCGCTGGCGATGAACGTGCGCAGGCCGTTGTGCGCGCGAACGTGGTCCCGATCGAAGTGGAGCCGCCCCCAGTTCTCGTGTACGCCCGCCCACTGCACGGTGTCCATGATCGTGAGCGGCCCGAACTCGCGGGACGGCATCAGGTCGCCTACCTGGACATCTTCGAAGTAGAGCTGCTGGTCCGCCATCGCGTCCTCGTCACTCTCGGGCCGGGCCGTCGCGCCCTAGCTCGGCCAGGATCTCGGCGTTGTGCGCGCCCAGCGCGGGCGCCAGGGCTGGACAGGCGCCCCGCATGCTGGCGATGGCCCCGACCGGGTAGGACAGCCGCCCGAGCTCCGGGTGCTCGACCTCGCGGAGAAACCCCCGCGCCATTAGCTGAGGGTCCTGCACCAGGTCCAGCGGGCTCGCCACCGGCGACGCCGGAATGTGCCGCCGCTGCGCCTCCGCGACCAGCTCATCCTTGGGGAGCCGCGACGCCCAGCGCTCCAGCCGGTCCAGGATGAAGCGCTGCCTGGCGCTGCGCTCGGCCTCGTCGGCCAGCGAGGGGTCGGCCATGAGCGCAGGGTCCTGCGTCCAGTCGACGAAGCTCGCCCAGCCCGCCGGCGTGGCGGGCACGCTGATCATCCAGTAGCCGTCGGCGCAGCGGTAGGCGCCCGAGACGGCCGTCACCGCCCCCAGCAGGCCGCGGCGCTCCGTCACCCGCCCGTGCGCGGTATAGGTGAGCATCGCCTGCTCCATCAGCGACTCTAGGCACTGCGCCACCGAGACGCGTACTACCCGCCCCTGGCCGCTGATCGCCTGGGCGTACAGCGCAGCGGCCGTGGCGACCGCGGTATACAGGCCGGTGGCCGCGTAGACCGCGTGGCCGCCCAACAGCGCCGGCTCGCCGTCGGGCGGGCCCGTGAGCGACAGCAGGCCCGAGCGCGCGTAGGCGCACAGCTCGGGGTCCGGGTCTTCGACGGTGACCATCACCAGCCGGGGGCTCGCCGCCAGCAGCGTCGCCTCCTCGACCGGCAGCGGCAGGCTGCCCACGATCGCGTCCGCGGTGCGGCAGAGCGCCAGGAGCAGCGCCCGGCCCTCCGCCGCGCTCAGATCGAGCGCGAAGCTGCGCTTCCCCGCGTTGAAGAACTGATGGTAAGCCCCGTGCTCCAGGTCCGGCGCGTCGCCCAGACACGGCGGGAGCCGCCGCAGCGCGTCCCCCTGGGGCGGCTCTACCCGAATGACGTCGTGCCCCGCCTCGGCCAGCAGCCGCGTGGCGTACACGGCCGCGTGCGTCGTCAGGTCGAGGATGCGCGCCATCTTACGCGTCGTCCGGCGCGCTGCCGTCCGCGGTCACGGAGAACGGCCGGTACTTGCCCAGCGACTGCCGCCGTCGGATGACGACCTCGCCGTCCTGGTTCCGGAACTCCAGAATCCGCGTGACGAAGATGCCAAGCCCGGTGCGGCCCCGGCGGGCGGTGATGTCCGTAATGTGCGTCTGCACCCGAACGCGGTCGCCGACGTAGATCGGCGCCAGGAACTCTAGCTCCGTCCCCGCGTTGCGCGTGTTCGTGTAGCCCGTCAGCACTGGCACCTGGTGCTGCCAGAACACCCGGTCCTCGGGCGAATCGGTCACCGGGATGCGGCGCGTAAGCGCGGCGACGAGCAGCGGCGGCACCAGGCGCTCGCGGTAGCCCGCCGCCCGCGCGTACTCGTCGTCCCGCCACAGCGGGTTCTGGTCGCCGATGGCGTTCAGGTAGCGCCGCACGTCCGAGGCCGAGATCGGCTCCGGGAACTCGCGCGTGTCCGACGAGCGGCCAATCCAGGCCCGCACCTCGTCGGTGAGCACCGCGTCCGCGTCGTCCGCCATCATACCTCCGTCAGGTGAGCGCCCCTTGCGCCTCCAGCGTCGCGATCGCGGCGGCGCTGTAGCCGGCCCATTCGGCGAGCACCTCCCGCGTGTGCTCCCCGAGCCGGGGCGCGGGCTTCGGCGGGACGAGCGCGGCGCCTTCGAAGCGGAACGGCAGGCCGGTCACCAGCATCTGCCAGCCTGGCGGGTCCTCCAGCGCCTGGAACACGGGCGCGCCCGTCGGCTCGTCCACGACCTCGTCAATCCGCCGCATGCGCCGCGCCGGCACGCCCGCCGCCTGCAGCCGCCGCTCCACCTCCGGCGCCGCCAGCTCGCGCGTCCAGGCGCTCAGGTGCGCGTCGAGCTCGTCGTGGTGGCGCTGCCGGCCCGCGAGCGAGCCGAAGCGCGGGTCGTGCCCCCAGGGCGGATCGCCGAGCACGCGCACCAGGGCGCGCCATTGCGCGTCGTCCTGCACGCTAATCGCACACCAGGCGTCCGCTTTTCCGCGGCCGGGCGGGACGCCGGCGCGGTCGGCACAGCGGTAGACGCCTTGCGGCGCGGCCAGTGGCGAGCGGTTACTGTGCCGCGGCGGCACGACGCCGCGCGCGCTGGCCGCCAGCAGCAGCGGGCCGAGCGCCGCCACGCCGCATTCGAACTGCGACAGATCGAGCTGACAGCCCGTGCCCGTGCGCACGCGCGCGGCCAGCGCGTCCAGCACGGCGAAGCAGGCGTGCAGGCCGCCAAGGTAATCGTTCCAGGAGTTCGAGATGGTCGTGGGCGGCTCTCCCTCGCGGCCCGTGGCCAGCATCAAGCCGCTATACGCCTGCAAATTCAGGTTCATGCTCGTCCACGCGCGGCGCGGGCCGTCGTGGCCATACCCCGACATGCTGACGTAGATCAGCCGCGGGTTCAGCGGTTGTAGCTGGCCGTAGCCCAGCCCCAGGCGCGCCAGCACGCCGGCGCTGAAGTTCTCTACCAGCACGTCGGCGGCCATCGCCAGTCGAACGGCCACCTCGCGGCCGGCCGGCGTCTTCAGGTTGATGGCCGCCGACCGCTTGCCGCGATTCGTGTTGAGCCCCGAGAGCGTGCGGTCGCGGCGCCCCTGGTAGGTGCTGTCGGCCCGCGTCGCGCCCGTGCGGTCCTGGCGGCCGCGCGTCTCCACCATCACCACGTCGGCCCCCAGGTCGGCCAGCAGCCGCGCACAGAACGGCCCCGCCAACACGTGCGTGAAGGCCAGCACCCGCACGCCCGCCAGGGGCGGCCCCGCCGCCGCGGCGCCAGCGGTCGCCGGGGCGCCCTGCACCATTGTCCCAACGCACTCCTGTAAGAGACTGCCGCCGAAGGTGGCGGCATGCTACCACAGTCCGCCGTCGGGCCACAAACTGCCTACCGAAAGCTGGTGAGCCAGCGACGCGTTGCCCGGCCGCTCGGCGGTTGCTAGTATTGGCCTACGGAGCCAGCGGGGCGGCGCTTGGTGGGCGGCCGCCGGGCGAGGGAGGCGCCCGCGCTCCCCGACGATCGGTCACGTCCGCGACTAATCCTCGTGCCGGAAGAGGCAGGCCGATGCGGAACGAATACCGGGTGTACGATACCGATACGCATATCAGCGCGACCGCCGAATCGCTCGAGCCGTACCTGGGGCCGGAGCTGCGCGCGCGCGTGCCCGATCTCGATCAGCGCAAGGTGCCCTTCACGGTCGGCTGGGCGGGCGAGCGGCTGGAGCCGCCGTACCGGCACATGTTCCGGCTCGGCGGGGGGCGCGACGGGGGCTGGCGCTCGGCCAGGACGCGGTGGCTGGGAGAGGCGGAGCCACGGGCTGACGCGGAGCACGAGTTCCAGCGGTTCATGGGCACGCGGTTCCCCACGCCCGGCAGCTCCGACTGGGACCCCCACGCGCGGGTGCAGGATATGGACGCGGAAGGCCAGGACGTGCACATGATGGTGCCGGGCAGCGTCCAGAGCCACCCAGACCCGTGGGTCGAGGCCGAGTTCCTGCGAGCCACCCATCGCTATCTGAACGACTTCTGTAGCCCGTATCCCCGCCGGCTCAAGTCGTTGATCGCCGCGACGCCCCGCAACCTGGAGGCATCCATCGCCGAGATCGAGCGCTGGGGCCGCGCGCCGTGGGCGGTCGGGATTCAGCCCCACCTCCCGCTCGACTATCCGCTCGACCATCCGGACCTGGAGCCCCTCTGGCGGGCCGCGGATGAGGCGGGCCTGGCGGTGGTCCACCATAGCTTCTCGTTCGGCTACCCCGGCTATCGCGACCTGTGGGACAGTCCCTTCCTGGGGCGGCTCGCCTCGCATCCCTGGGGCGCCATGCGCGCCGTCGCGGCCTTCCTCGGGGCGGGCATCCTCGATCGGTACCGGAACCTGCGGTTCTGCATCCTGGAGTCGGGCTTCGGCTGGCTGCCGTTCTGGGCGCGGCGCATGGACGACCAGGCCATCTATATGGGCTACGTGTCGGACAAGCTCGAGCACAAGCTGAGCGAGTACCTGACGGGCGGCCGGTTCTTCGCCGGCATCGTGATCCACGAGGGGGAGGCCATGACCCGCATGGTGATGGACGACCTCGGGGACCACCTCCTGATGTTTGGGTCGGACTATCCCCACGCCGAGTCTCGCTTCCCCGAGTCCGTGGACAAGGTGCTGGCGTGGGACAGCCTCGGCCGCGACCGGATGCAAAAGCTGATGTGGGACAACGCCGTGCGGTGCTTCGGCGAGCCGTAAGCGCCGGCGGCGTCCACCGCTTTACTAGAAGGCCAGCATGACCTCGCGGGCGAACAGGTCGAGCGAGCGCAGAATCTGCTGCTCGCTCAGGCTGCCGAAGGCGAACGTGCCCGCGAAGTAGTTGCCGCCCGCGGCCGCCACGGCGTGGGTGAGCTGCGCGCGCACGCTCGCCGGGCTGCCGAGCAGGATCAGCCCGCGCTCGACGAGCTGGTCGAAGTCCACGCGGCTGCTGTAGCGATCGTTGCCGTGCAGCGCCCAGAGATAGTTGAAGTTGGCGAAGAAGTCGGCGAAGGCGGCGCGCGCCTCGCGCCGCGCCTGCGCGTCGGTCTCGGCCACGTACACCTGGCGCGTGAAGCCGTACAGCGGCGCCGCGACGTGGCCGTTCAGCCGGCCCGGCCGCGTCGCGGCCTCGGCGTGGAGCCGCGCGTAGCGGTCGAGCTGCGCGCGCGTGTCCTCCAGCGTCGGCGACAGAAAGCCGAAACCGTAGATCGTGTTGAACCCCTCGCGCGCGATCCAGGGGATCGAGTCGGCGTTGGTGGTAGGGTACCAGAGCGGCGGATACGGCTGCTGCCGCGGGCGCAGGTCCGCCCGCGTGTCCGCCAGCCGGAAGTGGCGGCCCTCGTAGGTCAGGTCGCCCGTCGCGAGCCCCTGCACCAGGATGTCGAGCGCTTCGCGGAACAGCTCGGGCGCCGCCTCGGGGCTGATGCCGAACATGGCCAGCTCGTAGGGCGAGGCGCCGCGCCCGACGCCCACCTCCAGGCGCCCGCCCGTGAGGTGGTCGAGCATGGCGATCTCCTCGACCAGTCGCAGCGGGTGGTACATCGGCAGCAGGTAGACGAGCGCGCCCAGTCGCAGGCGGCGGGTGCGCTGCGACGCGGCGGCGAAGAACAGGTTGGCCGAGGGCGCGGCGCTGAGCGGCGTGCCGTGGTGCTCGGCCAGGTGGTAGCAGTAGAAGCCCGCCCGGTCGGCGGCTTCCAGCAGCCGCAGCCGCTGCTCGTACAGCGCGCCGATCGGCAGGCCGGGCGGGCGGTCGAGCCAGTCCCAGATGCCGAAGCGCAGCCGCCCGCCGCGCGGGGCCGCGCCGGTCGTGGTCTCCGCTCTCAAGCGGCTCTCCTCGGCATGGGCGCGACGAAGCCGATCATCTCGATTGTCCTGACCAGCGCGGCCGTGAACGGCGGACCACCCAAGCAGGCTGAGGCTCGCCGTTCACGGCGGCGTGCGGCAAAGCAACTCACTTGGGATTCAGGCCGGCTGCGCCGCGGCGGCGGCCTGGCGGGGCAGGGCGCGGTAGCGCTCGGCCAGCTCGCGCCAGCGGCGGCCGCGTGTGCGGGCGGTCTCGGCCACGTCGGCGGGCACGTGGTAGAACGGCGCGCGCAGCGGCCCGACCTGGCAGTAGCCCGCCTCGTTAATGGAGAGCTTCAGGCTGCTCTCGCGCCAGCGCAGGTCTTGCACGGGGCGGTCAATGCCCAGCTCCAGCGAGATCGTGCGGGCGCGCTCCCAGTCGCCGGCCGCGCAGGCGTCCCACAGGTGGAGCAGCGGCCACGGCCCCATCCAGGCGCCGATCGACCAGCAGCCGGCGGCCCCCAGGAACGCGTAGGGGAATAGCTGCGCCTGGTTCGAGAACACCGCCAGGTGGCCGCGCGTGACCTCCATCAGGCGCGTGAACTGCGTCGTGTCGCGGTGGCTGTCCTTCATCGCCATGATGTTCGGCCGGGTGACGAGCTGCTCGAACATCGGCACGGGCAGCGTGATGTGGTGGTACGTGGGGTTGTGGTAGATCATGATCGCCAGGTCGGGGAAGCGGTCGGCCACATCGAGGAAGAATTGGGTGGCGTTCTCCACGCTGGCGGGGATGTAGTACGGCATGCCGAGCAGCACCCCGTCGGCGCCGGCCTCGCGCACGAAGCGCATCTTCTCCAGCACCTCGCGGGGGCCGGGGCTCGTCACGCCGACGAACAGCGGCACGCGCTTGCGCACCACCTCGACGCTGGCGCGCACGAGCGTCTGAAACTCGTCCCAGAGCAGGTTGTAGCACTCGCCGAAGCTGCCGGTCGTGGCGAGCACGTGGATGCCGTCGCCGATCATGCGCTCGACGCCCGCCGCCAGCGCGTCCACGTCAATCGTCGCTCGCGCGTCCAGCGAGCCGCCGTCGGCTGTGGTGAACGACGGCATCATCGCGCAGACGCCCCGTAGCTGGCTCAGTTCGAGCATCCTCGCGCTCCTTTCGGGCCGGCGGCCCAGGCTAGCGGATCTCGGCGACCAGGCTCGCGTCCACCAGGTCGGCCGGCCGCAGGCCGCGCGCCTCGGGCTTCTCGGCCGCCACCTCGTCAATCACGAGCTGCAAGCCTTCCTCGCGCGGCAGCAGGTGGTCGGGCATCGCGCGCGTGAAGTAGGCGTACGTCTCCTCCAGCAGCGCGCGGTCGTCCAGCTTCAGCCAGCGCTGGAGGGTGCGCAGCCCCAGCTCGCGGTCGCTCTTGAACAGGCGCGCGCCCTCGACCACGCTCTGCAGCACGCGCCGCGCCTGGTCGCGGTCGCCGCGCAGCCACTCGCGGTTCACGGCGAGCACGTCGAGCGGGTAGGCCAGGTCTAGCTCGGCGGTGTCGGCGATGATGCGCAGGCCCTCGCGCTCGGCCAGCGCCTGGAAGGGCGGGTCCACGAGCGTGGCCTGCACGGCGCCGTTCTTCAGGGCGGCGACGCGCTCGGTCTGCGCGCCGACCTGGATGATGGCCGCCTCGCGCTCGGGGTCAATCCCGGCCTGGCGCAGCAGGTAGCGCGTCACGAAGTCGGCCGCGCCGCCGAAGCGGTTGATCCCGATGGTCTTGCCGCGCAGGTCGGCAATCGTGGCGATCTCTGGCGTGCTCAGCACCTGGTAGGGCACGGTGTCGAAGATCACCGCCACGATGCCCAGGTCGGCGCCGGCGAGCATCGCCCCGATAGTCGCGCTGCCGCCGAGGCCCGCGGCGAGTACGTCGCCCGACATGAGGGCCGCCTGGCTCGCCAGCGACGAGCCCAGGTTGGTGAGGTCCACGTCCAGCCCGTGCCGCGCGAACGTGCCGCTCTCCAGCGCCACGTACAGCGGCGCGTGCGCCGCCGCGACGTTGGCGAAGCCGACGCGCAGCGGCTGCAGCGCCACGGGGCTAGCGGTCGGCTGGGCAGCAGCGCTCCCCCCACTATTGGGGAGCTGGGGGGTCGCGGCGGATGCGGGCGGCGCCGCGCTAGGAGACGCCCCGGGCGTGGCCGGCGTGGCGCAGGCGACGAGCAGAGCGGCCACCAGCACGGCCAGTAGCGTCCGTCGGCTTTTCGGGGATCGCGTTTGTCTGGCCGGGAACGCGGGCGTCTCGCCCACCCCGCCGGCGCAGGCAGCACCAGCGAAGCGGCCGGGACGGCCGCGCTCCCAGGACACGTGCGTCCCCGGCGACCGAGCTACTCGGCTGTACACCACGGCACCATGCTCCGCATGCGGCAGACCGCGCCGGCGCGCGCCAGCGACTCCTCGAACTCGCGGTGGATCGCCGGGTCCTCGTCGGCGTACTCGATCTGCAGGCCGCCCTCCTTCACCGACACGTCGTGGGCTTCCTCGCCGGCCTGGATCGCGCCGCCGAGGTCGTAGCGCTGGCTGCCCCAGCGCAGCGCCAGGTAGCGCGCCGGCCGCGCGCCGCTGTTGAAGTGCTGGTGGAACCAGTTCTCCGGCGGCACGACCATGCTGCCTGCCGCCCAGTCCACGCGCCGCGGCGCCTCGCCCTGCGGCCAGAGCAGCGAGTAGCCGCTGCCATCCAGGATGATGACGTGCGCGCCGGGGCCGTGCCGGTGTGCCTTCTTGTACGTGCCCACCGGGAACTCGGAGACGTGCGCGGCCATCGTGTTGTTCGCCAGCTCCAGCAGGATCAGCCGCCCGCCCGCGCCGCGCTCGCCGCCGCCGATCAGCTCCAGCGCCCGCACGTCGGGCACGAAGTTCGTCTCCAGCACCAGGTTGCGGCGCGCCCGCAAGCGGCGCCCGTCGCCGCTGAAGAAGTCGTCCTGGGCGGCGAAGCGGTCGGTGAAGGCGAAGTCGTTGCCGAACACGAAGTCCAGGTTGTGGAAGACGTTGATGATGAGCGGCGCGCTGGTGACGGCCAGGTAGCGGGCCGGGCGGTCGCCGCGGCCGTTGAAGTGGCGGTGCCAGGCGTTCAGCGGGATAGCGAAGACGCTGCCAGCCCGCCACTCGAAGGACACCTTCTTGTTCTCGTCGTACCAGACCTGCGTCGAGCCGCTGCCCTCCAGGACGTAGACCATCTCCTCGAAGAGCTGGCGCTGCGGGTTCAGCGACCCGCCGGGCGCGATCTCGCAGACGTAGGCGTCGTTCGTGCCGCCCGTCCCATCCAGGTTGACGAAGCAGCCGCGGCCGCCCTTGCGGGGCCAGGGCGCCAGCTCCAGCGCGTTCAGGTCCGCGACGTGAAAGCCGCGGACGATCGGCACGCCCTCGCCGCGCTGGTACTCCTGGTACGGGTTCACGCGGACGATGGGCTCGGCCGCCGCGATCACGTCAACGCTCACCGCCACCCCCGTCGCTCCGGAACTTTCAGTATGTGCAATGCGCTTGCGCACAGCGCGGAAATATAGCAGCGCCCCGGCGGAGCGTCAAGCACCCTGCCCGCTCAGTGCCCGGCGATGCCGAGGCGGCCGCTGAACAGGCGCGCCAGCAGCGCGGCCGCGACGACGAGGGCGACGGTGAGGATCGAGACGACCGTGGCGCGCTCGAACTGTCCGCCGTAGGCGTAGTCGAGGGCCAGCAGCGCCAGGGTGCGCGACTGGCCCGAGCCAAGCAGCACGATCGTGCTCACGTCGCGCGCCGCCGACATGAAGCCGATCAGCGCCACGGTGGCGAGCGTCGGGGCCAGCAGCGGCAGCACGATCCGCCGGTAGGTCAGCCACCAGGAGCCGCCGGCCATGCGCCCCGCCTCCTCCAGCTCGTCGCCCAGTTGCATCAGTACGCTCTTCGTGAGCTGCACGCCGAGCGGCATGCTTTTGACGATGAGCGCCAGCACGAGCACCTGCACCGTGCCGTACAGCGGCCGCAGGAACGGCACCTGGAAGACCATCCAGAGGAGGGCTAGCCCCATCAGGATGCCGGAGATGGCCCACGGCAGCCACGACAGCAGGTCGAGCAGCCCCCGCGCCGCGAAGCGCGTCTTCACGATCACGTACGCGATCAGCGCGTAGAGCGCCGTCCCGACGAGCGCGGTGCCCAGGCCCACGATCAGCGTGTTCTGGAAGCCGCGGACGAGCGTCGGATCGCCGAGCACCCGCCGCCAGTGGTCCACGGTCCAGGGGTTCGGAATGTCGAAATAGCCGAACGCCCGCATGAACGTGCCCAGCAGGAGGACGAGCACGGGCACGACGCAGACCGTGAGCGCCAGCGCCGCGACCAGCCCGAACGTCGGCCAGCGCCAGCGGCCGAGCGGCATCGCGCGCGTGCTGAAGCCGCGGCCGCTGACCGTATGGTACAGGCGGCCCGCCAGGTACCAGCGCTGCAGGGCGACGAGCAGCAGGAGCACGACGAGCAGGATTGTGCCGAGCGCCGTCGCGGCGGCGTAGTTCGGCGGCTCGAAGGTCACCAGCTCGCGGATCTTGGTCGAGTACACGAACAGGCGGACCGGCGCGCCCAGCAGCAGCTCGATCTCGAACGCGTCGAGCGAGCGGATCAGCCCTAGCACCGTGGCGACCAGGATGGCCGGCGCCATGAGCGGGATGACGACCAGGCGCAGCGTGGCGAGCGTGCTCCCGCCGCTCGTCCGCGCCGCCTCCTCCAGCGCCGCGTCCAGGTTCCGGAAGGCGGGCGCGAGCAGCAGGACCTTCACGCCGAGCGTGGTGGTCAGGTGGACCCAGATGATGCCCCAGAAGCCATAGATGTCGAAGGGCGGGCCGCTCACGCCCGGCAGCGCCTGCAGCCACTGGTTCACCAGGCCGAAGCGCGCGTCGAGCAGCAGGATCCAGCCCACGGCGACCGGCAGCGGCGGCAAAAAGAATGTCAGCCAGAAGACGAACTCCAGCGTGCGCTTGAACGGCAAGTCGGTGCGGGCGATGAGCCACGCCAGCAGCACGCCGAGCACGATGGCGATGGCCTGGCGCGCGACGCTGAGCGTGACGGTGTTCCAGAGGGCCGCCAGGTTCGCGGGGTCGCCGAACGCCTGCCGCCAGCCGTCGAGCCCGTAGACCGCCGGCTGGCCCGGCCGCGCGAGCTGAAAGCTGCTGGCCACCATGAGCGTGAGCGGCGCCAGCACCAGGAAGGCGACCAGCGCCAGCAGCGCGCAGGTGAGCGGCGCCGCCCAGTTGATGGCCGGCCACCGCGCCTGCGGCGCCGGCAGGATGGCGCTGGGCGCGGTCATGCGGCGCCGCCGCGAGGACCAGGAGTCCTAAGTGTGCACGCCCAGGGCGCAGCAAGCAGCGCCCCTACACCGGCCGGAATGTAGGGGCGCTGCTTGCTGCGCCCTGCTCCGGGCGAGCCGTGCGAGTATCGAAGGAATCTGGGGATTTTCATCACGACGGCATCACCGTCTTCAGGAACTCGAGGATCTCGCCCCGCAGCTTCACGTACTGCTCGGCGTGGTTGAGCTGGTAGGTCACGCCCTCCTTCGGCACCAGTAGCTCCGGCACGTGGTCGGTCGGCACGTCGCGGCGCCGGCTGGCGAACCCTGCTGCCTTGCTCCAGGCGAGCTGCCCGTCGCGCGACAGCAGGTAGTCGAGGTAGAGCGCCACCGCGTTCGGGTGCGGCGCGTTGCGCACGACGGAGACGGCGCCGTTCCCCGCGGTGATGTAGCCGCCCTCGCGCATGCGCGCCGTTTCCATGTGGCGCACGGCGAGGCCGCGGTCAATGAACTCGTTGGCGAGCGTGTCGCTCACGCCCACCGCGATCGGGTACTGCCCGCGCGCCACCCAGTCGATGATCTGGCGGTCGTCGTTCGCGATCACCAGGTCCTGCGTGAAGAGCTGGCGCAGGTAGTCGCGGCCCAGCGACTCCGTGGCGTACATGAAGGTGACCGCCGCCAGGCCGCCGCCCGACAGGCGCGGGTCGCGCAGCACGATCTTGCCCTTCCAGCGGGGGTCGAGCAGGTCGCGGTACGAGCTAAACTCGCTGGGCGACACCAGGTTGGGGTTATACAGGAACGGCGGCTTCACGTAATCGCTGAACACCAGCGTGTACTGGCCGGTGCTGTCGGCGAAGTCGGGCTGGCCGCCGCGCCAGACGCTCGGGTCGCGCACGTTCGGCCCGGTGAGATAGGGCGGCATCGGCGCGATGGCATCCGCGGGCAGCAGGCTCTCGATCAGGCTCGTCGTGCCGACCACCAGCAGGTCGGTGAGGTACTGGCCGGCGCCCAGCTCGTTCAGCAGCTTGGCCGCCATCGGGCTGCCGGCCAGGCCCTGGTAGTCGATCTGTATGTCAGGGTACTTCTGCTGGAAGCCCAGGGTAAGCGCGTCGCGCGTCTCGTTGCCCTGCGGCCCCATGATGCTGATGCGCCCCTCCTGCCTGGCCGCCGCCACGACGGCGTCCCACGCGGGCGTCGCCGGCGCCGCGGCCGCCCCGCCGCCCGTGGCCGGCACGCTGCTGCCCGCCGTGGCGCCGCCCGACCCGGCCGGCCCGGCACTACTGCCGCCGGGCGCGGCCGGCGCACTCGGGCCGCACGCCGCCGCCCACATGATCGCCAGGACCAGCCCCGCCACGAGCCGCGCGCGCATGATCGCCTCCCCCTCCCGGCACCCAGACTATCCGAGCCCGTGTACGAAGGGCCCCGTCGTCGTACCCCGCACCAGACGAACGGGACTCGCCCCGTCCGTACCTCATTGCAGGCGCTGCAGCACGGCCTCGGAGACGTACTGGATCTGTTCCTTGCGGGCGGCCAGCTCCGGCGGCCAGTTGGCCAGCGCCAGGCCCACGTAATCCAGCCCCAGCCGCTCGCGCCAGTGGCCGATCTGCTCCAGGCAATCGTCCGGCGTGCCGACGATGGCCCAGTCGCGTGGGTCCACGCCCGGCGCGTCGGCCGTGTGGACGACCGGCGAGCCCTGCCGGTCGCGGGTGTTCATAAACGCCGTCGCTCGCGCCACGCGGCGGCGCATGGCCGTCGCCGCGGCGGCCTCGTAGGTGGGCGCCACGCTGATCTCGCGCTCCACGCCCACGCGTCCGGCGCGGCCCACCCGCGCCAGCTCCGCGCGATACGCCTCCGTGTTCGTCGTCACGTCCTGCCAGCTCGTCTGGCTGGCGAACACCAGCCCATCGGCGACGCGCGCGGCGCGCTCGCAGGCGGGCACGCGGTGCGCGCCCACCCAGAGCGGCGGGTGCGGCTTCTGCACGGGCGTCATCCCCATGCGCACGCCGTGCACCGACCAGAAGCGCCCCTCGAAGGTCACCTCCTCGCCCGTCCAGAGCTGCTTCATCAACCGCAGCGACTCCTGGAAGCGGGGCACGCGCAGGCGCTGTGGGAAGCCCGCGGCCTCGAACTCCTCCTGCGGCCAGCCCAGCCCAACGCCGAAATCCAGCCGCCCGTTGCAGATGTGGTCCAGCGTGGCCACCTGGTGGGCCAGCTCGACGGGGTTGTGCAGCGGCGGCTTCATCACGCTGAGCATCAGGCGCATCGGGGCGGTGTCCGGGGCCAGCCGGGCGAGCAGCGGAATCGGCTCCAGCACTGGCGGCGACACCAGCCAGCGGTGGGGCACCCGCAGCTCGTGGAAGGTGCCGAGCGCCACCGCGTAGCGCGCCAGGTCGGCCGCCTGCTCGATCTGCTCGTAGAGCGGGCGGTCGCGGTCGAAGCCGATGTTCAGGTTGATCCCGATGGTCAGCATGCCGGCCCTCCGCCGCGCGCCTATCGCTGCCTGCCCCGTCCCAGCGCGACGGGAATCTCGTAGCGCGCCCAGTCGCGCTCCACCCTGTCCAGCGCCTCGGCGGCCGGCTGGCAGACCGGCGGGAAGCTCGCCGCGTCGTAGCGCGTCGCATCAATGACGATCTTCGACGTGCGCGCCGACCGCGTCTGCTCGGCCAGCGGCAGCGACGGGTCAATCGAGCTGCCCGGCAGCTCCCGCAGGATCTCGATGTCCCGGTGCGGCTGGACGCGCGTGGCGATCGCCCACTCGACCGCCAGCGCGTCGAAGGGGTCCACGTCCGCGTCTACCACGACCACCTGCTTCACGCTGCGGCCGGCCGGCGCGCCGAAGATCGCCATGCCCACCATCTTGCCGTAGCCCTCGTAGGCCTTGTCCACGGCGGCGACGACGTGCAGCACGCCTCCGCCGCCCTCGGTGTAGTGGACGGCCCGCACCCCGGGCAGGCTGATCTGGCGCAGCAGCTCCGCCTCCTTGCCCACCGCGGTCAGCACGTCCGTCTCGTGGGGCGGCGCGCCCTGGTAGGCGAGGTGGAGGATCGGGTCGCGGCGATGCGTGACCGCCGTCACGTGGATCGTCGGGCGCGGCAGCCGCGGGCCGCCGTAGTGCCCCGTGTACTCCCCGAACGGCCCCTCCTCGCGCCGCTCCGTCGGCCGCACCTCGCCCTCGATCACCACCTCCGCGTCGGCCGGCACCTCCAGCGGCACGGTCTGGCAGCGCACCAGCTCGAGCGGCGCGCCGCGCAGGGCACCGGCCACCGCCAGCTCGTCGGTCCCGAACGGCACGGGGACCGACGCCGCCATCGGCACCCGCGGGTCGGTCCCCATCGCGATCGCTACCGGGAACGGCTCGTTCGGCGCCGCGCGCCGCTGCAGCATGATGTGGGCGAACGGCCCCGCGAGCAGCCCGAGCGTGCGCCGGTCGTGCACCTGGTTGCGGTAGATCGCCGCGTTGCGCGCGCCGCTGGCCGGGTCGCGGGTGATGTGGCAGGAGAGCGTGAGATATGGCCCGCCGTCGAGCGCGTTCCAGGTCGGGACGGGGAACCGCGTCAGGTCGGCGTCGTCGCCGCGCAGCACGACCTCCTGGCAGGGGCCGCGCTCGACCAGGACAGGCGGCAGCGGCCGCGCCACGCGGCGGTTCCACTCGTGCTGCGCCTGGTCCGGCGCGCAGCCCAGGGCCAGCCCGTAGCGCCGCCGCGTGGCCAGCAGGTTCACCAGGATCGGGATGTCCTGCCCGCCAGGCTGCTGGAAGAGCAGCGCCGGCCCCGCGTGGCGCAGGCTGTGCACGCACACGGCGCCCAGCTCCTGGTCGAGCGCCACGGGTACGCCCACGCGCGCCAACTCGCCCTCCTGCTCCAGCAGCGCCAGGAACTCTCGCAGCCCCGTAAACCCTGCCACCTGGCCTCCTCCGCGCCCCGCGGCCCGCGCACCGCCTGTCCGCGCCGGGCCGCCGCGCCTTGACTGCCGGGCCGGCGCGCGGATAGTATGTTGCCGCAATCGTCAACGGATTGCAATATGCGAAATTCCCCGCGGCACGGCAACCCGCTCGGCTATGCTTTCTGCGGCGAGTACCCGGGTGGCTCAAGGAGTGAGCGTGAGAGGATCGGCGGCGCGCGCCCGGGCGGCAACCAGCGCCGCGAGCGCGGCCGGGAGCAAGCGCGGCACGCGCCGCCCCCCTGCGACCGGGAGTGCGCCGCCACGCCGTGAGCGCGAGGCGAGCGCGCCCCGCGCGACCGAGCGCACCCCCGCCAACCAGTCGGCCCAGAAGGCGCTCCAGCTCCTCGACTACTTCCGCACGCACGGCCACGCGCGCCTGTCCGAGCTGGCCGCGCACGCCGGCTTGAACATGTCCACGGCCTTGCGGCTGACGCTCGCCCTGCAGGCCCAGGGCGCGATCGTGCGCCAGCCCGGCACGCGCCAGTACGTGCTCGGCTCGTGGGTGCTGGAGCTGGCCTCCAGCCTCTTGCGCGAGCAGCCGCTGCTCCAGCAGGCGCACGCCGTGCTCGCCGAGCTGCGCGACCAGACCGGCGAGACGGCCAGCCTGTGGGTGCGCGACGGCACGAGCCGCATCTGCCTGGACCGCGCCGAATCGCGCCACGGCCTGCGCAGTGGCGCCGACATCGGCGCGCGGCTGCCGCCCCACCGCGGCGCGGCTGGCAAGGTGCTCCTGGCCTACCTGCCGGCTGAGCAGCGGGAGGCGATCCTGGCGGCGATCGAGCGGGAGGGCGGCGCGCGGCTCGACGCGCTGCGCCAGGAGCTGCAGCGCATCCCCGCGCAGGGCTACGCCGTGAGCTTGGCGGAGCGCGAGCCGGGGGTAGGCTCGGTGGCAGTGCCGATCGCCGACCCGCGCGGACGGGTGAGCCTGGTGCTGAACATCTCCGGCCCGCTGGACCGCTTCGACGAGGCGCACCGTGCGCAGGCGGCGGCGCTGCTGCAGCGGGCCAGCGCGCAGTTGAGCATCCATTCGCTGCTCTGGGTGTAGCGCGGGCGGAGGACGCGGTGAACGGCCAGCGGGCGCGGCGCTCCCTCCCACGGCAGACGCGGCGCGAGTTCGTGCGCCTGGCGGCCGGCGGCACGGTGGGCCTCGCGCTGGCCTGCGGCCCCAGCGCCTCGCCGCCCACCCCGGCCCCCGCCACGCCGGCCGCACCCGCCACGAGCGCCCCCGTGGCCGCGCCGCCGACCGTGCCCCGCGCGCCCGACGTGGTGCGCCGCGGCACGCTGCGCGGCATCTCCTTCGGCGCGGTCATCGCGCGCGAGCGCGGCTACTTCGCCGACATGAGCATTGACGACCAGGAGACGGTCTTCGGCAGCGGCGCCGAGATGACCCAGGCGCTCGCCGCCGGCCAGATCGAGGTGGGCGCCACCAGCAACACGGGCGCCTTCTTCAACGCGCTCGCCCGCGGCATCCGCCAGCCGTTCGTGCTCGACATCTGGCACCTGGAGCGCGGCGACCCGAGCTGGATGGTCGTCGTGCGCCCTGACCTGGCCGACCAGATCAAGCAGGCGTCGGATCTGCGCGGGCGGGTGAACGCCCTCGCCTCGCCGGTGCGGGAGGGGGGCATCAGCTTTCTCGCCAAGCGGGTGTGCGACAGCGTGGGCCTGACGCTGGACGACGTGCAGTGGGAGCGGCTGACCTATCCCGACATGCTGCCGGCGCTGGCCAACCGCGCCGTCGAGGTCGCCTGGATGATCGAGCCGTTCATCGCCCTGGGCAAGCAGCGCGGCCTCCTCACGCCCTGGCTGCCGCTCGGCGACTACGACCCCGGCTTCCAGGGCGCGGGCATCGTCTTCTCCGAGAGCTTCATCAAGGACCGCAACGCGGTCGCCAAACGCTGGTCGGTGGGCTACGTGCGCGGCCTGCGCGACCAGTACGAGTTCACGACCCGCGGCAAGGACCGCGACGTGATCGGGCCGCTGCTCGCGGCCTACGCCGGCCTGCCCGCCGAGGTGGCCGACCAGGTGGCCTGGGGGCCGGTCAGCCCGGACGGGCGGCTGAACGTGGAGTCGGTGCTGGAGTCGCAGCGCCAGCTCCTCGAGTGGGGCACGATCACGCAGCTCCTGCCCGCCGAGCAGCTTGTGGACCCGCAGTTCGCCGAGTACGCCGTGCAGCAGCTCGGGCCGTACCGAGCGTAACCGGAGATGCGGCGAGCCGCGGCCTGCCCGCCCGCCCGCCACGTCGCCGCTCCGCGCGCGGCGTCCTGCACGGCATTAAGTGACTTGCGGCGGCGGGCGCGCCGACCCGGGGGCGCGCGCTGGACGCGGCGCCGAAAGCAGCCGGAGAGGAAGCAGAGCACGCCATGAACGGCCCCACGTTCGCCGTCGAGCTATTCCAGTACCCGCCGCCGCGCGCCATTCTGGAGGAAGTCGAACTGGCGGAGCGGTTGGGCTACGACGCCGTCTGGCTGGGCGACGCGCAGCTCCTCTGGCGCGAGCTGTACGTCATGCTCGGCGCCGCGGCGGCCCGGACCTCGTCCATCCTCCTGGGCTCGTCCGTCACGAACCCGGTGACGCGCCTGCCGTCGGTCACGGCGGGGGCCGTCGCCACGCTGCACGAGCTATCCGGCGGCCGCGCGCGCCTGGGGATCGGCGTGGGCGGCACCTCGACGGGGATGGTGGGCGCGCCCCCGGCGACCCGCGCCCAGCTCGCGGCGTACGTGGGGGCCGTGCGCGCGCTGTGCGCCGGCGAGCCCGTGCCGGGGCCGCACGGCGAGATGCGGCTTGTCTATGCAAGCGCGGAGACCCGCCCGCCCATCTACATCGGCGGGTCCGGCCCCAGGGTCCTCGCCCTGGCCGGCGAGATCGCCGACGGCGCCATCATCGGCGGCGGCACCTGCAGCCCGGAGCGCCTGCAAGCGAAGCTGGCGGCAGTGCACGAGGGCCGCGCGCGGGCCGCGGCGGATGGCCCCTTCCGCATCTGTCTCTCGGCGACCACGGCCGTCCATCCGGACCGCGAGAGTGCGTACGCCGCGGCGCGCCCGGCCGTGGCGGTGAACCTGAACTACACCGACCCCGCCTGGCCGCTCAGCGCGCCGGCGCGCCGCGCTCGCGAGGCGGTCATGGAGATCTACCGCCACGACGAGCACATGAGCCCCGACGCGGCCGCCAAGTTCGCCGCCGCCATCCCCGACGAGGTGATTGACGAGTTCGCCATCGCCGGCACGCCGGCGGAGTGCCTGGCCAAGACCCGCGCCATCTTCGCCGCCGGCGTGGACGAGATCATCGCCAATCCCTACGGCGTGGCCGGCGCCCCGCGCGGCGCGACCATCGAAGCTTTCGCCCGCGAGGTGATCGCGCCGCTGCGGCGGTAGCGCCCCACGCGCCCCGTCCTGGTGCCTGTGACTGGACCGCCGAGCTGGCCTGTAGGCGCTTCGCCAAGCCTACCCACCACCCTGGGCCGGATGCGTTGGAGGAGACCGCGATGGAGACCGATGCCGCAACGATCGAGCACCTGCAGGCCGTCGGGCGCGCCGTGCACCGCGAGGGCGCCGCGCTGGCCGCGGATTGGCGAGGCCGCGACGCCGCGGCCTGGGAGGCGCCCACGGCCTGCCGCGAATGGACGGTCCGCGACGTGGCCGCCCACGTGACGGACGGCGCCGAGCGCGCCGTGGTCGTGGCCCGCGCGGCGCTCGCCGGCGCGTCGGTCCCGCAGTACGACACCGCCGAGCGCCGCCGCCGGCACGCCGCCCTGCGCGCCCTGCCGGGCGACGAGCTGGCCGCGCGCCTGGAGCGCGACCTGGATGCCGTGTTCCAGGCGCTCGACGGCGTTCCGGCCGCCACGCTGCACGGCACCGTGGTGCGCCTGGGCGGCGGGCCGCACACGCTCGCGCAGTTCGCCGACCAGCGGCTCGTCGAGACGGCGCTGCACGCCTGGGACATCCGCGCGGGCGCCGACCCCGCCGCCACCCTCGCGCCCGAGTCGGCCGCGGCGATGATTGACTTCGTGCTCTGGCGCGTCCCGCGGCTGGCCAGCCCGACGGCGGGGCGGAAGCTGGTCCCGCGCTACGACTTCGAGCTGGAGGGGCCGGGCGGCGGCCCGGTCACGCTCGAAGTCGGCCCCGACCGCGTCACCGCCACCCGCACGCGCGGCGCGGACGGGGGCGCCCCGCTGCGTCTGTCCGTCGAGGCCTTCATCCGCCTCGTCTGGGGCCGGCTGGACGTCGACCGGGCCTTGGCGCGGGCGGATGTCCGTCCCGGGGCGCCACCGGACGAGGTCCTGGCGCTTAGCGAGCTTTTTCCGGGACATTAGCCGGGAGGCAACCGGAGCGGGTAGGGTGTATTAGGCCGATCCGCGCGCTCCTGGCATCGGCCGGCGAGACGGCGGTAGCAGCGGCGAGCGTGGCGGCGCGCTCCGCGGCTTTATGCCTGCTCGTCTGGCGATGATAAGATGGCGTCAACAACAGGGGCTCAGGGGTGTACTGGCGGTGATCCGTCCGGCGCCTGAGAGGGATCGTGCGGGGGTCGCACCCCCGGCCGCGCCGGCGCGGGGCGATCGCCCGCGGCCGCGCCAGTCGCGGCTCACGCTGCGCGCGACCCTGCTCACGCTCGTCCTCGGCCTCCTGCTCGTGACGATCGCGGCGCTCGCCACGGTCAACTACGTGAGCCACGCGCGCTCGCTTGCCGACCTGGAGGCGCGCTACTTCGCGCTCGCCTCGGAGACGGTCCACGCGCGGCTGCAAGCGCTGCTCCAGCCGGCCGCGCCCACGCTGGACGAGGCCGTGTACAGCGCGGGCGTGCTGGAAACGCTACCAGTGGGCGACGATAACGCGGTGGCGGACTATGGGCTGGCGCGCATCCGCTTCGGCGAGGGGCTGACCTGGTTCTACTACGGCGACGCGGCGACCGGCCGGTTCGTCGGGGCGCGGAAGGAGCCGGATGGTACGCTCGTCGTGGCGCGCTCGGCGCCGCAGGTGGACGGCGGCCAGCGGCACGAGGAGATTGTGGCGGCCGACGGCACGCGCCGCCCGCTGGCGAGCGCCGTGCCCGCCGGCTTCGATCCGCGCGAGCGGCCGTGGTTCCGCGCGGCGGCCGGCCGCGCGGGGATCGCCTGGACCGGCCCGTACGTGCTCTTCACGCAGCGCGAGCTGGGGCTCACCGCCTCGCGGGCGCTGCGCGATGCAGCGGGGCAGCTCGTCGGCGTATTCGGGGTGGACCTCACGATCCGCGACCTGCGCGAGCTGCTTGCGAGCCTCGTCGAGGGCAGCGGCGGCCGCGCCTACCTGGTGGACCGCGGCAGCGGCGTCGTCGCCAGCTCGCTCGATCCGGACGCAAGCGGGCAGTATCCGGTGCTCGCCACCGCGCTGGCCCAGGCGCCGACGCCGCTCGCCACGCTGCCCCTGGGCGTGTCCCAGACGTTCGGCTTCACCTACGCCGGCGAGCGCTGGGTCGCCGCGATCCAGGCGTTCCCCGTGCAGGGCGACGTGCAGTGGGCCACGGCGTATCTCGTGCCCGATCACGCGGCGCAAGCCTGCCGTGCGGCGCTGCGGGCGCAGGAGCGGCTGGCGGCCATGCGCGACGCGTGGGCGGCGGCGGGCCGGCCGCGGTTCCGCACAAGGATCGGGCTGCACACCGGCGAGGTGCCCACGAGCACCTTCGGCACGGCCGAGCGCTTCGCCTACACCGCGATCGGCGATGCGATGAACCTGGCCAGCCGCCTGGAGGGCCTGAACAAGGTCTACGGAACGTTCATCATGGGGAGCGAGGAGCTGCGCGCCGCCGCGGGCGCCGGCTTCGAATGGC